>Ga0209067_10000085_pt1 | contig 60738 bp, 38 predicted proteins | sample ColStrG_CSR_2013_FD_187199 | JGI IMG/M metagenome (GOLD analysis project Ga0209067, IMG submission 187199) | Freshwater sediment microbial communities in response to fracking from Pennsylvania, USA - Cold Stream Run_MetaG_CSR_2013 (SPAdes)... | ecosystem: Environmental > Aquatic > Freshwater >...
GATCGTTCTCGAAGATCTCATCGCCGATGAGCAGGTCGCGGTCACGGTCAGCCACTCCGGCTACATGAAGCGGACGCCGATCTCCACCTACCGCATGCAGCGCCGCGGAGGCACGGGCCGCACCGGCATGAAGACGCGCGACGAGGATTTCGTTGAGCATCTCTTCCTCGCGTCGACCCACGCCTTCATTCTGATCTTCACCAACAAAGGCCGCGTCTACTGGCTCAAGGTCTACGAAATTCCTGACGTCAGCGCCGCGGGTAAGGGCAAGCACATCGGCAACCTCGTTGGCTTGCAGCCCGGCGAGACCGTGAAGACGATGCTCGCCGTGCGCAATCTCGAAGAAGAGAACAAGTACATCTTCTTCGCGACGCGCAACGGACTGGTCAAGAAATCGGAGTTGCGCGAGTTCATGCACGTTCGGTCGATCGGGATCAACGCCATCGGAATCGAAGAAGGCGACGAACTGGTGGCCGCGCGCATTACCGATGGCAATCAGATCGTATTCATCGCCTCGCACGAAGGCATGGCGGTGCGCTTCGACGAAAGCCACGTGCGAGCGATGGGCCGCGCCGCGTTTGGCGTCTGGGGCATCGATCTCGAAGAGAGAGATTACGTTGTCGGCATGGCCACCACGACGAAGCCGGACGCTCCAGCACCCGCCAAGGAAAAAGTGGAAGGCGAGCCGGAAGTTGTCGACGAAGCCGTGAAAGGCGACCTGATTCTCTCGGTCACCGAAAACGGATTCGGCAAACGCACCGCCGCCGACGAATACCGCCTCACCAACCGCGGCGGCAAGGGCGTGATCAATGTGAAGACTACGGAACGCGTCGGCAAAGTGGTCGCCATCGCGCAGGTGGACGACACGTCCGAGGTCATGCTGATCAGCCACTACGGCAAGATCATCCGCATGGATTCGACCACGATCCGCGAGTCCGGCCGCAACGCGCAGGGCGTGCGCCTGCTGCAACTCGAACCGGGAGACCGCGTCGCAGCGGCAGTGGTGATCGCGCCGGAGGCGGAGCCTAACGGCAACGGAGGGACGCTGATTCAATAGGCCGATCGTGGCGCAGGCGGCCCCGGCAGCCAATCTGCGTAGCCGTTGTCGAAATGTCGCTGCCCCGTTCGTTGGCCCCCGAGGCGGCGGGTTTTTATCGTGATGCTGATTTCGACATCCCAGAGCTCGCTCGAACGATGGCCTATAATTGGCTGCCGTGGGTTCCATCAACATTTTGTTTGGTGTCGTGTGGCTCTTTGGCGGTTTGATTTGGCTAAGGAGAGCGATGGCGGACGCAGCAAGACCAAGCGCGCGTGTGTTCTCGCTTACCGAGCCACAAACGCAGACCGACAAACAACGTAGATGGGGAATGTGGCTTAGTGCTGTTATGTACGGTGCCCTCGGTGTTCTTTACCTTCTGAAAGCTTTCCATCGAAACTAGGGTTGTCCACCGCCGACATTAGAGTTTGTGTCGTCCCTGCGGGACTTGGTTTTCTGTGTTAGGGCAGTTACCCCGGACTTACGTCCGGGGCTATATTATGCCGCCCCTGCGGGGCTCTGGCTTTGGCTTGCAGTTTAATCGCAGCGCTTAAAGCGCTGCGCCACCCAAACGCGAGAACCAGATCTCAACGTCAGGGGATTGGCCCAGAGAGACGCTCGCGAAGGGTGGTCCACTGCCGACTTGGAAGTTTCTGTCGTCCCGACGGGACTCGTTACATTTCTTGGCAGCTTCCCCCGGACTTACGTCCGGGGCTATATTATGCCGCCCCTGCGGGCTCTGGCTTTGGTTTGCGACTTGATCGCAGCGCTTGAAGCGCTGCGCCACCCAAACTCTGGGTGAGTTCGATCTCAGCGTTTGTAGTGCGCCAGTTCTGTGCGGCTCTTGGTTAGCAGGCTCCAGGCTTCGCGGTAGCATGCGTAGCGGTAGCAGGCCTTCTTGGCCGGAGGGACTACGGGGCATAGCATGGCCATGGTGTGTCTTCGCTTGCCGAGCAGTAACACGGCCGGGATCAGATACCATACATCTTCCGGAATTACGTAGGCGGCGAAGAGGTCGATCTGATCGAGAGAGTAGTCGCACCTTTTTAAATGGTTGGGCTTGAACTGGCAGCGATAGCCTGCACCGCACCTAGAGCTGGTGGATTTGACCTGCACTCTTAGAAAGTTCGATTCGTGTTCGATGCCGATGTCGTAGGCCTGCGTGTCTCCCCAGGGCTTGCTGACGGCGAGGCGGCGCTTGGCGGCCTGCGCCATGAATTGTAGCTCGACCCATTCGCCGCGTTGTTTGTAGTTGCTGAATCGCTCCCAGTAATTTTTGCCACGCTTGCTGCTTTCCCCTGTGCTCATCCCCGTGACCACTCCTGGACCCATCCCTGCTGCTTCGATGTATAAGTTTTGGGCAACAAAAAAGGCGCGACCGGTGGGCCGCGCCTTCTCGTCGATAAATTGTCTCTATACTTCCAGAATATCAAATTGGAGGGATTCAACCGGAAAGGTTTCGAACTTTATTTTTCAAATGCTTTCATAGACTTAAGTGCGATCGTGTAATTCCTGCCTATTGACAAGATTTTGTCGGATTGGGCGATTCGTTTTCTTCATTCGTCATCGGCGTTATTTGGCGCACGTCTTGAACCTTCCACCTTGAAACGAGTCTGCGATTTCTGTTACAACGATCCTAATAAAAGCACACGTCGTCGGTGCGATCTGCTTGGGGAAAGAAACTGAGGCAACGCCTCCCTAGCTGTCCGTCTCTAAGAAACGGGCGTACGAATTCTGTATAGTCCGCGCTCGACAAACCGTTGGGCGATGGACTTGGGCCTTCAGCCGATTTTTGGAGTTCGGATGCAGTTCCGCAGCAGATCCGATGTACTTAGAAGCATAGGTATTCGGTGTGCTTCCAGAGCGTGGCCCAGCGCAGCCAGTTCTTTAGTGCAATCTGCCAGGCAGGTCTTCTTAAGCGGCTCCTCATTCTACAGCTCAGCGCCGGAGGAAGATAATGGCGACCAATCTCGTCCAAATCGAGAACGATAACGAAATCAAACAACGTCTCGAAGCGGAACGCGCGCGCCTGCGGGAAATCGCCGGGCTCGACAGCCCAACTCATTTTCATCGCCCGGTGGAGCGCGCCTTCACCGCCGAGCAGCGTAGCCATACCACGATTCTGTTCGGAGGCTTCACCTGGAAGCATGAGGACTTGATCCGCGCCGTGTTCCAGGGCTGCGGCTATCGCTGCGAAAAGTTGCCGGTGCCCGATGTGCCGGCGTTCCAGACCGGTAAAGAATTTGGAAATAACGGCCAGTGCAATCCGACTTATTTCACCGTGGGAAATCTGGTGCAGTATCTGCAGTTCCTGGAAAAAGAAGGCCTTTCGCGCGACGAGATTCTTAATAACTACGTCTTCTTTACCGCCGGCTCTTGCGGCCCTTGCCGCTTCGGCATGTATGAGGCCGAATATCGGTTTGCGCTGAAGAATGCGGGCTTCGACGGCTTCCGGGTCTTGCTGTTCAAAGATAGCGACGGCATTAAAGCGGCATCGGGAGAGCCGGGTCTCAAGTTCTCGATCGATTTCGGATTCGGCATGCTCAACGCCATGCACCTGGGCGATGTGATCAACGATTTGATCTACCAGATTCGTCCCTATGAAGCGAACAAGGGCGAGACGGACCGCGTCTTCCGCGAGATGGTGGATGGTCTATGCGCAGACTTGAAAAATCGCAAAGCGTTTGAAATCGAGAAGAGCGCGCCGGATTGGGCGAAACCGAAGTTCAAGAGCAACAAGATTCTGCGCAATACGTTTAACGTCTTCGGGAAATGGCACGAGCACATGTGGGGCAAGGATTATCTGAATGCGCTCAAGTCTGCGCGGGAAAAGATGAACACGATCGAAGTCGACCGCACGCGCGTGAAGCCGCTGGTGAAGATTACTGGCGAATTCTGGGCGCAGCTCACCGAGGGTGATGGCAACTTCCACATGTTTGACTTCCTCGAACGGGAAGGTGCGCAGGTGCTGGTCGAGCCGATCGCGACCTGGGTTGCGTATCTGCTGTATCAAGCGAAGGCGCATGCGATTGCGAAGTGGCCGGTGAATCGTCCGCATCGCAGTCCGGAGTGGTATGAGGTGAAGAAAAATTTCGCGAACTACATGGGACTGCACAAGAAGTTGTGGGGCATTGGAGCTGGCGAGCGGATGTGGAATTTCTTCTATCATCGAACCGCGAAGCACATGGGTGGAATTACCCATCACCTTGCGCCACAGACGGAACTGGCGGAGTTGGCGCATCCTTTCTACAACCAGTACGCGCGCGGCGGAGAAGGGCACCTGGAGGTCGGCAAGAACGTTTACTACACCGTGCACAGGCTGTGCCACATGGTGCTGGCGTTGAAGCCGTTCGGGTGCATGCCCTCGTCGCAATCGGACGGCGTGCAATCGGCGGTCATCAACAAATTCAAAGACATGATCTTCCTGCCGATCGAAACTTCCGGCGAAGGCGAGGTCAACGCTCACAGCCGCGTGCAGATGGCCCTCGGCGAGGCCAAGGTCAAGGCGAAGACCGAGTTCGAGGAGTGCCTGAAATCCACAGGCAAGAGCATGAATGAAATTCGCGAGTACATCGAAGCGCATCGGGAACTCAAGCGGCCGTTCTATCAGGTGCCGCATCGCGAAGGGGTCGCAGGAACCGCGGCGCAATTTGTTCTACATGTCAGCGACCGGATCAACCAGGACCGACAGTTCCGCAAGCGATCGAGAGTGAGCGTGGAAGCCGTACCCGCGATGTCAGGCGACTAACTCGGCGGTTCAGGCTTTTCTTTCTTGACTTGAAAGGCAGAGGAGTTCATGCACGATCATAAGGGCCCGCAATTATTCCAGATCGCACCGCTCGAGCCTCAGGCGATTTCGATTCAGCAGGCCAAGCATGCGCACAAGCCGCATGATCGCGGCACGGAGTTCCTTGTGGGGCTCGACGTCGGCTCGACGACCGTAAAGGCCGTGGTCGTCGAAGCAGCGAGCGACACGGTCGTGTGGCAGGACTATCAACGCCATGAAACCAAGCAGCCGGAGAAAACGCTCGAATTTCTAAAGCGGATGGAAGCCGAAGTCGGCGTCAGCCACCTCAATACGCGCATGTTCATGACTGGCTCGGGCGGGACGGGCATCGCAGATCAGATCGGCGCGAAGTTCGTGCAGGAAGTTACCGCGGTTTCGCTGGCAGTGGAGAAGTTGCACCCGGAAGTTTACTCGGTCATCGAGTTGGGCGGACAAGACGCCAAAATCATTGTCTTCAAGGACGACGATGAGACCGGGCGCAAGAAGAAGATTCCTTCGATGAACGACAAATGCGCCGGCGGAACGGGCGCAGTCATCGACAAAATCAATGTCAAGCTGAAGATTCCGACCGAACTGCTGGCCGAACAGAAATATCACGGCATCAAGCTGCACAAGGTTGCGGGTAAGTGCGGCGTGTTCGCCGAGACTGACATCAACGGATTGCAGAAAGTTGGAACGCCGCCTGACGAACTGATGGCATCGCTCTTCGAAGCGATCGTGCTGCAGAATCTGAGCGTCCTCACGCGCGGACATACGTTGCGACCGCATGTGCTGCTGCTCGGCGGCCCCAATAGCTTCATTCGCGGAATGCGCGAAGCCTGGCAGGCCAACATTCCGCGCATGTGGCAGGAGCGCAAGGTGGCGATTCCAGACGGCGCCAAGCCAGAGGATCTGATCAAAGTTCCGCAGAACGCCCAGTACTTTGCGGCATTGGGCGCGGTCGAGTTTGGCCGCAGTGAGGACGACTGCATCGGCTGCTATTGCGGCTACGAAAAACTCATTCACTACATCGATTACGGCCGTCAGGAGGAGAAGGCGAAGTCCGGCGGCAAAGGCCTGGTCGAGAAGCCTCACGACCTCGACGCTTTCAAAGAAGCCTATCGCCGTCCGAACTTTATTCCCGCAGTATTCCAGAAGGGCAGAACCGTCGGCGGCTTCATCGGAGTTGACGGCGGGTCAACTTCAACCAAGGCGGTCCTGCTGGACGAGAACGGCACGATTTTGTGCAAGTCGTATCAGCTCTCGAACGGCAACCCGATTCAAGACACGATCGAGATGTTCGAGAATCTACGCGGCCAGGTCGAAGCGCAGAATGCAAAGCTGGAAGTGCTCGGCGTCGCCACGACTGGCTATGCCAAAGATATTTTGAAAGATGTTCTGCACGCCGATGTGGCGCTGGTGGAGACCGTCGCGCACACCGAGTCGGCGTTGAAGTTCTACGACGATCCGCATGTGATCATCGATGTCGGCGGGCAGGATATCAAGATCATCATCCTGCATAACGGCCGCGTGAAAGATTTCAAGCTCAACACGCAGTGTTCCGCCGGCAACGGATACTTTTTGCAATCGACCGCGGAAGGCTTTGGGCTGAGCGTTCATCAATACGCCGATCTCGCCTTCTCTGCTCAGGCTATGCCCGTTTTCGGCTACGGCTGCGCGGTTTTCATGCAGTCCGACATCGTGAACTTCCAGCGACAGGGTTGGCGCGCCGAGGAGATTCTCGCGGGGCTGGCCGCCGTTCTGCCGAAGAACGTCTTTCTCTACGTTGCCAGCATTCCTAATCTTGCGGCGCTCGGATCGCGTTTCGTTCTGCAAGGCGGAACGCAGAACAATTTAGCTGTCGTTAAGGCCGAAGTCGATTTCATCCGCAACAGCTTTCGCGCTACCGGTAAGCAGCCCGAGATTATCGTGCACGAGCACTGTGGAGAATCGGGCGCCATCGGCGCGGCGCAAGAATCCTTGCGGCTATGGCGCAATGGACAGCGAACTACATTCGTTGGCCTCGAGGCAGTTCGCAAAATCGAATACCGCACCACTCGCAACGAAGATACACGCTGCCATTTCTGCAAGAACGATTGCCTGCGCACATTCATCGACATTCGCACGCAACCAACAAACGATCTGAGCTTCGTGCCCGTTCAAAAGGTCACGAAGGTCCCGCTCATGCATGGGGAGCAGCGGCTCATCATTGCTACCTGCGAAAAAGGCACGGTCGAAGATCTCAACGATATGAAAGGGATCAAAGCCGGACTCGACTCGATTCGCGCGCAGCATCCGAACTTCGTCGATTACGCGTCGAAGGAAGTCTTCCGCCCCACCAATGCCAAGAGCGTAGCCGATCCGCTACCCACACGCGGGTGGGCGGGATGGAGCAAAGGCGCCAAGGAACGCCGCGCTCTGATGGAGAGTCGTGGCAAGCTGCGCATCGGCATCCCGCGGGTGCTGAACATCTACACCTATGCGCCGCTGTTCAATGCCTATCTTGAAAGCCTCGGCGTGCAGCCGGAAAATATTGTCTATTCCGATTACACCAGTTCCGAACTGTATCGCGCTGGAGCCAGCCGCGGAGCCATCGATCCCTGCTTTCCCGCGAAGATCGGAATTTCGCACGTCTACAACTTGATTCAGGAGAAGCATCGCAAAAAGCCGCTGCATGCGATCTTCTTCCCCATGTATGACGTGTTGCACTCGTCGCTGGTAAAGATCGTCGGCGCGAACGCCTGCCCGACGGTCACCGCTACGCCGGAGACGGTGAAAGCCGCCTTCACCAAAGAGAATGACGTTTTCGCCGAGCACAACGTGCAGTACATTGATCCGGTGCTCAACTTTGCCGACCGCAAACTGTTCGCGCATCAGATGCTACAGGCCTGGCAGCCTGTGCTCGGCTTGTCGCTGGAAGAAAACGATCGCGCGATTGAGTCCGGGTTCGCAGCCCTGAAAGATTACGAGACCAACATCCGCCGTCGGGCCCGCCAGGTGCTGGATCAACTCGAGCGCGAAGACCGCATCGGCATCGTGATGCTCGGTCGCCCGTATCATCACGACCCTGGCCTCAATCATGAGATTCTGGACGAGTTCCAAAAGCTCGGCTATCCGATCTTTTCGCAAAACACCCTGCCCATCGACGACGACCTGCTGGAGCGGCTTTTCGGTGAGGAAGTCCGGGCTGGTGTGACCAGCCACCCGCTCGACATTACCGACGCGTGGAAGAACTCGTATTCGTGCAGCACGAATCACAAGGTCTGGGCCGCGAAGTTTACGGCGCGTCACCCGAACCTCGTTGCGCTGGAGATGTCCAGCTTTAAGTGTGGCCACGATGCGCCGATTTACGGTGTCACTGAAGGCATCATCGAGCAATCCGGCACGCCGTATTTCTGCTTCAAAGATCTCGACGAAAACAAGCCCACCGGTTCGATCAGAATCCGTGTCGAAACTATCGATTACTTCCTACGCCGCTACCGCGAAGAAGTGATTCGCAAACGCAAGGCCGAGCAGGATATCGAAGCTCAACTCGCCGCGCTCGAAGCGCAGTTGCGTGCGGAGAAACCGGGCGCAGGCACCGATCTGTCACCTATGTATCGAGAGAACGTGGAGCCTGAAGCCCAGGGCGTGGCCGCCGACTAGAGAAATTGCATTGACCGCATGTTCGCAAGTCGCAGTGAGTCGCTTCCAGTATCCCGCAAAGAGTAACGCAAAGAGTAAATTCTCCCCCAACTTTATCTTTGGACCGAGGCCGTTTTTCGGGTAGACTGATCCGCCGCAGAGCTTGTGCCCTGCGGAGGCAAGCTAACCAGATCGTGGATGACACGCGGCCTCGTCCTTCCCCTCCAGGCCCTCGATTTCACGAGAACGCTACAACTTCGTGGCGAGAGGTCTTCATGGACACGGGTGTTTCGTTACACCCCAGGCCCAAGATGCTCATATCGTGGCTTACAGTCTGCAGGTCGAAAACGATCACACCACGCTTCATCTCAAACGCAAGTTGAGTTTGGATTTGCTGATGCTGGAGTCAAAATACTATGGCGCACTTCGCAACTTCCTCCAAACGGTCAGAACGGGAGACGATCAACAAATCGTGCTGCAGCCTGCAATCTCATCCGCCAGCAATTAGACGGCGATTTCTGCTGCCACTGGCGTGTGTAGCGGGCTGCCTGCTGGTCTGCGTTCCCGATTCCGCTGCCGGCGATGCCCCCGGGTGGATGCATGCCCAAGTGAATGCGCCGCTGCCGCAATACGACGAGAAGACGGACGCGGTTTTGCTGTACTCCGAGACGAATGTCACAGTGATTGCCGCGGACAGGATCAAGACCACGGTGCGCGAAGCGTATAAGATACTGCGTCCGGAGGGCCGCGGTTACGGAGTTGTACGCGTCCCTTACTATCCCACGCGCAAGATCAAGAGCCTCCATGGATGGTGTATTCCCGCGCAAGGCAAGGATTACGAAGTCAAGGACAAGGATGCCCTTGACGAGGCCGCCGACAAAGGTGTCCTCATGGATGACGATCGAGTCCGCATACTGGTCATCCCGGCCTCAGAGCCGGGCAATATCGTAGGTTATGAATACGAAGTGGAAGAACGTCCTTTTTTCCTGCAGGACTGGTGGTTTTTTCAGAACTTTTATCCGGTGCGGGAGAGCCACTACTCGATCCAACTTCCGCCAGGATGGGAGTTCAAGTCTTCGTGGCTCAACCACCCCGAGATCAAACCCGCTGAAGCAGGTAATAACTTATGGCAGTGGAGTATCAGTGACGTGAAGGCGATTCGTCACGAACCCGCCATGCCCCCGATGCAGGGTGTTGCGAGCCAGATGGTCGTAACCTTCTTCCCGCCGGGAGGTAAGGCCGTGAATGGATTCGCGGAGTGGAGCGATCTGGGGAATTGGATCAACCAATTGCTCGCCGGGAGAGTGGACGCATCGCCGGAAGAGAAGCAGCAAGTCGCGACCCTGACGGCTGGGAAGGCCACGCAGTTGCAGAAGATGCAGGCGATTGCGCAATTCGTGCAGCACGATATCCGCTACGTTGCCATTGAACTCGGCATTGGTGGTTGGCAGCCCCATCCCGCGCCGGAGGTCTTTTCTCATCGGTACGGCGACTGCAAAGACAAGGCGACGCTCACGCGCTCCATGCTGCACGAACTCGGCATCGAGTCGTTCCATGTGGCCATTAACACCTACCGCGGCGTCGTGACCAGCCAGACTCCCGCGCACAATTACGGATTCAATCACGCCATTATTGCTATCAAGTTGCCCGACGGCTTGACCGATCCTTCCCTGGTTTCGGTTCTGCAACATCCCAAGCTGGGCAGACTCCTTTATTTCGACCCTACCGATGAAGTCACACCCTTTGGCCAAATACGAGGCGAGTTGCAGGCGAACTATGCGCTGTTGGTAACTCCAACTGGCGGCGAGTTGATTCCCCTTCCAATGCAGCCTCCGGCTATGAATAGCGTCGAGCGCACTGCAAAGTTGATCCTGGATCCTACGGGAGCCCTCAAGGGAAGCGTGAAAGAGGTTCGACTCGGCGGACGGGCATGGTCAGAACGCTGGGCGCTGCGGAGCGCGAGTAAAGACACAGATAAAATCAAGCCAATCGAGACTGTGCTAGCCGCATCCCTCTCGAATTTTCACATTACCCACGCCACCGTCACGAATCTTACGCAAACCGAGCTGCCCTTCGGATTCGACTCCACCTTCGAATCCGACAACTACGCAAAGACCGCCGGAGGGCTGCTTCTGGTGCGGCCGCGCGTGCTGGGAAACAAGGCTTACGGTTTTCTTGAAACCAAAGAGCCGCGCAAGTTTCCGGTGGAGTTCGAGGGACCGGCGCACGATACCGATGTTTTTGAGATCACCATACCGCCAGGTTATGCGGTGGACGATACGCCGCCGCCGGTGGACGCGGACTTCAGCTTTGCCAGTTATCACTCCAAAACGGAAGTGACCGGTGGAGTCATTCGTTACAGCAGGACGTTCGAGGTGAAGGAATTGAGCGTGCCGGTCGACCACACCGACGAATTGAAGCGATTCTATCGGACGATCAATGGCGACGAGCGCAACACTGTGGTGCTGAAGGCAGTCCCCTAATAACTGGGTGACTTCCTTTTAGACTGCGGCTTCGGCGGGCTCACCGACGCTGATCTCGTCCTCTTCCTTGATCTTCACATGCGTCTTCGCGACCAGCATGTAGATCGAGGGCACCACGAACAACGTGAACGCTGTGCCGATAATCATGCCGCTTACCAGCATGATGCCAATGCTGTTCCGCGCCCCGGCTCCGGGACCTTTAGCAAGAACCAGTGGAAAGTGTCCGCAGACCGTGGCAGCCGTGGTCATGAGAATCGGCCGCAACCGCGTGCTGGCGGCGCCGATAATCGCCTGCAGCTTGGTGACGCCGGTTTCCTGCAATTGATTTGCGAACTCTACGATCAGAATTCCGTTCTTGGCGATCAGGCCCACGAGCGTGATCAGTCCTACTTCGCTATAGATATTCAGCGTAGTGAAGCCCAGGAACGAAAACACCAGAGCGCCGGAAATTGCCAGCGGAACCGATCCGGCAAGAATGATGAAGGGATCGCGGAAGCTCTCGAACTGTGCTGCCAGCACGAGGTAAATCAGGATTGCCGAGAGCAGGAACGTTCCCAGGAATTTGCTGCCTTCTACGCGCAGCTGCCGCGATTCACCCGCATAATCCACGGTGAACCCCTGCGGCAGGATCTGCTTGGCTTGATCCTCCAGGAAAGTCAGAGCCTGATCGAGCGGGACGTTGGGTGGAATGACTCCCTGAATCCGCACCGCATTCAACTGCTGGAATTTATTCAGCGATCGCGGCTGGGTCGTGGTCTTCAGTGTGGCGAAGGTGGATAGCGGTACCAGTTTGTCAGCCGAACCTTTCACGTAGATCTGCGAAAGCTGCTCGGGAGTCAGGCGCTCCGCCCGCTTTACTTGGGGGATTACCTTGTAGCTGCGCCCCTGAATGCTGAAGCGGTTCACATAGTTGCCACCGAGCATGGTCGAAAGATCCTGACCTGCCTGGCTCAAGTCCACGCCCTGGGAGCGGAGTTTGTCGCGATCGAACACAACTTCAACCTGAGGTTGGTCGAACTTCACATCCGTGTCTGCGAAGATGAACTTACCGCTGGCCATCGCCTTCTGCACGAGTTGCTCGGCAAGTGCACTGACTTGCTCAGGCTCGGCTGCGGATGCGATCACGAAATCCACGGGGAAGTTGCCGCCTCCGGGAAGCGGCGGCGGCGTTAGCGGAATTACGCGCACTCCGGCGATCTTCGACAAGGGTCCGGTGGATTCGACGAGCAGTTGCTGCGCAGTCTTTTTACGCTCGCTCCAAGGCTTGGTGACCATGCCGCCAAAGCCTCCACCTGGGCTTGTGATCTGGAAGACGCTCTGGCTTTCGGGGAACGAGTGGTACACGTCGTAGACTTGCGACGTGAACAGGTTGGTTTGATCGAGCGTGGAGTTGGCAGAGGATTGGATGACGCCGAAGACAACCCCCTGATCTTCCTCCGGAGCCAGCTCGCGCTGCGAGAACATGTAAAACGGAATCATCAGCACGGCCACCATCGCCCACAGCGTCAAAACGACCGGCCTATATTGCAGTGTCCCCGTGAGTAAACGCGCGTACAGGTTGCGAACTTTTTCAAAATGCCGGTTGATCATGCCGGCGAAGCCACGCTCCGAGTCGCCGCCCCGCAGCAACTTCGAACCCATCATCGGGGACAAGGTCAACGCAACGACGCCGGATACGACGACGGCGCCGGCCAGGGTAAACGCAAACTCGCGAAATAGCGCCCCAGTCAGTCCGCCCTGAATTCCGATGGGGGCGTAGACTGCGGCCAGCGTGATGGTCATCGAGATAATCGGGCCGACGAGCTCGCGCGCAGCATCCCGTGCCGCTTGAAATGGCGTCTTGCCCATGTGCAAATGCCGTTCCACGTTCTCCACCATCACGATCGCGTCGTCCACTACCAGGCCGACGGATAGAACGATCGCCAGCAGAGTAAGCAGGTTGATGGTGAAGCCGGCCATCAGCATCAGGAAGACAGCGCCGATCAGCGAGATCGGAATCGCGACCACCGGAATCAGCACGGAGCGGAACGATCCCAGGAACAGGAAGATGACGACGACAACGATCAGCAGCGTTTCGGTGAGCGTGTGCAGCACTTCGTTGATCGCGTCTTGAATGTAGGCCGTAGAGTCGTAGGGAATGCCCGCCTTCATGCCGGTCGGCAATTGCGACTGAATGGCCGGCAGGGCCGCGCGCACGTTCTTGATCACTTCCAAAGAGTTCGCCGTCGGAAGGACCCAGATGCCCATGAAGGTCGCGGTTTCGCCATTGAAGCGGACGTCCTGGTCATAGTTCTCCGCGCCCAGTTGCACGTCGGAGATCTCGCCCAGGCGAACCACAACCCCGTTCTGCTCCTTCACGACCATTTGCTTAAAGTCGTCGGGAGTGCGCAGATCGGTATTGGCCACCAGGTTCACCGAAACCATGGAGCCTTTAGTCGAGCCCAGCGCGGAAAGATAGTTATTTTTCGACAAGGCGTCACGCACATCCGAGGGAGAGACGCCCCTGGCCGCCATTTCTTCGGGCTTCAGCCACAAACGCATGGCGAACGTGCGGTTTCCCAGGATGTCAGCCCGCTGCACACCGCTGATCGCGCTCAGCTTGGGCTGCACCACGCGAGTCAGGTAGTCGGTGATCTGGTTTTGATCAAGATCGGTAGAAGAGAAACCGATGTACATCGCCGCAAACTGAGTGTCGGCAGTCTGCAGATCGATGACCGGGATCTGAGCCTCGGGCGGAAGATCATTCCTAACTTGCGCTACCTTGGCCTGGATCTGAGTAAGCGCGGTAGTCGTGTCATAGTTGATCTTCAGGTGCACCAGGATGGTGCTTAGACTCTGCGCGCTGGTCGACTCCATGTAGTCGATGCCGTCGGCGCTGGCGATTACGCGCTCGATCGGCGTCGTGATGAAGCCGCGCACCAGGTCGGCATTGGCGCCGACGTACACGGTCGAAACCTGGATGACCGCGATATCGCTGCGCGGATACTGGCGCACGCTCAGAGAGCGGATCGCTTGCAGTCCCGCGATCACGATCACGAGATTGACAACCGTCGCGAGGACCGGCCTTTTAACAAATAAATCAGTAAACTTCATGATCGTTTCTCAAAAGCCAGCAGGCTAGCTCTCCTCAGGCTTTGGGTTGGGGCTGTTTCCAGGCTGGACGGTGTTGTTGATTTGCACGGGCGCGCCATTGCGAAGACGAAATACACCGGAGCTCACAACTTCGTCGCCGGGGTTGATGCCGGAGACGATGGCAACCTGGTCGCCGCGAGAGCCCTCAATCTTTACCACCTGCTGCCGCACGCCGCGATACGTATTGCCCTTCGGATCTTTCATGTCGGTTACCACGTAGACCGAGTCTCCGTACGGCGCATAGTTAATGGCAGAGGCCGGCAACGGCACGACGGTACGCGGCTGCCCCAGCGGCAGTTCGACCTGCACAAACATTCCCGGGCGCAGCTTGTTCCCCTTGTTCGCAAGGGTCGCCTGCACCTGAATGTTTCGCGTCTGCTCGTTGATGACGGAATCCAGCGCGGTAATCCGACCGGTAAATGCGATGCCGTGCAGTTCTTCGTTGGTTACAGTCAAGGCGTGTCCTACCGCCACTTTGGGCGTATCTTGCTGCGGCACGCCGAAGTTCACGTAAATTGGATCCACCGACTGCAACGAGACAATCCCTTGGCCCGCAGCGAGATACTGGCCAAGGCTGACCTGGCGAATCCCGGCCACTCCCGAGAATGGAGCATGGATGGTCTTGCGGGCAATCGCCGCCCGAATGTCGCCCACTTGTGCTTCTGTCGCCTTCTGCTGCGTAGTCGCGCTGTCATACTCGGAACGCGAGATGACGCCTGCTTTTACCAGTTCCTGAGCGCGGTCATAGTTGACCTTTGCCAGATCACGCTGTGCTTCCAGATTCGCCAGTTGCGCGCGCTCCTGGCGGGTGTCGAGTTCAACCAGGACGTCTCCCTCATGCACCCACTGGCCGGATTCGAAATGAATCTTGTCGATGGTTCCCGGCAGGTCGGCACTTACCGTGACGCCCTGCACCGCCGCCGCCGTCCCGATCACCGTAAGCGTCGAAGGCCAGGTTTCACGCTGCGCGACCACGGTCGTAACCGCTGTTGGGGGAGGCTGGAAGCTCGCGCCCTGCGCGATGGCAACCTCGACCTGTTTGAACTTTATGAATCCGAGCCCTCCCACAATGGCCAGGATCACCACCAACATCAAAATCATCCGCTTCGCCATACATTCTCCAGCCTAAGAACTGCAATCCATACAAACCACAATGATAATTGATGCTGCTCGGGACTTACGATCCGACGAAACAACTAGTGACCTGAGTAGATTGCACCGGCGGGAAAAAAGATTCAGAGTTCTAGAGGGTTCTTAGAACAGGCGGAGGTTAAGAGCTTCAACAACTTAGGAGCGGATGTTTTGTCTTAAGTAGACATCCACGCAGGCTGCGGCTTTTCGGCCCTCCGTTATCGCCCAAACCACCAGCGATTGGCCTCGCCGCATGTCGCCCGCGGCAAAGACTCCGGGGACGGAAGTCATGTAATCGGCGTTGGATGCCACGTTGCCGCGAGAGTCCAAAGCCACTCCGAATTGCTCCAGCATTCCGTTTCGCACCGGACCGGAGAAGCCCATGGCCAGCAGAACCAGGTCTGCGTCGATCGTGAATTCCGTTCCAGGGATCGGCTCGAACTTGGGTAGGGGCCCGACGCGGATTGCGTTCAACTGTTTCACGCTGCCTTCGGGGTCTCCCACGAAACTGGTGGTGGCGATGCTCCAGTCGCGGATGCCTCCTTCTTCATGAGCACCTTCCGTGCGCAACTGGAGCGGCCAAAGCGGCCACGGCGTTTTCGGAGAGCGCTCTTGTGGCGGCATGGGCATGATCTCGAATTGATGGACCGACATCGCCTTCTGGCGATGAGTGGTACCCAGGCAATCGGCACCGGTATCGCCGCCCCCGATGATGATTACGCGCTTGCCGGTCGCGAGAATCTCAGAGTCCGCGTCCATCGTGTCGCCGTGGTTCCGACGATTTTGCTGGCGGAGGTAGTCCATGGCGAAATGAATACCTTTCAATTGCCGTCCGGGCACGGTCAAATCGCGAGGCTGCTCGGAGCCGCCGCTGAGGACGATCGCGTCGAAGTCGTGCCGCAGGTCCGCTGCTCCGATACTCTCGCCGACGTGCACATTGGTTACGAACTTCACCCCTTCGGCGTACATCTGTTCCAGGCGGCGGTCGAGGACGTGCTTCTCCAGCTTGAAATTCGGGATGCCGTAGCGCAGCAGGCCGCCAATGCGATCGGCTTTCTCGTACACGGTCACGTTATGGCCGGCGCGCCGCAGTTGCTGTGCTGCCGCCAAGCCCGACGGCCCTGATCCCACGATCGCCACGCGTTTCCCGGTCAGCACACGCGGAGGTTGCGGGACAATCCAACCTTCGTCGAAGCCGCGCTCGACGATATCTTTCTCGATCTGACGAATGGTCACCGCACGATCATTGATGCCTAGCACGCATGAGGCTTCGCACGGTGCCGGACAAATGCGCCCCGTGAACTCGGGGAAATTGTTGGTGGCATGCAACTGGCGGATGGCTTCCTTCCACCGCCCGCGATACACCGAGTCATTCCAGTCAGGAATGCTGTTGTTGAGCGGACATCCGGTGTGGCAGAAGGGGACGCCGCAATCCATGCAGCGCGCGCCCTGCTGGCGCGAACTCTGTTCAGGGAAATCCTGGTAGATCTCGAACCAGTCGTTCACCCGCTGCGTCACCGGTCGGCGCTCGGCATATTCGCGACCAATCTCAAGAAAACCCGTGGCTTTACCCATGCTGCACCTGGGCCACGAATTGCGGGGCCGCTGCAGCAGGCAGGCGCGGATGGTCGATGACGCCTAATGCGCGCTTTAATTCGTGGGGAAAGACTTTGATGAAGCGGGATTTCATCTCCGACCAATTGTCGAGGATCATCTGCGCTCTGCGGCTACCGGTGAGGTCCGCATGGCGTACCAGGAGGCTGCGCAGCAGTTGCACGTCGGCAGGTTCAATGAGTGGTTCCAGATCGACCGACGACTGGTTGCAGCGCTTCTTGGCGAAGTCTGCGCGTTCGTCAAAGACGTAGGCGATGCCGCCGCTCATACCGGCGGCGAAATTCCTTCCGCACGGCCCGAGCACCAGCACTAAACCCCTTGTCATGTATTCGCATCCGTGATCGCCCACGCCTTCGACCACCGCGGTTGCCCCGGAGTTGCGCACGGCGAAGCGCTCGCCGGCCATACCCCGGAAGAACGCTTCTCCGCTGGTGGCGCCGTAAAGCGCAACGTTGCCAATCAGGGTGTTCTCTTCCGCGCGGAAAGTGGCCTTGCGCGACGGATAGACGACGAGGCGACCCCCGGATAGACCCTTGCCGACGTAGTCGTTGGCTTCTCCTTCGAGAGTGACCGTGATGCCACTGGCTAGAAAGGCGCCGAGACTTTGACCCGCCGAACCCGCCAACTGGATGCGGATTGTCTCGTCGGGCAAGCCGGCTGAGCCGTAGCGGCGCGCGATTTCCCCGCTGAGCATGGTGCCGACGGAACGATGAATATTGCGAACCGGAAGAGATATCTCGACAGGCGTGAGCTCATCGAGCGCCGGACGCGCTTGTTCCAGCAGTTGATGATCCAGCGCCTGTTCCAGGCCGTGATCCTGCGCCTGCACCCGGCGCCGCGCCACGCGCGCTGGAACCGGGGGGCTGTAGAGGATGCTGGAGAGGTCGATGCCGCGGGCCTTCCAATGGTCGATGGGGGGCTGTACATCGAGCATGTCGACGCGGCCCACCATCTCGTCCACAGTGCGGAAGCCCAGGCTCGCCATGTACTCGCGCACCTGTTCGGCGATGAAGAAGAAGAAATTGATCACGTGCTCGGGTTGGCCGGTAAATTTCTGGCGCAACGCCGGGTCCTGCGTCGCGATGCCGACTGAGCACGTATTCAGGTGGCATTTGCGGAGCATGATGCAACCCATCGCGATGAGGGGCGTCGTGGCGAAACCGAATTCTTCGGCGCCCAGCAGCGCAGCGATTACTACATCGCGGCCGGTCTGCAGCTTACCGTCCGTCTGTATGCGGACCCGCCCGCGAAGATCGTTCAGCAGCAGCACCTGCTGTGCCTCGGCCAATCCGAGTTCCCAGGGCGTGCCCGCGTGCTTGATGGAACTCAGCGGGGAAGCGCCCGTGCCTCCACTATCGCCGCTGATCAGTACGACATCGGCATGAGCTTTGGCCACGCCTGCCGCAACCGTTCCCACGCCGACTTCCGCGACCAGTTTCACGGAAATGCGGGCGCGCGGATTCACATTCTTCAGGTCGTAGATGAGTTGGGCCAAGTCTTCAATGGAATAGATATCGTGATGGGGCGGTGGAGAGATCAATCCTACGCCCGGCGTCGAGTGCCGCAGACGGGCAATCACCTCATCGACTTTATGCCCCGGGAGCTGGCCGCCCTCGCCGGGTTTGGCGCCTTGGGCCATTTTGATTTGCAGTTCGTCGGCGTTCACCAGGTAGTTCGCCGTAACTCCAAACCGCGCCGATGCCACTTGCTTGATTGCGGAGCGCCGGGAATCGCCGTTGGAGTCGGTAACGAAGCGCTCTTCGTCTTCACCGCCTTCTCCAGTGTTCGACTTGCCGCCGATCCGGTTCATGGCGATGGCCAGCGTCTCGTGCGCTTCTTTACTGATCGAACCAAACGACATCGCTCCGGTGGTGAAGCGTTTCACGATCTCTTTGGCCGGTTCCACTTCTTCGATCGGAACCGGCTGCTCAGATTTCTTGATTTTCATCAAACTGCGCAGAGTCGCGAGATTCTGGCTCTGATCGTCGATGAAGTTCGTGTATTCCTGAAACGTCTTGAAGTCGGATTGCCGCACCGCATGCTGCAGCTTCGAAATCGTCTGGGGATTCAGCAGGTGGTATTCGCCGGTGGCTCGGAAGTGATAACTGCCGCCCACGGGTAGTTCACAATCGGATTCGGTGAGCGGGCGGAACGCGTGTTCATGTTTCATGAGCGCTTCGCGCGCCAGCACATCGAGACCGACGCCTTCGATCTGAGACGTCGTTCCGGAGAAATACTTGTCGACGAGTTCCTTGTTCAATCCGATGGCTTCAAAGACTTGTGCCCCGCGATAACTCTGCAAGGTCGAAATTCCCATCTTCGAGAAGGTCTTCAGGAGGCCTTTGTTAATTGCTTTGATGAAATTCCTGGTTGCGGCCAGGGCAGTAAGCCCCTCGGGCAAATAGCCGCGGCGGGCCATGTCTTCCACGGCTTCCAGCGCCAGATAAGGATTGACAGCGCTGGCGCCATATCCGATGAGGAGGGCGAAATGCATGACTTCGCGCGGTTCGCCCGATTCCACGATGAGAGCGACTGAGGTCCGCGTCTCCTCCCGAACTAAGAGGTTGTGCACGGCAGCCAGCGCAAGGACGCTCGGAATCGGCGCATAATTCTTATCGACTCCGCGGTCGGACAGAATCAGCAAACTATATCCAGAAGTCACGGCCAGCGAAGCGCTGCGGCAAAGTTCATCGAGAGCGCGCTCGAGACCGGCTTCACCCTGTTCGACGCGGAATAGCGCAGGCAGAGTAATCGCTAGCAAGTCTCCGCTCGACACGCGACGTAACTGCTCCAGTTCACGATTCGTCAAAATCGGATGCGGCAGCTTCAGCGTGTGGCAATTCCTGGGTGTTTCCTCAAGAATGTTGCGCTCGGTTCCGATGTAGCTGATCAGCGACATCACCATCTCTTCGCGGATGGGATCGATGGGCGGATTGGTCACCTGGGCAAATAGCTGACGGAAATAATTAAACAGAGGCTGAGGCCGGTCGGACAGACAGGCTAGTGGCGTGTCTGTGCCCATGGAACCGATGGGCTCTTCACCCTTGCACGCCATCGGCTCGAGGATCATTTTGAGGTCTTCATCCGTGTAGCCGAACGCGCGCTCGCGGCCGAGGATGGTCTCATGATTCGCGGCGTGAACGCGCGCAGGCTCCGGAAGTTGATCGAGCTTTACCTGGTTCTCCTTCAGCCATGCGGCGTAGGGCTGCTGAAAGGAAAGACGCTGTTTGATCTCGCGATCGGAGACAATGCGGCCTTCGACGGTATCGACCAGGAACATTTTCCCGGGCTGCAAGCGGCCCTTCAGCTTGACGTTCTCCGGCTCGAATTCCAGCACGCCCGCTTCCGACGCCATCACGACCATGTCGTCGTGCGTAACCGTATAGCGTCCGGGACGGAGGCCGTTGCGGTCGAGAATCGCGCCGATCACCCGGCCGTCGGTGAATGCTATGACAGCAGGACCGTCCCACGGCTCCATCAGAGAAGCATGGTATTCGTAAAACGCCTGCTTCTCGGGGCTCATGTGCGGGTTGCCCGCCCAGGCTTCGGGGATGAGCATGGCCATCACGTGAGGCAGGCTGCGTCCAGACTGGAAGAGCAGTTCCACCGCGTTATCAAAATTGGCCGAATCGCTACCTCCGGCCTCGATAATCGGAAACAGCTTGCTGATGTCCTCGCCAAAGAGCGGAGAGCGGAGCAACGATTGGCGGGCATGCATCCAGTTGACGTTGCCGCGCAGCGTATTGATCTCGCCGTTGTGAGCGACGTAATGATAAGGATGGGCCAGCTTCCAGCTGGGGAAAGTGTTGGTCGAGAAGCGCTGGTGCACGAGGCAGAGAGCGCTCTTCACCGAAGGATCGGCGAGTTCCTCGTAAAAATTCGCGATCTGCGGGGCGAGCAGCAATCCTTTGTAGACAATCGTTCGCGCGGACAGCGAGGGAATATAAAACGTTTCCCGGTCTTCCATGTCGGAGCTGGCAATCTCGGATTCAGCCCGCTTGCGGACGATGTAGAGTTTCCGCTCGAACGTATTCTCGTCCATCCCCATGGGACGGTTGACGAATATCTGCTGAATATAGGGTTGTGAACCGCGCGCCACGCGGCCAATAGCGGAGGCGCGAACTGGCGTATCTCGCCAGCCGATCACCGATAATCCTTCTTCCCGAAGAATGCGTTCGAGGATTCCTTCGCACTGCAGGCGCTGATGCTTCTCCACCGGCAGAAAAGTCATGCCGACGCCGTAGGCGCCCGGGGCGGGAAGGGTGAAACCGAGGCTGGAGCACTCGCGGGCGAAGAACTCGTGGGGAATCTGAATCAGGACGCCGGCGCCGTCGCCAGTCTCGGGATCGCACCCGCAGGCTCCGCGGTGCGTGAGGTTGATCAGAACCTCGATTCCCTTGCGGACGATGTCGTGGCTTTTCTGGCCGCGCAGGCTCGCGACGAAGCCTATCCCGCAGGCATCGTGCTCATTCCGTGGATCGTACAGACCCTGCGCCGGAGGCAAGCCGGTCTGTACCGATTTCATTCCGCGAGTTGCGATCACTGTGACGCGTAGCCACCTTCATGGAGGACAGAGGAACCCGCGTGCTTGTGCGACGACGACAGGGTCTCCGCTATGTACGCATTTGTTGATACCGCTTTTGGCCGTCCCAAGTACAACTCAGATTTTCGATCCGTCGCAGCAAAAACTTGGGTTCTCCTGGGGCAGGCGGGACGCATATAAGTTCACGGTTCCCGAGGGGCGAGCGTCGCGAACCGTGCTTCAGGATTCGGCTTGGCTGCGGCGGGTCAGCCGTGGAAGCAGGATGAGAATCAATCCATAGAAGAGCAGGGAGACCACCAGCGACGCGGCATTGCCAAAGCGCAAGTCTTCCAACAAAAGCTTCAGCGTGCCAAAGACGACGGAGGCGTAGGCCACCCAGCCGAGTTCGATGTGCTTCCAGCGCGAGCCGAGGTAGCCAAGAGCAAGAGCCAACGCGCAGTTCATAACCGTCCGGATCACGGAAAGATGAGAGGCGTCCAACTGCAGGCGACTGGCAGCCAGAGATACGATTCCCACCACGGCGAGAGCCGCGCCCGCGAAACCTACCAGCGCGGCAGGAACCACCCAAAGCAATCGTCGCCTGCGTAGATCCTCAGGCACTCGCGAGCCGATCGCGTAACAGAGCACGGCGGAGGCGGTGACGATCCAGACGCCCAAGGGCGGCGGGGATGAGGGCACAGTTCCGGCCAGAGCATTTCCGGCGTAGACAGGAAGCGGCGACATTGCGGTTGCCGCCGCGACATACACGGATGCGTGCATGCCCAAAGTGAGCTTGCCCGTGCGGGTATAGATAAAAGCCGCTCCCACTGCGGCCAGGCACAAGAACGGCACCTGGAGCGGTACCGGAAGGAACAAAAGGCTGCCCACTGACAGGAGAGCGCCTGCCCAGGTTGCGGTGACGCGGCGATTGCGAACGTACTCCTCTTCTGCGAATCGCGCCAGAGTTCCCCAGTAGCACACAGCAGCCAACAGCAGGCACAGGAGTCCAAGTTCCGGCGCAGCCGAGTTGTGACTGGCGCGCATCACACCAAACGCCGCCAGGGCGAAGGCGAGCACGCCCTGCCCCATCTCGAAGATCGTCATGCGCTGGCGTAGTGCGAAGCAGCGAACTCCGATGCTGCCGCCATAGATTACAAACAGAGCGAGGCACAACAAGATAAGCGTGGCCTGGCTCGCGGGCTGGTAACCTTCCGGCACACCCCCGGAAGACGTCATTACATCGATGAGCAACCACACCGCGAAATCGGCGGCAATGGCCGGCACCGCCCTAAGACTGAGCGGGTGTCCCAGGCAAGCGGAGACTTCGGCAGCGAGCGCCACGGTCAACAGCGCAGCGGTAAGCGGTACCAGTGCATGCGTTGCTATGATCAGGGCCAAGGCCGTGATAACAGCCGCGAGGGTCGCCACCCACGGAATCACTTGCAGGTTGCGCTGCCATGACAGCACAATCGCCAGCACCACGAAATCGGCCAGTACCACCGCAGCGACGGCCGGTGAGAGAACCTGAAAGCGAACCGTCGCCTCCCACAGCAGAGGGGAGAGAATCAGTGCGGACGTAAAGGCATAGGTAATGCCCGCAAAGCGGTTGGAGGCGTGCGTCCGGACCGCCCAAACCATCCACAAACCCGCGTACAGGATGGCCGCCAGCAGTACGGGAAGCTTCGGAATGTTGCCCGACTCAGCGATCGCACGCAGCAGGTACGCGCCGGCAATTCCCAGCACAGCTTTGCCGAGGACGGGCACAATGCCGGCTGGCGTCTCGACCGGGGGAAATCCTCTCCACGTGGCGGGAGGCCGCGGCCGCTCGAGCGCAGCGACCGCCACCTCGGTCTCGTGGGGATTCGGTTTTTCCGGGTGTCCTTCGAGTGCGGCGACGCGCCGTTCCAGTTCCCGCAGCCGTTCGCTGAGCTGTTCCAGATCCGGTGCGACCCTACCGAGTGCTTGCGCCATTCGCTTCTCCGCATCTGCCCCGATCAGACGGGGCCTACGTAGCTGCTTGGGCCGGAGCCGTGGCGGACGCAGAAATGGAACCTGAATCCGTCCACGGCGGCAGGAGCTTCACTAACACCCAGAGAATGCCAAAAGGAAGAATCATGAGCACGATCGCGGTTAAAAGTCCTTCGCGGGTGGCGAAGGCCATCTTGTAACTCGTGTATCCCAGGAAACTCTTGGAAAAGAGCTGGCCGCCGATCACGACGTTCCAGCGCATAGCAAAGATGCCAATCACCGTGAGGCATCCGGCGACCGCGTAGATGCGTTTGCGGGCGACCTCGGTGAATTTCACGAGTTGGGTCAGTCCAAGCAAGGCAATGGGGCTCACTGTGCCCACCAGAATTTGAATAATTACCTGCGACGTCCACAACCGCGTGTGCACCATGAAGTCGAGACTGCGGAAAGACTCATCCGCCTCGTAGATGCGCTGCAGCAGGTCGAGCATCTCGAGGCTGAAGTCGATGATGAAGATATACATCAGATACTGGGCGATCTTGTCGAGGCAGCGGATGTCGATTTGCTTTCCGCGCAGGCGCGTTGAAGCCATGTAAAGCAGCATGACCGCCGCGATCCCCGACACCATGGCCGAAAAGATGAAGACAATCGGCATCAGCGGCGACGACCACCAGGGATTCGCTTTCACCGAACCGAAGATAAAACCCACATAGCCGTGCAGCAGAAAGGCAGAGGGGATGCCGATCAGCGTGATGAAATAGCCAAGGCGATCGTCGATCCGCAGCGAGCGTGGGCTGAGGTTATCGGAACCGAGCGTGAGCAGGCGATAGACAAAACCAGGCACGCCGGTCGCAGTTTTCGATTTCACGACGATGTCCCGGCGGTAGTCGAGCCAGATCTCCAACAGCAAAACCGCCATCAGGTACCAGAGATAGACGAAGCCGAACATGGCCATGGCGGAGGAGCGATGCGGCGTCATGTACATCTCAAGGGAGCGCTCGGGATGTCCCAGATGCAACTGCAGCGGCAAGGGTGCGACCAGCAGAAACGAAAGCGCGGTGAGCAGTGCGAGGCGATAGGTCGGCTTCACGGCTTCGACGCGGAAGACGCGCTCCAGCGACGCCAGAATGAATGCGCCCGCTACGAGTCCCGTGATGAAGGGATAAAGAACGATGAGGACACTCCACTGGAGTTCCACTTCGTTCGGATACATGAAGCCTTCGACGGGTATTTGCACGCGCCTCCTTCCGATCGCAGCCTAGCGCACGGAACCATCCATGCCGTTGTAAAAGACTTTTGCCTGAGTCGCCATGTGCGGTTTCAGAACCTGCACCGTGTGAGTTTTCAGAAATGCATGAATCGGATCCTGGGGATTCTTCAAGTCGGCGAGTTGGCGTGCGCCGGTCGGGCACACTTCGCAGCACGCGGTCGTCAGACCCTTGGTGATGCGGTGATAACAGAGCGAGCATTTTTCCGCGGTTTGAGTCTTGGGATTGATGAACCGACAGCCATACGGGCACGCCTGCACGCAGTAACGGCAGCCCAGGCAGTAAGTCTTGTCTACCAACACGACTCCATCCGGCGTGACGAACGTGGCGCCGACCGGGCAAACCTGGGTGCAAGGCGAATCGGCGCACTGGTTGCAGAGCTTGGGGACAAAGAAGTTCTTGCCATCGCTTTCACTGGGCGGAAAGCCCTGCTTGCCTCCATCGGGAGACTCGACTTCCGGCCGTTCAATCTTCCAGTCCGCAACGTGGTAGCGCTCAACCCAGGTGCGGTAAAAACCTTCGGGAACGTCGTTTTCTTGCGCGCAGGCGCGGACACAACTCCCGCAGCCGATGCACTTGGGGATATCAATCAGCATGCTCCACCAGTGCTCGGAGAGTTTGTAGTTGGGCGATGCCTCCGGTGTGCCCGCGAGTACAAACTTCCATGCCACTGCGGCGGCAGGCAGGAGCAGGAGCAGGCGACGGCGGGTGAAGTCCATTATTTCCTGGCCTCCGTCGCGGGTTTCGCAGGACTGTCTTCAATCTTCGGTCGGTGAGGCTGGTGGCAGGTATTGCAGGCCACCCCTCCCGAGTGGTCGGCCGTCACCACTTGCGGGAAGCCCTTCGGCTTTGCGCTATTGGCTTCGTGACAGCGGGCACACAGGACCGCAGTGTCGAGCTTTGGAGGTTTTACCGTGGCTGGATCGTCGGCATGCTTGGCCAGCGCCCCGTGGCAAGCCTCACACGGGACCACCACATGCCTGCCTTGCTTTTTCTGATCCACCACATCGGTGTGGCAGCCCTCGCAAACGTCGTGGCCGGCAAACGCAATCGGCCGGGCCGCGGTCTCAGCGATGGCGGCGCCGCGATAGTGCCCATACTGCCCAAAGCTGCGAGGAACGAGTGCAGTGCGCAGGGCGGCGAATAGTGCCAAAGCGATGGCCATCACCACGGCCAGACGAACGAGGTGTTCTGTGTCCTTGAACAATCGATTGCTCTCTCACGAGACTCCGGGCGCGGTGTGCGCGGAATCACGGTATTCATCGGAACAGAGGTTTCGTTCCGGGAACGATGATCAAGGTCACAGGAAGCTGTGATGGCGGTCACGACACAGTGCAGAACCGGGGTTAGCGTGCGAGAAAAGAAAACTCGTTGACCCGGTCCGGTGCTTCGGACCAGGTCAACGAGCTATGCCTTCTCACTACAGTACTACTGCTGAACCGTAAACGTAATGGCCAGTTGATGGCTTACTGGCAAGACTCCTCCACCGTTGGCGTAAAGCGTGACTGTCTGCTGGCCAACCAGCGGTGAGGTCCCGGATGAGCCCGAGCCCGTTGAAACCCCGCTGCAGGCTGACATTGCCAGAACGATCAAGCCTGTAAAGCAAGTCAGAAGCAGCAGGTTACGTGAGCGGTTCTTCCGGCCGAATCCCAGCAGCAACGCCCCGAGCAGGCCTGCAACTCCCAGACTCGCGGTGAAAAGCGTTGATGGCTGGTGCGAACCTGGCTTGGGAGGAACCGTTAGAGCGGCACTGCTACTCACACTCACCATCAGCGCGACGGTCTTGGGCTGGCCACTCACGGTGACGCTGCCGGGAAGCGCAGTGCAGCTCAATCCGGATTTGGCTGTGTCGCAACTGAAGGTTACCGTGCCCGAATAGTTCTGCACGGGGGTCAAGGTAACGGTGAACGAGATAGCGCTGCCAACAGCCACCGTGCCGCTGCCGCTTGCTGGGTTCGAGGTCAGTGTGAAATCGGGGTAGGCCGGGTTCACCGTCTGGTTTAACGTGCCCGACGTGCTGGACTCGAAGCTGGAGCTCCCAGCGTATTGGGCAACGATGAGATGCAATCCGGTTGCGAGACGGGAAGTGACGATGGAAGCCGTTCCGTTCGCAATCGGAGACGCTCCCAGGACCACGCCGCCTTCGAGGAAATTCACAGTTCCAGCAGGTGTGCCGGAGACCACCGCACTGACCGTCGCAGTCAGCGTGACGGATTGTCCAGCCACAGCCGGATTCAGCGAGGAAGCCAGGCTGACGGTTGCACCCGATTTGGCAGCGTTGTAGGTGTAATCGCTGGAGCTCCAATCCCCATCCAGTTTCGTCGCCAGTCGCACGTAGATCGTGCTGCCGTCCGCGGGCAAGCCGCTAACGGCCTGTGATCCAGTGCTCGGAGATAGAGGACTGCTATCCGTTCCTCCTACAAACAGATCGCTGGAGCCTACACCCGTGGTCCCAACCAACAACTCGTAACCACCGATGTCGCCAACGCCCGGCGTCCACACGAACATCGTGGACGTGCCCGGCAGATTCGTCCCCGGCCAGGGATTGGTAAGCACCGCCGTAGCAGTGGCGTCCTCTGACGGCACGTTCATCACGATCGGCCGCATCATGTCGTTCTCTTCGTGGCCGAGGATGTGGCAGTGCCAGACATATTCCCAACCATAGTTAACGACGGCGTTCGATGCGGGTTCCGCCACGCCCGTAACCGGATCCGTAACTTCGATGGTTGCGTTGGGCGGACTGGTGACGTCGGGCGGTCTCAGGCTGGTGGGAATCTCGAAGGGGAGGGAGGGGATCAGAGGCTTCAGAGCCACGATCGTGTCTTCCAGCGGATTCATCCGGACGGTTTCCTTCCAGCCGACTTCGTTCGGGTCGGGCGGTTTTACGGTTCCATCCCAACCGACGCGATTGATCACCTGCACGTTGAAGAGATGGAAGTGAATGAAATGGGTATCCACTCCGTTGTGTGTAATCTTCCAGATCTGAGTGTCGCCGTTGTTGAGCGTCTCCGTGATGGGATCGATATATCCCAACGGAATGGTGGTTTGGGTATTGGCATTGGTAAAGGGCAGTTCCACGCCCAGAATCGCGTTCATGCGGCCGTAGTTCAGTTCGAATAGTTCCTGGATGGCCTTCGGAAGCAAGGGGACCGTGCAGGTTCCGTTGACGCAGGATGCGGGCGGTATAGGGGATCCTTCGGGCGGTGTGTAGGTCGGAAGCGCCGCGCCCGGGGGAGGCGTGTAGGTCAGAAAGTTCGACGAAATCGCCGAATAGGTATTGGTCAGAGGCGTTCCGAAGGTCCGCCCATAGACGACCTCGGGGACGATCGGCGGCGGCTGCGAAGCGGCATACGCCGCCGGCAGGAGCGCGTTCAAAGAGTTCAGGTCCAGCGCCGGGCCGGCTGTGCCCGACACGCGGAACTGCAGGATGGTTCGCGTGTTGGGACCATAGCCCGGCAAGGTGGAGGGCGCACCGCCGATTTCCGTCTGATCCTCGTCGCCAGTGTAATAGTCCAGCCGCGAATCAAATCCGGGAATTGGGGTGGGTGAGTCGTTGTAGAGAATCAGGGTTGATCCCGACGGAACGGAAGAAAAATCGATGATCACGTCCGCGCGCTCGGCAGGTCCGATCAGCAAGGCATGCGTATAGGCATTAAGGACCGTGACGCTTCGGCGATTGTATTCGTACCCGATCGGGGTGGCCGGGATCACCGCCGGGGCAGGCAGGAAGCCTCCCTCGGTTCCGATCTGAATGATCGGCGGTCCGGCCGTGGCCGGATCCGGCACGCCTCCATCTCTCGCGTCGGTTGGCCAGGTCGGCGGAAAACCCACGGTCGGCACCGCAGGCACCATTTTCATTTCCGTCGGGTTGGCCGGATCGGCATAGTACACCTGCAAATTCAGGCTGCGATCGTTCGAGCCATTCAGAATCCGGAAACGATAGGCTCGAGGAGAAACTGTTAAGTACGGATACGCCTGGCCATTGACGAGCGGCGTATCCATATAAGATTCCGGTGTAAGCGAGATGTTGGGAGTGCCCGGCATTTGCGGCGGCTCTCCCGGAGTTTCGGTTGGCGACACGTAGTACGGGTTCGAGACAGCTCCGTGGGCCAGGGGCGGATTGGAATCGGTACTGATCGGCGGCCAAAACCACGGGCCGTAATCCCACCGTCCCATGGCGTTTACGCCATCGGGATCGGCGGGGTTCTGATTCGGCATGTACACGTGCGGGAACCAGAGATTTCCATAACCGCCCCAATGGGTCGTATCCCAGGTAGGATCTTCCGCGGCCAGCTGGCTGGGTTGCGGCACGAAGGTTTTGTCCTGAATGACCAGCGGAATTCCAAAGTGGAAGGCCCCACCAAGATCCGGTAAGAGTTTTTTCATTCCGGAGTTAATGCCGGTGACATTCGTTCCCGAGATAAGATCTTCCTCATACTGGTCCCATAGCAGGTAGCCGGCAACCTCGCCAGCGTAGACGTTTAGCCGCGTGATCCCGTACGAATGGTCGTGGTAGAACATCATGCGGCTGCTCTGCTGGTTGGTCCAGTAGAAGGTTGCGATTCCGTCGCCCGCACTTGGCGCCTCATTCGACGGTCCGGGCGCCATGTCGGGGACGTTCTGAAAGCTGAGGCCCTTTTTCAGCGTCGCCGTTTCTCCGGCCGGCGTAATCCATTGATGCGGCGTTCCATCACTGATCCACGGCGTATTGCCACCGTGCAGATGCAGGGTTGCACGGTTCTCCGTATACATGGTTCCATCCGGGCCCATGCCTGCTCCCATCACGCTCATGTCGACGGGAATAAAGAGATTGCCCGCGCTGCCAAGGCCTAGATTATTGACGAACTTCACCCGTACCGGCTTGTCGCGCTGCGCGACGATCAGCGGTCCCAGATAGTGATTCTGGCCATCGGCTCCGGCGGCCAGATCGCGGTAGCCCCGTACGCTGGTTGTATTCGGCAGATCGCTGTGAAACTGGTAGGTGTAATCGAACACGCCAATTTGATAGTAGTCCGACCCGGGATACGTCTCTTCATCCGCCACGGCGATCGGAATGTAGTTCCCGAGATTATTCGCATTGCACGTAGACGCAGGATCGCATCCCGGCAAGCCCACGCCCGGCAATGAGTCCACGAATTTGCGGATGCCGCCGGTCGGCACTCCATTGACGATGGTGGGAAGAGGACTGTTGGCATAGTTGGGATAGATCCCGAAGTAATCCGGCGTGCCCCCCGGCGCCGGAACCCCAAGCGGGCGTGTAGTTTTGCTCTCTGACCGGTGCGCCGCCGCTTGCGCGCGGCGTGCCGCGACCCGCGCGGCTGCAGCCTTGCGCTGTGCCGTGGTGATGCACTGCATTCCAGTGCACGGGCCGGGGCCTTTCTGACCTGCTGTTTGCTCTCCGGGCCGCGGCATCGCCATGCCTTTCATTTGGGCCAGGGCCTGGTTGCTGCCCAGAAAAATTGTAAAGCTGGTTGAGACTAACATCAGCAATCTTGCGAATCTTTGACTATGCATGGGTCCGCGTTTTTTCTGAGACTCGGCCGATGGCAGCCGTTGGAAGACAGAACTCTGTTCTCCTTGTGCTGTGATCGACGCTGCCCAGGATTGGCGGCAAGGACTCAGTGCAAGCGGCCCTCCAACAGAAAATTAGAATTTTCTTCGGATAGAAACGCTGGCTGTGTTCCGTCCTGCCATTTCTGGAACCCCGTGACACGGCACTTGAGTAACAAGTGCTCTATCGAAGGTGGAGGACGACAGCCTTAGTGATATCGGTCACGGGGGCACTGTTTTTAGGACATGTCCGGTTTCAATACGGGACAAGCTATGGCGGGTCGCCTACCATCAAGCGGTTTGCCGGGCCTCTTGATAGAGATCGTCAATCTGCCGGTGGTAACGCTCTTCGATGGCCCTGCGGCGGAGCTTGAGAGTTGGAGTCAGAGTGCCGTCGTCGGCGCTGAACTCGTCGGGCACCAGAAGAATTTTCTTCAGCGTTTCGTAGCGAGCCAGGCCACGGTTCACTCCTCCGACAATCTCTTCATAAAGGGCTATGACCTTTGGGTGGCGGACCAGAGACTCGCGTGTGGAGAATGGGATGTCGTGATCGCGGGCCCACTCTTCGAGCAACGGAAAGTGCGGGGAGATCAGGACCGACGCGAACTTGCGGCGATCGCCCAGGACGACCGCCGTTCCGATGAGGGCATTCAATTTCAGGGAATTCTCCACCGGTTGCGGCGCAATAAATTTCCCCCCGGAAGTCTTGAGCAGATCCTTCTTGCGATCGGTGACGCTGAGGAATCCATCCTCATCGATTCGGCCGATGTCGCCGGTTTTGAACCAGCCATCCACAAACGCGTCTCTAGTCTCTTCGGGGCGGTTCCAGTAGGAACGGAAAACGGAAGGCCCGCGCACGAGAATCTCGTGGTCCTCCGCAATGCGCACTTCCACATTCGACAGCGGGCGGCCCACCGTCCCCATCTTGTGAGCGCGGGGACTGTTAATCGCAATGACCGGGGAGGTTTCGGTCAGACCATAACCTTCGTGAATGCGAATTCCAATGCTGGCGTACCACTCCGCCAATTCCTTGCCCAGCGGAGCGCCGCCAGAGACGAAGATTTCCACCAAGCCACCGAGGCCTTTGCGCACTTTAGAGAACACCAGCTTGTTGGCCAGCTTCCAGGGCAGTGAAGTCGGGATCGTTCCTTGCAGAATCTTTCCTCGATGTGCCTGTCCCACGGAAAGAGCCCAGCGATATACGGCGCGCTTCGCCGCTCTCTGTGTATCTTTTTCGACCTGTAGAAAAATCTTTTCGTAAACGCGAGGCACTGCGACAAAAATGGTCGGCCGCACTTCGCTTAGAGTTTGAGAGAGTTGCTCGAAACAAGGGCAATAAGCCAGGGTCACGCCGTGGTACAGCAACGCCAGATCGGCGTGGCGAGCGGTCACGTGCGACAGCGGCAGGAACGAGACGCTGACGTGCGTGGGACGAACCTCAAAGCCACTCAGCGAGTTCAGCACATTCGAAGTCAGATTACCGTGCGTGAGTTGAACGCCCTTGGAAATGCCCGTCGTTCCCGATGTATAGATAATGGAGGCCAGATCATCCGCTGTAATCGTACGCGCGAATCTTTCCAGTTCCAGATCGTAGCCGCAGGGACCTTTGTGCATCAGGGGCCGCATCTGTACCGCATCAGCTGTCTCCAGCGGATCCATGACTACGATCTTCTCAATCGCAGTCTGATCTTTGACGGAGAGAACTTTCTTCAGTTGCTCTTGCGTGGAAACGACCACCACCCTCGCGCCCGAGTCGCGGAGGATGTAAGAAGTTTGCGGGGCAGTCAGTGTCGCGTAGATAGGTACTCCGACTGCCCCCAACAGCAGCGATGCGAAATCCGTGACGGTCCACTCCGGCCGGTTTTCACTCAGGATCGCCACCCGGTCACCCTTGGCGATTCCCCAATGCCCCAGCGCCCGCGCCATGCCCGCAACGTTCCGATACAACTCCTGCGCGCTGATGGGAATCCACGAATTGCGTTCCCGCGCCAGCATGACTCGTTCCTGCCGGCGTTCGATGATGGCGTAAAAGATGTCGTTCAGGGTCTGCGGCTGCATGTCGATGATCCTCCTAACTCCGGAACAGGAAGATGGTGCGTGCTGTGTAACTCCTACTTCGGACCTAGTGGTCCGCTAGCTAGCGATAGTGGCCCCAACGAAACGTCGGCCCAATCGAGAAGCGGACGTAGTTCTGCCGTGGTACCAGCAAACTCGAAAACAGGTGCGTATTCACCCAGTCGGCCGCGAAGCGAACGCCGATTTTCCGCGATACGTTGACGTCAAACCCGCCACCAAAGCCAAAGAAGAATTGTGTATCGGTCTGGTGCGCACTGGGAGGTGTGAGCTGCAGTTGCTGAAAAAGGAGTCCCAGCTTCGGTGGAAAAGTGATGTCGGCGCTCTCGTGGATTCCGCCGAGTCCGGGACGGACGAGAAAAGTTACCCGCTCCCACTTACGAATGTAGAACTGCGGCCCAGCCGCGAAAGTGTAGGTCGTCGACTTGAAGGGAACTTGAATCGCGTTGGGGTTTTGACCAATATTGCGCAGGATGGGGGCGTAGATGGTTTCGCCGCCGCTGATGGTCCCGGCGCCGCTGATGACATCGCTGCCCAGTGCGCCGAAGTCGACGCCCAAGCCTAACCATGGTTTCGCGGTGACGCCGAAATCGGCTTCAAATCCGCGCTCGGTCAGGTTCCGGGCCGGGCTGATCATGTAATCAAAGCCGGTAAACAGCGTGTATTTGTTGATGTCAGTCTGCTGCGCCATGGCAGGCAGACCAGCAAGAAGAATGAGAGCGGAAAGTATGAAACGATTCATGGTTGACATAACTGGCCTCGTAAGTGGATTGGTCGTATTTGTAAAGACGTCACGTGCTCGGTACCTGGCGAGAGCGCGAGTTCGCGATCGCTGGGAGCGAAGAAGTTATCGCCTCGCGGCTATCGTTTTTCTAGGCGACGACGAACTGAGCAGGGGGAGTCTTCTCATTAGGGATCGTCGCCGACTCGGGTTCTCGTTTCACTTCCATCGGCGAAGCAACGCTCGCAACCGGAACGCTGGGTACCGCCTTCGCCTTCACGGCAGCGGCTGGCACCGCGCGCCGTGGTTTGCGTACTCTGGTTTTCTCCGGCTTCCTGAGATCCACTGCATCCCGGAGTTCATGAAAACTCGCGAGTAACAACTTCTCCATGCGGCGCAGATCGGGCGCGGCATGCACATCGCCGCTGAACCCGAAGTACACCTTGCCGTTGTAGCTGAGGATGGCGCAATTCACCGCCATCTCGCCTCCAACGGGAACATACGGATACCACTCCAGCAACTCGTGTCCCAGCAGGTAGAGCGGAAACTGCGGCCCGGGCACGTTCGTGCAGACCAGGTTGAAGGGCGTGATGGGCAGCCGGCTGGCGAGCGGTCCGGCGAACCCTTGCACGGAAGTCGGGAACATGCCGATCAGTCCTCCGGCGAGGCTGACTAGCTCGGCCGCATGCATACGCTTGAGAAACTCGGTCCGCTTGTGGACGGCTGCCAACAGCCTGCGCGGGTCCCGGATATCGAGCGGAACCGTTACCGGCACCAGCGAGATGCGATTGCCTAACTCCGATGTGCTGACGCTGCCGCGCAGATTAACGGGAACCATGAGGCGCAGCAGCTTTCCCTTCACTCGCTCGCCGTGCAGTTCACAGTAGCGCCGCACCGTGGCGGTCACGATCGCCAGAATCACATCGTTCACGCTGGCGCCGCATTCTTTGCGGATGGCTTTAACGTCAGCCAGCGGAATTTCCGTGCAGGCGAATTTCTGCGGCCCCTTGTACAGAACGTTGAAGCGGAGCCGTTCCGTGAACGCCGTGATTTCCGGGAACAGGCTGGCGAATTCTTTGGGGTCAAGATTCCCGCCATTGGCGGCAACCCGCTCCGCCATGGTGAGCAAGTCCGCCATTGCGGAAAGGATTCGCTTGACCAGGTCGGAATAGGAGTCGACGAATCCGGTGGTGAGTGAACTCAATGGATCCTTAGGCGGAGGAATACGAAGTTTAGTTTTCTTCTTCGGCAAGCAGGGCGCGTCAGGGCTCGCATCGAGCAGCACATTCATCATCCCAACGCCCGCAATGCCATCGCACAGGCAGTGGTGCATGCGCAAGATGATCGCGGTTCGCTTACCTTTTAGTCCGCGAACCAGCGTAATGTCCCAGAGGGGATGGCGGCGATCCATGACGGTGCTGAATAGTTTTCCTGCGAGATTTTTCAGCTCGATTGCGGTGCCGTGGGGAAGCCTCACCTCCCGCATGTGGCGGCGAATATCGAACTCCGCGTCGAATTCCCAGCTCGGAAGCCCCACATTGAAAGCAGCCGGCACCACCCGCTTCAGATAGCGAGGCAGAAGCGGCAGTTTGGACTCGATAAACCGAATGCAGTCAGCCAACGAGATCTCGCCTTCGAAGGTGCACACGCTCGCGACGTTGAGCGGCATGCCTTCCCGCTCCAGATGCAGGAAGACCGTGTCTCCCCAGGAAAGGCGGTCGCTTGAGTTGTTTTGCATTGCACGATCTCCGTCAGCTCACGAACAAAAAGTGATTGGTCAGTTTCAGCAGCTTCAGAGCTTTGTAGACATCGACGTTGACGCCTCGCAGAACGATCTTCACACCTTTCTCGCTGTGCGCCAGGTCTTCCATCCTTCTCACATGGCTCGCATCCATGCGGCGTACGGAAGTGAAGTCCACAGTGATGTCGCTGGCGCCGTCATCGAGCTGCTTGGCAGCTTGCTCCAGCGCCAAAACCAGCCGTTGTTCGTTGATGTTCACAACTACGGGTGTCGTTCCCATGTGCACCGCCCGATCATCTAACTAATCGGCGACGGCGGCCTTAGCCGCACCCCGCCCTTCATAAGCTTTCCAGAACAGTTCGACCAACTCCGTCATCAGAGGCATGCGCGGATTCGACCGCCAGGAGGGATCGGCAAAGGCAATCGCGGCCATCTCTGGAATTGCCTTCTCGAAATCACTCCTGGGAATTCCCAGCTCCGCAATCGATCGCGGGAATTGCAGTTGATCCAGAAGGCGTTCTGTCGCCGCGATCAGGTTCCACACTTTTTGTTCCACCGTCTCGCCGCCCAGGCGCAGCAGATCGGCAACCGTTGCGTATTTCTTGTTGGCCACGTATCCCTGCGTGTAGGGCGAAGGCATGAACTTGGCGGGAACCGCCGCATTGTAGGCAATCACGTGCGGCAGCATGAGCGCGTTGGCGCGTCCGTGCGCGACGCCGAAGCGGGCCCCAAACGCGTGGGCCAGCGCGTGATTCACTCCCACCGACGCATTGGAAAATGCCATAGCGGCTATGCAGGCCGCGTTGTGCATCATGCAGCGGGCCTCTTCATCCCCAGGATGCTCGTAGGCGATTGGCAAATACTTGAAGACGAGGCGAATGGCCTGCATCGCGCTTGAATCGGTATAAGGGGAGGCGTAATTCGAGACGCCGGCTTCCAGCGCGTGGGTCAGGCAGTCGATGCCGGTGTCCGCCGTAAGGCCCTTGGGCATCGACATCACAAACTGGGGATCGACGATCGCCACATCCGGAGTGAGCGAGTAGTCGGCAAGCGTGACCTTGCGCCCGTGTTCTTTGTCCATCAGCACAGCGAATGGCGTAACCTCGCTGCCCGTTCCGCTGGTCGTCGAAATCGCGATCAGCCGCGCCCGATTCGTTTTTTCCGTCGGATATTGCACAACTCGCTTGCGCAGATCGAGGAACGGCGCGGCCAGTTCTTCCAGGTCCGCCTCGGGGCATTCGTATTTCAGCTTCATGATCTTCGCCGCATCGATTACGGATCCGCCGCCCAGCGCGATGATCTGATCCGCCTTATAGAAATGAAGGGCTTCGACTCCTTGCTGGATGACCTGGACCTCAGGCTCGGCGTCGGGAATGACCTGGACATGAACGCGAGCCTCCGAGCAGATGTGACGACGGACGATATCGACGTGCCCGATCTGCTCCAGCAGTGGACTCGTAACGATGATGGTCGACTGCGAAGGGAACTGCCGCAGGTTCTCCACCGCATTCATGTTGAAGTAAATCTGATTCGGAACCCGGAACCACATATGGTTTTGTGTCCTCCGAGCCACGCGTTTGATGTTGAGGTAATGATAGATGTTGACGTTGTCGGTGGTGCTGTTGCCGCCACCCGTGCCGCATCCGAACGAGAACGTCGGCACCAAGTCGTTGTAGACTGCGCCCAGCGCTCCGATCGCTCCCGGCGAATTCACGATGATCCGGCCTGCGTTGATTACGTCGCCGAATTTGCGGATGACTTCATCGTTACGGGAGAAAATCACGGCCGTGTGTCCCAGACCTCCGGCGTGATTCACGTCCATGCAAACCTTCAACGCTTCGCTAACAGATTTCGCTCGATACACCGCTAGCACGGGAAATAGCTTCTCCACCGATAGCGGGTGTTCGCGGCCCACACCTTGAATGGGCGCAATTAGGAGTTTGGTCCCGGCTTTGACCGAAAGGCCGGCGAAGCGCGCGATGTCGATTGCTTTCTGACCCACAGCCATGGGCTGCATGAATCCGGTTTGCGGATCAATCACCGTACGTTCGAGCCGTTGCGTTTCTTTCTCGTCGCAAATGTGCGCTCCCAAGTCGGAAAACTTCTTGAGCGCCGGCTCATAGATCTCGTCGTCAATCACCACAGTCTGCTCGGAGGCGCAGATCGTCCCGTTGTCGAAGGTCTTGGAAACGATGATGTCGACAATCGCGGCATTCAAGTCGGCCGACTTCTCCAGGTACACCGGAGTATTGCCGGGTCCGACGCCCAACGCCGGTTTGCCGGAGCTGTAAGCGGCTTTCACCACACCCGGCCCGCCAGTCGCGTCAATCAGGCCGACAGATTTGTGGCGCATCATGTAGGCGTTGTCCGGCAGAGTAGGCGACTCCATGCAGGTGAAGACGCCTTCCGGCGCGCCATGCTTCACCGCGGCTTCGTACATAATTCGTACCGCCTCGGCGCAGCAACGCCAGGCTTTGGGATGCGGGCTGAAGATCACCGCATTCCTGGTCTTGATCGCAACGATGCACTTGAAAAGAACCGTGGACGTGGGATTCGTAATCGGCGTGAGTGAGAACAGGATTCCGATCGGCTCCACCATCTCGATCAGATTGCGTTCCGGAATCTCGCGAATCACGCCGACAGTGCGCTTGTCTTTGACATAGTCATAGACAAATTCGCTGGCCACCATGTTCTTGATGACCTTGTCTTCCATGACGCCAAGCCGGGTTTCCTCGACCGCCATTTGGGCGAGATGTTGTGCGTGCTCCAGTCCCGCCAGCACCATCGGCTTCACGATGCGATCGACATCTTCCTGTGTGAATTGAGTGAACACAGCGGCGGCGATGCGCGCCTGATGCACCAGCCCTTCCAGGTAAGCGATCCGCGACGTGCTCAGCGTTTCTGCGCCGAGCGGAAGTTCCACCCGCTCTTTTACTGTCTCATTCGAGATCATGCGAGCCTCGCTTTGCATTCTTGCGGAGAACTGTCGGGGATGCATCGCAAGTCAGCTTAAGTATCGAGAATCTGAGGAGGGGAATTGCGCCAAAATGCTACCGCGGAGCCGGGCGTACAAGAATCTTGCTGGACTCCAGGCCGAACCTTCGTGGATTTAAGAGAATAGTTACGAGGACTAATGGTGAAGGGTCGGCTGTGTAGGCTCTTGGGTGCACAATACCTCAACTCCGTTCCCAAAGTAGAACTCTGTGTACGGGTGAGGTCTACAACTGCTGTCACGTGCCGCTGTGATGGACATCACACAGATTTCCACAGCAGCGGCGAGCCTCGAACACAGCCTCCGCTCCCCGTGCTTGAGCAGCACGGATGCATCACGTACTTGCCGCTACGAATGACTTTCCTGCCCGACTCAGGCGGCGGCCGCTGCGGCTTTGTGGACGCGTCCCGATCTTTGCCCTCGGTGCTCTGGCGCAGCCTTCGGCTTATTCGCCGACTTCACCACGACTTCCATCAGCGCCTTCTGAGCGTCGACATAGCTCTTGACCACCTCTCGCGTGAGTTCATTCAGAGGAAGAAACGGGAACGGCTTCAGCATGTCCATGGTCTTGCCTGCAGTGCGCGCGCCCGCGTTCATCTGGCGTCCCGCAACGTCCACCAGCCGCTTTTGCGCTTCCACGAACGAGTCCATGGCTTGCCGCGCAAGGTCGGAAAGCTCTGTCGGTTTCAGCTTGCGTGCGGCGCCATTGGTTGGCTTGCCACTCGTGACCTTGGCGGTCTCTTCGGCTACGACATCCAGGAACCGCTTCTGGGCTTTGGCAAAGTTCTCCATCGCCTCGCGCGCCAGATCCACAACATGCTCCGGCTGATAGGGCTTTCCTGCCTTTGCGGACTCCAGCCAGGCATGCGTCTGCTTGCTTGCCATCTTCAGATACTCTTCATGCATTTCGATGAAGGTGTCGACGCCGCGGCGAAGCAGATCGACCAAGGCCTGCCGGCGCGGGCAACTTCCTACACGCTCTTTGACGCCGCCCATCAGGATTTCGTTCTGTTGTTTGCCGAGTTCAAGTAGAACCTTCTGACCTTCCAGAAATGTCGTCATGCCTTCCTCGGCAACTTCGCTGAGAATGGCGGTGGGCGAGCGATGTGGGTCGGAAAGCTGTTGCCGTACGGCATGCATCACGCTGGCATTCTGCCGCATCGCCAGATCGATCAGGATGCGCTGCGTGGCGAAGAGAGTTTGTACGCCTTGCTGTCCCCAGCCCGAAAGCACGGAAACCAGCGAAGACTCTTTGGATGGAGCCGCTTCATGTTTTACCGCCATAAGATTGCCTCCTATTGCTGCACTGCAGCATCAGCTAAACTATACGAGCGGCAGCTACTTGTGTCAAGCTGTTCTTCGTGGTTGTGCGCGGCAACATAGGATAAAAGAACATGCAGCCTTCCGTAATCCTCATCAAGAAATACGGGAACCGGCGCTTGTATGACACCACCGGCAGCCGGTATGTGAACCTCGATGACCTCGCGGCGCACATTCGCGCGGGTCGCGAAGTGCGGGTCGTGGACGCCAAGACCGGCCAGGACTTGACCCGCGTCGTGCTCACGCAAATCATCACCGAAGACGCCAAGGGCAAACCCACTGGATTGCCGCTGGAGTTGTTGCGGCAGATGATCATCGCTTCTGACGAGGTGCGGCAGGAGTTCCTGATGTGGTATCTGAAGTCCGCGTTCGATACTTACCACACGCTTCAAGATACGGTGCAGAGTCGCCTGAGCGAGGTCCAGTCCGCAATCTTGTCGCCTGTCGACATGATGAAACGTTTCCTCGGCACGGCGCAGTCTTCGGCGCCGACAGCAGACGATGAGGAAGTTCGATCGCTGCGCCGGCGCGTCGTCGAGCTCGAAGCTCGCCTGGGAAAGTCGCCACAGCCGAAACGCCGTCCTCGCAAACAACACTGAACCTGCACAAGCCCACCTGCCAATTTCGTAACCGGGAGACCTCGCAGATGCCACTTGATCCGAGGCAAAAGCGCTATATAATTGTGCGTTGCAGCATTGCCCGTTCTGGTTTCCGGGCAGTGCTCGAGCAGATCCAGGACGATCTTGCAGCGTAAACAGAAAAAGGCAACCGCGAAGCGTCCAGCGACCAAACGTCGCAAGTCTATTCCGCAGCCGTATGGAACCCACACCGCGACGTTTTGGACCGAAGCTCTGTTCGGAGCGGAAATCCTCATGCTGCACGCGACCCCGGTTTATTACGGCCTGGGCGTGCCTCGCGGGGATGGGTCCGCCGTCATCATCATTCCCGGATTTCTCGGCACCGACCTTTATCTCGCTGAGTTGCACGCCTGGCTGCGGCGGATTGGCTACCGGCCCTACTTCTCCGGGATCGGCATCAACGCGGAATGCCCGAACTTGCTCATCCAGCGCCGTTTGAACCAGACCATCGACACGGCATTGGCGGAGACCGGGCGCAAAGTTCATCTCATCGGCCACAGCCTGGGAGGCGTGATCGCCCGCTCGGCAGCGGGCGCGCGGCCCAACGATGTTGCTTCGGTTATCACGCTGGCCGCGCCCATCCGCGGCACCGTGGTCAACCGCACCGTGCTGCATGCGGCCGATGCTGTTCGCTTACGAATTCTTGAGGAACACGGCAAGGGCGTACTTCCCGATTGCTACACCGGCCGCTGTACCTGTAACTTTCTGGATTCGCTGCGCCGCCGAGTCCCCGCGTGTATGGTCGAGACTGCCATCTACACCCGCCAGGATGGAGTCGTGGACTGGCGATATTGCATGACACTGGACCCGAAGAAAGATGTCGAGGTGCCGGGCACTCACATTGGAATGGCGTTCAACCCGGCGGCATATTTGGTGGTCGCCGACCGCCTTGCCCAAGCCCAATCGCTCGAATAAATCAGCCAACGAATTCCAGCACCGCCCCGCCGCGCGTTTCCAGTTTTTCTGCCGGGCAGGCTCTCTTTTCGATCACGATGGATGCGGAGGCGAGGCTATTATTCGCGACTTCGAAAATCCCTGAGCAATCGGTTTTCATATAAGGAAGGCGCCGCACGCTCGGCCCGCGTCCGTCGATGGCAGCTTCCAGGCGCACTCCCGTTCGTGAACGGCAGGAGAGATTCCACTGCATGTCTTCGCGGCTGGTGCTGGTTTCGCGCAAACCTCGAAAAATGTGCGCTTGCCCATCGTGCCAGAGCACTGCTTTGCGAAAGACCAGTCCGAACGGCATCTCATAGACAAGCGCCTCGAACGTGCTCGCCGCAGCGCTACCGCGAGGAAAGTAAGCATGCGTCCAGCGCCAGAAATTGCGATGCCGGTATCCGCAATTGTGTCCTTGCACGCCGAAGCCCAGCGGATCAGCCGCGACCTTGTGACCGTCGAGCGTAATCTCTCCGGAAAACACCGCGTCGGAGTGCGGCGTTCGCGAGAAGCCAATCCACCCCTTGCTGCTCAAGGTCACATGAAAAGCAGAACGGTAATGCAGGTCCCATCCGATCCGGTGCCCGTCGACATTCAACAGCCCACGACAATAATTCTCTCCAATTTCGTTAGCCCCGGCTTGAAATCGAAACGCGGCCTGCCCCTTGCCGCTGATGTTCAATTCCGCCAACGAAAGTTGCGCGATGAAGCTCTGCGGCTTACCGCCAGAGGGAAACCAAGTAGCCCACACCTGGACCGGCATTCCCTGGATTTTTCCCGCGCACCCTCCGCGCCCGGGATTCGTCAACAAGTAGCGGAACCACCACGCTCCGCCCCCATCGGCCAGCGCCATGCGCAGAAACCAAACTTCGTAACGGCGCCGCATCGACAACCGCGAAAACGCTTCGTTCAGAGTGCGCAAATTTCCTCTGACTTACAAGATAAGGGTCCGGGTGCCCCATGTCTCGCGTCTTTTGCGAGATGTGGGGGCTTCCACGCCTCCGACACTATCTCACATACCTTGCGTCCCCCCGGTGATGCCAGTCACTGCGCGTCCTGCCTCGCAGGAACATAGTTTTCAACGGGATCATGTATATGGAAGAAGTCCCTGCGATCGCAACCGGCGTTGCATGGCTCGCGCCGCCAGACTGGCGCGCTGCCGTTGAACGATTTCTACCGCAGGGCGCGACCACTGTCGAAAAAGTCAGTGCTATCGAAGCCGGCCTGCGCAGCCCGCTCGGCCAATCGTTGCGCGACGCCATGGCGCGCTGGATCGTCGACGAGATCGTTCCGGTCGAGCGCTTAGTGCCGCAGCCATACCTGGAATGGCGCAGCCCAGTGCGCGATTCCATGATGTTTGTGGTGGCGCACCTCTCTCCCGCGCGGCTCGCACCGAAGATTCTCGAGCAAATCGAGCTTCCGCCCAATACCTCAGTCGAAGAGCGACTGTTGCGCCTCATCGCCAAGGTTCCCGGTCTGCAGAAACTAGGACAGGTGATCGCGCGAAACCAGCATCTCCACCCCGCACTGCGCAAGGCGCTGGCGAAGTTGGAGAACGGAATTCGTGATGTGAAACCGGAAGACATGCGCGCCATTATTCATAAAGAGCTGGGAGAAAAGGTCGATAAGTTCTCGGTCGAAGTCTCGACCGATATCCTCAAGGAAGCCAGCGTCAGCGCGGTCATCCGCTTCACCTGGCGCAACCTGGGCACCGGACGCCGCCAGCGCGGCGTCTTCAAGGTGCTGAAGCCACACATCCCCCAATACTTCAAAGAAGACATGGAGTACCTGCAGGGTCTCGCCGAGTACTTTGGCGACCGGCATGACGCCTACGGGTTTCCCGCTCATCTACTCCCGGATACATTTCAGAAAGTTCGCCGCCTGCTGCGGCACGAAGTGAACTTCCGCCGCGAGCAAAAGACTCTGGTGGAAGCCGGCGCGCTCTACCGTTCGTATCGGCACATTCGCGTTCCGGAAGTGATTCAGGAGTTGTGTACACCCGCGATCACGGCTCTCACCGAAGAGCGTGGGATCAAGGTGACCAGCGCTGTGGCCCGCCTGCCGGCGAACACACGTCGAAAAGTCGCCGAGCAACTTCTCGAAGCTTTAATCGCAGTGCCATTGCTGTCGTCTGTGCAAGAAGCGGTGTTTCACGGCGATCCCCATGCCGGGAATCTGCTCTACGACAGCCGCACCGGCAAGCTCGTGATTCTGGATTGGGCGCTGAGAGAACGGCTGGGACGCGAACCGCGGCGGCATCTGGCGCTGATGTTTCTGCTTGTGAGCTTGCGCGATCCCGTGGGGGTTTGCAACGAAATCCTCGCACTCAGCCGGCCTGTCATCCGTATAACGTCGCGGCAGGGCAGAATCATTCGGAAGTCTGTCTACGAATTTCTGGAGTCGTTGCCCGCATCGCAGTTGCCGAGCGCGGCAGACGCCATGCGGCTCCTGGAACACGTGGCGGTTCAGGGCACAAAGTTTCCCGGCCCGCTGATCATGCTGTCGAAAGTGATGTTCACGCTGGAAGGAATACTAGGCGACATGCTCGGCGCTGACACCGACATTGGCTTCACGATCGCGCGCCATGTCGCTCTGCACTGGCTGAGCCATCGCTCAGAGTTCCGCTCGCCTCTCAGAAAACGCGACTGGGTCACGCTCCAGTGCAGCGCACTACTGTTTCCGAGCCGGTGGGGAATTCGGTGGCAGCAGACGATGCTGAATCGCTGGTTAACGGATAAGCCAGCATCGGCTGCCGCCACCTGAACGCGGCGGCGAACACCAGTTAAGCGCAGCTCACACCGCGTTCGAAGTTAGACCGCGACTGCCTTGGCCCGCTTTGCGCGAGGGTGCTTCGCCCTGCCAGCTACCTTCGGCTTGTGCGGTTTGACCAGCGAGCCGATCAACGATTTTTCCATGTTGAAGAAGTTCTTCACCTCTTCGCCGGTCAGATTGGCCACAGGCAGCAGCCGCGATGGCGACATCATTTCCATTGACCGCGTGGTGAGATCAAGATTCACGTTCATCTGCTGACCAATGACGTCGAGCAGCCTCTTCTGCGCTTCGATAAAAGCGTTGCCCGCTTCGCGCGCCAGTTCCGCCAGTTCCGTCTTCTTCACGGGCTTGGCCTCGTGGCCATGCTTCCCGCTGGTTGCCCTTGCCGTTTCCTGCGCGATCACGTCGAGGAACTTTTTCTGCGCGCGAGTAAAGGTTTCGACTCCCTCGCGGGCGAACTCCACCAGGTGCGCGGAGTGATCGTTTTTCCCCGCTTTCGTTGCATCCACCCATGCGAGCGTCTGCTTGCTGGTGGTGGTCAGCAGTTCTTGCTGCAGACCGATGACCGTATCCAGGCTGCGCCTGAGAAGATCTGTCATGACTACTCCCGGTAGGAAATTGCCAATCCGTTGCTTGAATCCGTTGAGAAGAATGTCATTTTCTTGTTGAGCTAGATTGAGAAGTGTGCGCTGCGCTTCTACCAGACTCGATGTTCCTTCCACCGCCATTTCCGTGAAAAGGTCCAGCGGGGAGTGTCCATCGTGGTTCTTGGGATGAGTTCGCATAAACCGCCTCCATTGCTGCATTGCAGCATTCGACTTAATCTTAGGAGTCGAACCGAGTCCAGTCAATGCCCGTTGATGGAGTTGTGCTCCGCATCAACATGCAGGGTGATCGGAGTCACTTGAGCCTGCGGATCACCGGAAGCAATCTATTTCGAGGCAACCGCAAATGGAACAACTTCCCGAAGTCGAGACGGCCAGGGCGCTGATGAACGAAGCCATGAAGTGGTCAGTGATGAAGTGGCTCCGCGAGAAGAAGAGTGTCCGGAAGACCGCCGACCAAGCGAATGCGGCGTTGGACCAGTTGAGCGAATCGCTCAAACAGCACTGGCCAGATTCCGTCCGCCTTGCCTACGAAGCGCTGCGCGCCGAGGCGTCCTCGAGCAAAACGGCTCAACGCGCGCAGCCAAAACAGCCGCCCGCGAACGATTCGCAAGCGTCGGCCGTCGCCAAGAAGGTCAAGCAAGCCGACGAGGAAGCCTACCGCGCGCGGATGCAAGCCGAGGAAACCTTCGACGAAGCGGAGCGAGTGCTAAGCACCAGCCTGGCCCGCGAAGGCTGCGTGCAAGCCATCCGTGCTTGGGATCTGCAGGAGAAGGCGATCCGCAAAGCCGAGGAAGTCGACCACTCCTTCAAGGCGTAGGCGTCCGCCTAAGATCACAGACCCCTGTGATCCTGATCGTCGTTTTGCGTCTCATCCCAAGCTAGCCTGATCCGTCTGCGTTGAGGGCAATTAGCATGCGGGAGACCGTGCAGCGGTTGTGGCCGGAGATCGAGTGGATCGCAGATCCCGAACTGCGAGAACAGGTTACGCAGACCTGGGTCAAAGCGCTTGAGCACAGTCCGCTAAAAGCGGACGATCTGAATCGGATCCCCTTCACCCTGCTGGTTCCGAACTGCCCCATCACTTTTATGGAGCACAAGCGGTGCGTGGTGCACATTGCGCGCGAGAGCGCGAAGGCCATGCAGGCTTTTATGGGACGCGCGTTGCCGGTCGACATGGATACGGTGGTCGCGGGCGCGATTCTGGCGGATGTGGGAAAGCTGCTGGAATACGAAATCGGGCCTGATGGCAACAGCCGGCAGAGTGAGCGGGGTGAGGCGCTGCGGCATCCTTTCACCGGCGTGGCGCTGGCGCTGGAGTGCGGACTGCCGGACGCAGTTTGCCATGTGATTGCGGCGCACGCGGCGGAGGGCGATCTGGTAAAGCGGACCACGGAGGCTTTCATTGTGCATCACGCCGACTTTATGGCGTTCCTGCCATTTAAGAATCCGAAGAATTTGAAGGTGGGCGCGGGGAAGTAGCGCTCGATAAGGAGAACCGACCTTGACCGAACAAAAGATTGCCGCAAAGGAAACTGTGACGGCGAAGATGGCTCGCTGGGCGGCGGAATTGCGATTTGAGCACGTCTCCGCCGGCGCGGTGTACCAGGCGAAGCGCTTTCTGCTGGATTCGCTGGGGTGTGCTCTGGGCGGGTATCAGCAGCATGACGTGAGGATCGCGCTGGCGGTGTTAGACGAAGTTGCTGGCGTCGGCGCGGCAACCGTGATCGGCACGGGCGAGCGCATCGATGCGGTCTCCGCGTCCTTGGCCAATGCGCTGATGATTCGCTGCATGGACTACAACGACATTTACTGGAAGCAGGATCCATCGCATCCTTCGGACATTTTTCCGGCGGCGCTGGCATGTTGCGAGCGCGCTGGAGGCGACGGGAAGGAATTGATTGTCGGGCTGGTGCTGGGGCACGAGTTCGAGATGCGTCTCTGTGAAGCGGCATTTCCCGGAATTCGCGAGCGGGGCTGGCATCATGCGACCCTGACGGCTTTCGTTTCGCCTCTGGTGGCGGGCCGGGCGCTGCATCTTTCGTGGGAACAGATTCAGCATGCGATTGGAATTTCGGCGAGCCGGCACTGCACTTTGGGCGCGGTCACGGCAGGCAAACTCACCATGATGAAGAATACGGTTGATCCGATGGCGACGCAGAGCGGCGTGCTGGCGGCGTTGCTGGCCGAGAAGGGCTATTCCGGGCCGGAGCACGTCATCGACGGCAAGGAAGGGCTGACGCACGTCTTCGGCCCGGACTGGAAGCTTGATCTCCTGACCGATGGACTGGGCGAAACGTGGCGGATCACGCGCTGCGGAATGAAGGCGTTTCCGACGGAAGCTTTGACCCACACGCCGATCTCCGCCGTGCTCGATCTGGTGAAGACGAACGACCTGCATCCCGACCAGGTGCAAACCGTGCAGATTCGTTCGCTGGCGCGCGCTGCCGATATTCTCTCCGACCCCAGCAAGTACGATCCGCACACCAGGGAAACTGCCGATCATTCGTTGCCTTACGTGATCGCCGCGGCGCTGGTCGACCGGCAGGTCACCCCGGTGCAATTCACCATGGAAAAAATCATGGACCCGAAGATTCGAGAGCAGCTCAGCAAAGTCGAGGTGGTCGCGGACCCGGAGATTGAAAAAGTGTTTCCCGCTTTACAGAGGGTGATTGTGCACATCACTACGAAAGATGGCCGTCACTTCGAAAAACAACTGGACTATCCGAAGGGTGACCCGCGGAATCCGCTGACGGATCAGGAAATCGAGGAGAAGTTCGCGGCGCTGGCGGACGGAGTGCTAACGGCTGCCGCGCAGAAACGAGTGAAGGAAACGGTGTGGAACCTGGAGCGCGTGGGATCGGTGAGCGAACTGATGGCGCTGATGGAGGCGGATGTTCACGCCGCGAAGCGGGCGAAGAGTAAAGGCCGGACGCGGGCTGGGGCAAAAAGCGAGAAGAGCCGCAAGCCGGTGCTCGCTTAGTCGCATTCAGTACTCGTCGAGTTGAGGAAACTTATATGCCGCAGACCATCGTGGAGAAAATCGCGCAGGCTCATTTGGCGGAGGGCCCGACGCGGCCCTTGCGCAGCGGAGACTTCGTTTCCATCCGGCCGTTTCATGTGATGACGCACGACAACACTTCAGCGGTGATGAGCAAGTTCAAGGCGATTGGCGCGAAGAAAGTTTTCGACCGCCGGCAGCTGGTGTTCGCGCTCGATCACGACATTCAGAACCGGGACGAAGCGAATCTGAAGAAGTACCGGTCGATTGAGGCCTTCGCGGTGGAGCAGGGCGTAGATTTTTATCCCGCAGGTTCGGGCATCGGCCACCAGATTATGGTCGAGCGCGGATACGTGTTGCCGGGATCGTTTGTCGTCGCGTCGGATTCACATTCGAACATGTACGGAGCACTGGGAGCGATTGGAACTCCGATTGTGCGGACGGATGCTGCGGCAGTGTGGGCCACGGGGGAGTTCTGGTGGCAGATTCCGCGGACGGTGCTGGTGGTGCTCGAAGGAAAGTTGCCGGAAGGCACGACGGGCAAAGACGTCATCATCACACTATGCGGGCTGTACAACCATGACGAAGTTTTGAATGCGGCGATCGAATTTTCGGGCCCGGGCGTGGCCAGTCTATCGATGGATGCGCGGTTCTCGATTGCCAACATGAGCACGGAGTGGGGACCGATTGTGGGATGGTTCCCGGTGGATGACGTGGCCATCCGATATTTGCGCAGAGTACATCAGGAACTACAGGCGATCGCAATCGAGCGTTTCAGCGAGGCGGACATCGAGCGATGGGCGACAAATCCACCGGAGCCTGATCAGGATGCCAGCTATTCGGCCCGCATCGTGCTTGATCTGAGTCAGGTCACGCCGCACGTCTCCGGACCGGACACGGTGCAGACCATGCATTCGCTGGCTGCGATTGAGAAGAAGAAAATCGCGATTCAGAAAGCGTATCTGGTTTCGTGCGTAAATTCGCGGGTCACGGATCTGGAGGCGGCGGCGTTGGTGCTGCGCGACCGGAAGGTTTCGCCAGGCGTGAAATTGTATGTAGGCGCCGCGAGCGCATGGGTGCAGAGGGAGGCGGAACATCGCGGCATCTGGCAGACATTGCTCGATGCGGGAGCTATCCGGCTGCCGCCGAGTTGCGGGCCGTGCATAGGGCTGGGAACTGGGCTGCTGGAAAAAGGGGAAGTCGGAATCTCGGCGACCAATCGCAATTTCAAAGGACGCATGGGATCGCGCGAGGCGCAGTGCTATCTGGCCAGCCCGGAGGTGGTGGCTGCTTCGGCGGTCGCGGGCTACATCACGGGACCACAGGTAAGTTCTGAACGCGCGCTGGCGCGCCGGTACAGCGAGTACCCGGAGGATCGACAATCTGCCGAGCCGGTCGAAATTCTGCCCGGATTTCCCGAACGCCTTCAAGGGCGGCTCGTTTTCATGCCGCAGGACAACGTGAATACCGACGCGATCTATGGCAAAGACTATACGTATCGCGATGACATGACGGCCGCGATGATGGCGAAGGTGATCATGGAAAATTACGATCCCGAATTTGCCGCGCGCACCCAGGCCGGCGATGTGATTGTCGGAGGATTCAACTTCGGCACGGGATCGAGCCGCGAGCAGGCGGTGACTTGCCTCAAGGCGAAAGGCATTCCGCTGGTGATCGCGGCCAGCTTCTCGCAAACGTACCTGCGCAACGCGTACAACAACGGATTCATTTGCATTGAGGTTCCTCCTCTGGTGAAGCGTTTGTGCGAACAGTTTGAGAAGAAGATCGCCGCCCAGGACAAGACAATTATTCCCGGGGCAGACGTAGCCATCGATTTCACCTCTGGAACCGTTCGCTGGAGAAATGAGAGTTTCGCATTCCCCCCGCTGGGCAGTGTTCCGCAGTCGTTGGTCATCGCAGGCGGTGCGGAGAATATGATCGCAAGGAAATTAAGGCTAACTGTTCACGAAGCAGGTGCGGAGCCCGTCGTCATTTCAGGAGACTAATATGGCAAAACATGTGGTCGTGGCTATGCCCGGAGATGGAATCGGCAACCAGGTTCTGCCGGAGGCGTTGCGCGTGCTGGATGCCGTGGGGTTCGACGCGGATTACATCCACGCCGATATCGGCTGGGAGTGCTGGTGCCGTAAGGGCAATGCTCTGCCCCGGAGCACTGTTGATTTGCTGGCCAAGTACAAGCTGGGATTATTTGGTGCAATCACTTCCAAGCCGAAGAAAGAGGCGGAAGCCGGGCTGGCTCCGGAGTTAAAAGGCAAGGGCTACACCTATTTCAGCCCGATCGTCACCATGCGGCAGAAGTTTAATCTGCACACCTGCATCCGTCCCTGCATTTCTTTTCCCGGCAATCCGCTGAACTTCATTCGCAAGAATCCGGCGGGCGGATTCGAGGAACCGTTCGTGAACGTCGTCGTGTTCCGGCAGAACACCGAGGGGCTTTATGCCGGAGTGGAGTGGAGCAATCCGCCGGAGCAGGTGCGGGCCGCGCTGGAGACTCATCCCAAGTTCAAGCCGTTTGCCGCGGTGCCGGGACGGGACCTGGCAATTTCGGTGCGGATTATCACGCGCGGCGCCGCACACAAGATCTGCAAAGCGGCCTTCGAGTGGGCGAAGAAGTATGGGTACAAGTCGGTGACCATCTGCGAGAAGCCCAACGTGCTGCGTGAAACCTCCGGCTTGATGGAAGAGGAAGCGAGGGCTGTGGCGAGGGAATATCCGGACATTGAGCTGTGGTCCACGAACATTGACGCGCAGACCATGTGGCTGACCAAGAATCCGGAAGAGTACGGCGTGGTGGTGGCGTCGAACCTATTCGGCGACGTGATTTCGGATGCTTTTGCCGGACTGATTGGCGGGCTGGGCTTTGCCGCCTCGGGCAACATCGGGGATGAAGTCGCCGTCTTTGAACCGACCCACGGCTCTGCGCCGAAATATGCCGAACTCGATCCGCCGATCGTGAACCCGATTGCGATGTTTCTTTCCGCGGTGATGATGCTGGAGCACATCGGCGAAATTGCCAATGCCCGCCGCATTCGCGAAGCCATTGCCGCTGTGATCAAGGAAGGCAACGTTCGTACCTATGACATGATGCGCATTCCGGGCAGCGCCAAGGCGATCAGCCAGGGCGCGGCGACGACGATTCAGATGACCGATGCGGTCTTGGCTAAGTTGGATCAGCAGGCAAGGTCGAGCGACCCAGCCAGCGACCGCGCGGAACTCGCAGGAGCGCGCAGCACAAGGTGATGGCATGACCGTGGCAATAGAGACTCGGATCGGCGAAGCCGGACATTGTGGGCCGGACATCCGCTCTGATCTGCACGTGAGAATCGAACCGCGGGAGAGCGGGCGAATTGAGATCGACCTCGAATCGCGCGTCAAACCTTACTACGGCGAAGCTATCCGAAGGCAAGCCGAGGAAGCGCTGGAAGCCCTTGGCGTGCAGCACGCGCGGGTTCAGATCCACGATGAAGGCGCGCTGCCGTTTGTGATCTCCGCCCGCATCGAAGCCGCCGCCCGCCGCGCTGGACTGGGCGAAGGAACGCGCGTGCTTCCGAACCAGATTCCGTTGCCCAAGCCGTCTCCGCGCGATCGCCTGCGGAGGTCGCGGCTTTATGTGCCGGGCAGCGAACCGAAATACTTCATCAACGCCGCGCTGCACGGGGCCGACGCCATCATCCTTGATCTTGAAGACTCGGTTCACCCCGCGGAAAAAGACGCGGCCCGCCTGCTGGTGCGCAACGCTCTGCGCGCCGTCGACTTTCTCAACTGCGAGCGCATGGTGAGAATCAATCAACTGCCGCTGGGGCTGGAAGACTTGAATGAAATTGTTCCTGAATCTCCGGACTTGATCCTGATTCCGAAAGTCGAGAGTCGGAATCAAGTCGTCGAGGCTGACCATCGCATTGCGGCAATCAAAGGCGACTACGGCATCACGCGGCCGATCTGGATTATGCCGATTCTGGAGTCGGCGCTGGGCATCGAGAACGCATTCGCCGTCGCGACGGCCAGTGAACATGTCGTCGCCCTCACCATCGGATTGGAAGACTACACGGCTGATCTCGGGGTGGTGAAGACTTCCAGCGGAGCGGAGTCGCTGTTCGCGCGACAGCGAGTGGTAAACGCCGCCCGTGCAGCCGGGTTGCAGGCGATCGATTCAGTATTCGGCGATGTTGGCGATATGGAGGGTCTGCGCGCCTGGGGACTGAATTCCCGCGCACTGGGTTTCGGAGGTATGGGCTGCGTTCACCCGCTGCAAATCCCGGTGATTCATGAAGCATTTGCTCCTACGCCCGCGGAGGTCGAGAAGGCCAGAAAAATCGTCGCAGCTTATGACGATGCTCAGCAGAAGGGACTGGGAGTGGTGAGCCTGGGCTCGAAGATGATCGACCCTCCGGTCGTGCAACGCGCATTGAAATTAATGGCTCGTGCGTACGAAATGGGACTTTCGGAGTAAAGGCGGGACAAGGAGCAATAGATGTCAATTCTCGCGCGAGCCGAGATGATCGCAAACGCAGCGGGACGAATGGTCCCCGAAGCTGTGAACGGCCGCCTGCAAACTCCTTATATGGGAGTTGGAAAGTATCGCCCTGGCGGGAGCAAGGCCGCTCCTCCGATCCGCAGTGCGTCGGACTATCCCGCGAGCGGAGACAAGCGAGTTGCTGATCTCGAAACTGCGCTGAGGCGATGCGGCTTGCGCGACGGGATGGTCATCTCGTCGCATCATCACCTGCGCGACGGTGACCGCGTTGCCCTGCTGGCGCTCGAAGCCGCGTCTCGGATCGGCGTCAAAGATCTGATGTGGTTCCCCAGCGCGTCCTTTCCCTCTCAGAAAAGTGTCATTGAACTGATGGAATCGGGAGTCGTTGACCACATCGAAGGCAGCATGAACGGCCCGCTCGGCGACTACTGCACCCAGGGCAGAATGCGCGGTATGGGCGTGTTGCGCTCGCACGGGGGGCGCTGGCAGGCCATTCAAGATGGAGAAGTGCACATCGACATTGCGGTGATCGCGGCGCCGACGGCGGATCCGTTCGGCAACTGCGACGGATCGCACGGTAAGTCCGCGTGCGGCTCGCTCGGATTTGCCCTGGCAGATTCTATCTACGCAGACCACGTCATCGTTGTAACCGACAATCTCATGCCGTTTCCCTGCATTCCCTGGCAGATTCAGGGCAACAATGTCGACTATGTCGTTGAGGTTGAATCGATCGGAGATCCGTCGAAGATCGTATCTGGCACGACGCAGATCACGCGGTCTCCCGACCGTCTGCGGATCGCCGATTTCGTAGCGCGCTTTCTTCGGGACGCCGGAATCATGCGTAACGGCTTCTCCTTCCAAGCTGGCGCCGGAGGAATCGCGCTTGCGTTCGTCAGCTATCTGAAGCAGATGATGAAGCAAGCCGGCGTAAAGGCGCGCTTCGTGCGTGGGGGCTCGACCAAGTACCTGGTCGAGATGTTAGAAGAAGGTCTCACCGATTACATTCTCGACGGGCAAACCTTCGACCTCGACGGAGTGCGCTCGCTGGCCGAGAATCCGCGCCATGTCGCGACGTCGCCATTTACTTCGTACAACTACCACAGCAAGGGGAATTTCGCTTCGATGGTGGATGCGGTCGTGCTGGGCGCGACCGAGGTCGACGTAAACTTCAACGCCAACGTGGTGACTCATTCTGACGGACGCCTTCTGCATGGCATCGGCGGATGGCAGAACTGCCTTTCCTCCGGCTGCACGATCCTGGCCGTGCCCTCGTTCCGCGACCGCATTCCTGTGATTGTCGACGAAGTCACGACTTTGTGCGGTCCGGGTGAGTTGATCGATGTGGTCGTGACCGAGCGCGGCATCGCGATCAACCCGCGCCGGCAGGATCTGATTGATGCTGTCCGGGGGTCGAAGCTGCCGATTCGGCCGCTTCCGGAAATCAAAGGCGAGGTCGAGCGCATCTGCGGCGGCAAGCCTCAGCGGCCGCAGCGCGGCGATCGTCCCGTGGCCGTCGTCAAATGGGTCGACGGCACCGTGCTCGACACGGTCTGGCAGATAATCTAACTACACAATCTCCAGCATGTTCTCTTCGACGGTATCTTTGGCTTGCGCAATCAAACTCTCAAACTGCGCATAGTCGAGGCAGATCGCGTGCTGGCCGTAGCGCGCTTCCTTGCCGGTGACATGCCAGTAAGGCATCCAGCAGAAGCGCTGACCGCGACTGTTCTGCAAGACCACAAGAAAAGGATAGAACGTCACCTCTTCTTCTTCCTCGCCCAGCCAGGAATCGAGTTTGGCGGGAAGAGATGCGGACACAACTTTGAAATCCCCGTCCCCGCTGCCGAACTGAAAGTCGAGAGTCAAATGCAGCTCGCGCGGTCCGCCGCACGACGGGCAGTCCTCGGGAGTGGCCCGCTGAAGATCGTAAAGCGTGTCAAATAACTTGTGGTGAGCCGGTTGCTTCTTATGACATTGAATGCAGATGAAATATTGTGCGGCCATGATGGCACCTGCCTTGTCTGCAGACCGCCGTTCGTTCCCGAAGGCCGTCTGCAGCGGGTCTCGAGCAATTCTGCCGTGCATTGTAAGGCAATCCGCGGTCACAGAATGTGACGCGGCTCACATGAGAAATAAGCAGAAAGCTTCGAGATTTTCCCTATTTGGGGCGGGATTCCACAAACCATAGCATGCGGTGACCCGAGTCACAGCGCAGCGCCAGCCTCACCGGCTAGATTGAACCTGACGCTTTTTCAGACACAAGATCTGCAAAGGACCTTCGACCCCTAACCAACCGTGCTGGTTCTGCGAAAGGAGCGGCCATGCACACTCTGAGTCAGGAATCTCTCAACGCGGCAGAGCGCGCCTATATCGATCAGGTCGTGACCAGCCGTACAGGACGCCCGGGAGCGTTGCTCGGCATTCTGGAATCCGTTCAGGAACACCATCCGCACAAATATCTTCCTCTCGAGACGCTGGAATACATCGCCAAGCAGACCAAGATTCCGCTGTCGCGCATCTACAGCGTGGTTACCTTCTACGCGCTGTTCAATCTCGAACCGCAAGGCGATAACACGATCTGCATCTGCCGCGGAACCGCCTGCCACACCCGCGGTTCGCGCAATCTGTTGCAGAGCGTTCGCCTGGAGCTCGGCTTGGGGCTCGAAGATGCGAACGAAAGCGGTGACGCTGACAAAGCCCTGCTGACCACTCCCGACCAGAAATACACGGTCCGCACTGTGGCCTGCTTCGGACAATGCGCTCTCGCGCCGGTGGTCGAAGTGAACCACCGCATTTGCGGCCATGTGAATGAACGCACTCTGCAGCGCGAGATTCGCGCCGCCGAGGGGGAGAGTGACTGATGCCGCGAATTCAAGACATTGGCGCCTTCAGTGCTGTGCGGGAAACGGGGCTGGCGAAGCTCGTTCCGGCTATGCCGAGAATCGCCATCGGGATGGGAACCTGTGGCCGCGGCAATGGCGCGGAAGGCTTGTATCACGCCTTCGCCGAAGCCATTGACCGCAGCGGCATCCATGTATGCCTGGCCAGCGTGGGATGCTTCGGCGCCTGTTTTCAAGAGCCGCTCGCGAACATCCGTCTGCCGGGGTTTCCGCTGGTGATCTTGCATCGAGTGCAGGCCAACGATGCGGAGCGCATTCTGCATGATGTATCCAGCGGCATGCTCACGCCCGATCTCATCTACTGCAAAGTCGAGGAGTGGGATCACATTACCGCGTCGGTGAGGTACGGGCATGGCTATCCGGAAATTCCGCTGTGGAGTGACGTGCCTTTCTTCAAGGGACAGAAGAAGATCGTTCTGCGCAATTGTGGATTCATCAGCCCTGACGACATTGAGGAATACATCGCCATCGGCGGGTACCAGGCGCTGTACAAGGTGCTGATCGAGGGGCGTCCGGAATCGGTCATCGAACAGATCAAGGCTTCCAAGCTGCGCGGGCGCGGTGGAGCAGGATATCTCACCGGGAATAAATGGGAATTCATGGCCCGGGCCAAGGCCGATCAGAAATATATCGTCTGCAACGCGGATGAAGGCGATCCCGGCGCCTACATGAACCGCAACGAGATCGAGAGCGATCCCCACTCTTTGCTGGAGGGCATGGGCATCGGTGCCTACGTAATGGGTGCGAGCAAGGGCATCATTTATATACGCGCCGAATATCCGCTGGCCGTTCACCGCCTAAACCGTGCCATCGAACAGGCTCGCGAATATGGAATGCTGGGTGAAAACATTCTCGGCCGCGGATTCAACTTCGATATTGAGGTGGTGGAAGGCGCGGGGGCGTTTGTCTGTGGCGAAGAAACTGCGTTAATTGCTTCGCTCGAAAGCCAGGCCGGACGGCCGCGGCCGCGGCCTCCCTACCCTGCGCAAAAAGGGCTTTGGGGATATCCCACCAACATCAACAATGTCGAGACCTGGTACAACATTGCGCCCATCGTGACCAAAGGGCCGGCCTGGTTTAGCGAAACCGGGAGCCCGAAGAGTTCGGGCACAAAAGTATTCTCGCTGGTGGGCAAAGTCAGCAGCACCGGCCTGGTCGAAATGCCGTTGGGCACGCCGCTCAAGACTTTCATCTACGACATCGGCGAAGGCGGCATTGGCGGGCGGCAGATCAAGGCGGTACAAACTGGCGGACCTTCCGGCGGATGTATTCCTCCTGAAATGTTCGGCACACCGGTCGACTACGAAAGCCTCGCGCAACTCGGCTCCATCATGGGATCCGGCGGCATGGTGGTGATGGACGAAGACAACTGCATGGTCGACGTCGCGCGCTACTTCGTGGAATTCACGCATTCCGAATCATGCGGCAAATGCATTCCTTGTCGAGTCGGGTTGAACAAGTCGTTGCGCATTCTGAATCGGGTGACCGAAGGCGCAGGCACCATGCAACATCTCGAGTTGCTCGATGAACTGGGCCGCTACATACGCGAGTGTTCCCTATGTGGTTTGGGACAGACCGCGCCCAACCCAGTTCTCACCGCTCTCCGCCACTTCCGCTCCGAGTTTGAAGACCACATTCTGTCGAGGAGATGCCAGGCCGGCGTTTGCGAAGAGCTCGCGCTCTCTCCTTGTGAAAATAGTTGCCCGCTGCACATGAACATTCCGCGCTTTCTGCAGCTCTATCAAGAAGATCGGCTGGAAGACGCGTTCGAAGCCGTGATCATGGATAATCCGCTCCCGTCATCCACTGGACGCGTCTGCCAGCATCCCTGCGATACCCGCTGTCGCCGTCAGACCATCGATGAGCCAGTGAATATGCGGGAGGTGCATCGCTTCATCGCAGATTCGATCCTGCTCTCCGATCGTTATGAACACATGGTGCAGCGCATTCTGGTCCGAAGACGCGAACCTACAGGACGGAAGATTGCGATTGTCGGCTCTGGGCCGGCTGGCCTGACCGCGGCTTTCTATCTGGCGATGCTGGGCCACGACGTCTCCGTCTACGACTCCAAACCGCAAGCCGGAGGCATGTTGCGCTTCGCGTTGCCGGAATATCGCCTGCCCAAGATGGCGCTGGAGCGGGAAATCGATTTGATCGAACGGCTCGGTGTGAAGTTCATCTTCAACACGCGCATCGGCGTCGATATCCCGCTGAACGAACTGGAAGACCGCTTCGATTCCGCATTCATTTCCATCGGGACGTGGAAAGAATCCTGGGTCTACCAACCGGGGACCGAACTGAAGGGTGTGTACGCGGCTCTGATGTTCCTGGAGGCAACGGCCAGCGGAAAGGACGTTCCGATCGGGCGCAAGGTGGCCGTGATCGGCGGCGGAAACGCCGCCATCGACTCGGCCCGCACCGCGCTGCGCAAGGGCGCCGAGGTCACCGTGTTTTACCGCCGCGAGCGAAAAGACATGCCCGCCATCGACGAAGAAACGCAGGCTGCCACCGATGAGGGCGCGAAGTTCGTATTCCTGGCCGCGCCTCACCGGGTTATCGGAGACTCGGCAGGCAAGGTGAAGGCGATTGAGATCGTGAAAACACGGCTGGGAGAATACGACGTATCCGGGCGCAGGAAGCCCATTGCGACCGACGAGATTCGCAGATACGAATGCGATTCCGTTATTTTCGCCGTTGGCGAAAGCGTCGACGTTGATTTCGCCAAGGCTTCCGGACTGAGCCTGAAGGAAAGTGGAACCATCGAAGTCAACCGCTTCACGCTGGAGACCAGCCGTCCACGCTTCTACGCCGGCGGCGACGTGGTGACCGGCGCATCGAACGTGTCGAATGCCATGGCCTACGGCAAGCAGGCAGCTCGCAGCATTGATCTGCAACTGATGGAATCGAATCGCTGGACCACCATTCTTCCTCTTTACGACTACGGGAACGAAGTGCCGGCGGAACCGAGCCCGAATCACCGGCATGGCGGCCATGTGCTGGGTGCGAATGAGCGGGTGCGGTCGAATGCGGAAGTGGTCGCCGGATTTACGCATGAAGAAACCCTGGATGAGTCCTGCCGCTGCCTGCGCTGCGATATCAAAGTCGCGAACGTTGGCTAGTGCGATGGAAGGAGAGAGCCGTTGCCGCAAAGAAAACTTTCAATCCGCATCGATGGCGAACTGATCAGCGCCGTGGAGGGCCAGACCATCCTGCAGGCGGCGAAGGCGAACGGCAAATACATTCCCACGCTCTGCGATCTGGAAGGGCTGACGCCGGTTGGGGCATGCCGCCTTTGCATTGTGGAGATCTCGGGAACCGACCGGCTGTTCCCCGCCTGCACCACTCCCATTCAAGACGGCATGTCGGTTACCACAACTTCCGCGAGGCTCACGCGTGACCGCCGCATCTCGGTTGAGTTGTTGCTGGTGGAGCGCAACCACGTTTGCGCCGCCTGCGTCTCCAACGGCCACTGCGAGCTGCAGTCGTTGGCCAGCCTGCTGGGAATCAGCACGGTGCGCTTCGCCTACAACTATCCCAAGCTGGAAGTCGACCTCTCGCACCCGCGCTTCGTGCTGGACCATAACCGCTGCATCCTGTGCACACGGTGCGTCCGGGTGTGCGCGGAATTGGAGGGAGCGCACGTGTGGGAGATCACCTCGCGCGGCATCCACTCCAAACTGGTGAGCGACCTCAATCAGAAGTGGGGCGACTCCCGCACGTGCACCAACTGCGGAAAGTGCGTGCAGGCTTGCCCTACCGGGGCGCTCGCTGAGAAGGGCCGCGCAGTCGAAGAGATGACCAAGAGAACCGACAACATCAGTTCGCTCGTGCAGCGCCGGGAGGTCCAGGTATGAAGAAGGTGAAGGTGGCGACGGTGTGGCTCGACGGCTGCTCCGGCTGCCACATGTCGCTGCTCGATATGGACGCGGCCATCATCTCCCTCGCCCAGAAAATCGAGCTGGTCTACGGGCCGCTGGTCGATGAGCAGGAGTTTCCCGAGGACGTGGATGTCACCCTGGTGGAGGGCGCGGTCAGTTCCCAGGAGGATCTTCTCAAGCTGCAGAAGATCCGCCAGCGCACGCACCTGCTCGTCTCGCTCGGGGATTGCGCCGTCACGGGAAATATACCCGCCATGCGCAATTCGATCCCAGTCAACAAACTGCTGCAGCGGATTTATGTAGACGGAGCCCAGCAGGGAAGACTGGTCCCAACCAACGGCGTGCCTCCGCTGTTGAAGCATGCCCGGCCGCTGCGTGAATTTGTGAAGGTCGATATGGCTCTGCCCGGATGCCCGCCGCCCGCCAAGACCATCGCCGCCGTGATTTCCGATCTGGTGGATGGCAAGAAGCGCGAGGGCGCGCTCGCGGTGAAATTTGGATGAGGAGTATCGGATGAAACGCCTCACAATCGACCCCGTAACCCGCATTGAGGGCCACGCGAAGATCACTATTCAGTTGGACGACAACGGCCGCGTAGCGGGCACCGAGTTTCACGTGACCCAGGTGCGCGGCTTCGAGAAGTTTACCGAAGGGCGCCCCTATTACGAGATGCCGGGCATCACTTCGCGCATCTGCGGAATCTGCCCGGTCAGCCATCTGCTGGCTTCCTCGAAGGCCTGTGACGCGATCATGGCGGTGCGCATTCCTCCAGTTGCCAGGCAACTGCGGGAACTGATCCACTGCGCTCAGATTGTGCAGTCCCACGCCCTGAGCTTCTTCTACTTGTCATCGCCGGATTTGCTTCTGGGCATGGACTCGGACTCTGCCAGCCGGAATGTCCTCGGCGTGATTGCCGCTCATCCGGAGATGGCGCGAGATGGCATCGAGTTGCGCAAGTTCGGACTGCAGATCATTGAGGGCCTCGCGCAGGAAAGAGTGCATCCGTCATGGATTGTGCCCGGAGGTGTCGCCAGTCCGCTCTCCAGTTCGATACGCGACCGTATTCTTTCGGATCTACCGTCAGCTAAAACAATTGCAGACGAAACGATCCGTTTCTTCAAGAAGGTGATCGACAACTACAAAAATGAGATCGACAGCTTCGGTACGGCGCCCACCATGCACGCCGGACTAGTCGACCGAGAGGGAAATCTGCAGTTCTACGATGGCGGCCTGCGATTCCGCGGCGCCAGTGGAGAAATCGTAGAGGATGCAATTCCGGCCGAGGATTACGCGGAATGGATCGGCGAAGCCAGCCTCGCTGACTCTTATTTGAAGGCTCCTTTTTTTAAGCCGCAGGGTTTTCCGGAAGGTGCATACCGGGTTGGTCCACTGGCAAGAATGAATGCAGCCGACCAGTGCGGTACCCCGCAAGCCGATGCTGAGTTCGCGGAATTCCATCAGCGTTTTGGCTCGCCCGCGCACAGCTCATTCCTCTACCACTACGCCCGGCTGATTGAGATCGTTCACGCGCTGGAGAAAATCGAGTTGTTGTTGGCGGATCCGCGGATTCTCGACAAGCACCTTCGGGCAACCGGAGGCGTAAATTCCCTGGAAGGCGTGGGCATGATCGAGGCGCCACGAGGCACCTTGATTCACCACTACAAAGTGAATGAAGAAGGCGCCATCACATGGGCGAACCTGATCGTGGCGACGGGGCATAACAATCTCGCCATCGGACGCAGTATTCGTCAGGTCAGCGAGCGCTTCATCGATGGCAACCATTTGCAGGAAGGTATGCTGAACCGGGTCTCAGCGGTGGTCCGGGCCTATGATCCCTGCCTGAGCTGCTCCACCCACGCGATCGGGGAGATAGCGCTCCGCATTCAATTGCGGGATAAGCACGGGGAGTTGCTCGATGAAGTTGCAACCCTGTGAGAAAGGTTCGCGAATGGCCAGCGTCCTTATTATCGGCTATGGCAACCGCCTCCGCTCCGACGACGGCCTGGGCGTCCGCGTAGCCGAGGAACTGGCTCACTCGGGTTTGGCGCCCGATGCTGAGGTCCTTGCCTGCCAGCAATTGACTCCGGAGCTTGCCGAACGCATGAGTCATGCAGAGTCGGTTCTGTTTATCGATGCGGCGCGCACCGGACGATCGGGCGAGATTCTTTGCAAGCGGGTCGAAGCATTCCATTCCGACCAACTGTTTGCTCACCAGTTGACGCCTGAGACCCTTCTTTCCCTATGCTGCGAGCTATTTGGGGCATGCCCGCAAACTTTCGAAATCTCGGTGCGCGGCGAGTGTTTCGAACTGGGAGATCAATTGTCCGCCGCCGTCTCAGATTTGCTCCCGAATCTCGTCAGCTTCGCAGAACGTTTCGGCAATTCACTACAGACTGTAGCCTGAGGCCAAGCCCGCCAATAGGTTGGAAAGACGCTGCCGGCGACGACGGAGTTTATTTCTGAACATCCAAGCGCCTGGGCATCTCCAGGAAACTGCGCATGACGTGCCAGAATTGCTGGCGATTCAGTCCCAGAGCGATCGAGTGCGAGGCTCCTGGAAGAAGCGCAATCT
>Ga0209067_10000086_pt1 | contig 60682 bp, 56 predicted proteins | sample ColStrG_CSR_2013_FD_187199 | JGI IMG/M metagenome (GOLD analysis project Ga0209067, IMG submission 187199) | Freshwater sediment microbial communities in response to fracking from Pennsylvania, USA - Cold Stream Run_MetaG_CSR_2013 (SPAdes)... | ecosystem: Environmental > Aquatic > Freshwater >...
ACCCTGAGCAATCGCCACGATATTGATATTGGCGCGCGCCAGCGCCGAGAAGAATTTGGCTGAGATGCCGCGCAGGGTGCGCATGCCATCGCCCACCACCGAAATCACCGCCAGGTTTTCAATGATATCCAGCGGATCCAGCAGATCATCTTTCAGTTCCAGGTAGAACTCCTCCTCCAGCACCTGACGCGCCCGCGCCAGCTCGCTCTGCGGCACGCAGAAACTAATGCTGTATTCGGAAGAGGATTGGGTGATCAGCACCACCGAGATACCGGTACGCGACATCGCCGCAAAAACTCGGGCCGCCATCCCGACCATCCCTTTCATACCGGGACCGGAGACGTTGACCATCGCCATATTATTCAGGTTAGTGATGCCTTTTACCGGGTTTTCATCCTGTTCGCCTTCGGCGCCAATCAGGGTGCCGAAGGCCTGCGGATTGGCGGTGTTTTTGATAAGACAGGGGATCTGAAACTGGGCAATCGGCGCGATGGTGCGGGGATGCAATACTTTTGCCCCGAAATAGGAGAGCTCCATCGCCTCCTGATAAGACATAGATTTCAGCAGGCGTGCATCCGGCACCTGACGCGGATCGCAGGTATAGACGCCATCCACATCAGTCCAGATTTCGCAGCAGTCGGCGCGCAGACAGGCGGCCAGCACGGCAGCTGAATAGTCTGAGCCGTTACGGCCCAGCACCACCAGCTCACCGCGCTCGTTACCGGCAGTAAAGCCAGCCATCAGAATCATGTTCTGCGTCGGAATTTGACTCGCTTCAATGCGACGGGTCGATTCAGCAATATCAACAGTGGATTCGAGGTAGTGGCCGACCGCCAGTAATTTCTCCACCGGATCGATTACGCTGACCTCATGGCCGCGCGCTTGCAGCAGCGCTTCCATGATCGCAATCGAGAGTTTTTCGCCACGACAGATAATCGCCGCGTTGACGCTGTCCGGGCACTGTCCCAGCAGGCTGATACCGTGTAGCACCTGCTTCAACTGCGCAAACTCCAGGTCAACGCGAGTCTTCAGTCGATCATACTCAAAGCCCGGCTGCGCTTCAGCCAGTCCATGCAGTAGCTCGTTGAAGATACGTTCGGCGTCGCTGATATTCGGTAAAGCATCCTGACCACTGATGGTTTTTTCAATCATCGCCACCAGATGGTTAGTGATCTTTGCTGGCGCAGAGAGCACGGTTGCAACCTGTCCTTGTTGCGCATTACTTTCCAGAATGTCAGCGACGCGAAGAAACCGCTCCGCATTCGCTACCGAGGTCCCGCCGAATTTCAGCACTCGCATGATATAAACTCTCCTGAATTTAAGCCGAAAAAAAAGCCCGCACTGTTTAGGTGCGGGCTTTTTTTCTGTTTTTCCTGTATGCGTCAGCCCGCACCGTTACCTGTGGTAATGGTGGTGGTAATAATTGTGGTGTTCAGGCTGATTTTACGCATTTAGATTTATTTTCTGTCTGTTTTGTCTGTCCGTCTTGCTTCCAGAAGTAAAGCAAAGCGCACATTAAGTCAACCCCATCTGGCCGGTGGACAGATTTCCACCACTGCGCACAGGAACCGGTGAAACTGTAAAATGGTGTTAGATCGTTTGCAATGCAAAAATTCTCTGCGATCTGTTGCTATAAAATCAGCTTTTTGCCGAGGATTTATCTGTGAGTTTTTTTTCAATATCGTGCAGTAGGCGATGCAGCATCGCACTGTCACGCTGTTCCAGCAGACCCACCCGCTGATCTATCCAGTCTGACAGCTTCTCATCATCACTGACGCCCAGTTGCGCCAGCAGCTGATGGAAGCGCTGACGCAGCGCCTGCAACTGCTGCCCATCGGCGACGGATGCTACTGGCGCCTCAACCTGATTCAGTTTTGACAGCTGGTAGCAGTAGACCATTACCGCCTGACCAAGATTGAGTGAAGGATAATCATTTGCCATCGGGATACCGGTCAGCAGATCGACCTGCTCCAGCTCCTCATTGGTCAGTCCGCTATCTTCGCGGCCAAACACCAGCGCCATACTGTTTACCCACTGACGCTTCTCCAGCAGTTGCGTTTTAACCTGCTCCGGTGTGGCGTAATAGCGAAACTTTGCCCGACTGCGCGCAGTGGTCGCGACCGAAAAATCGATATCTGCTAATGCGTCGGCCAGAGTTGCAAACGTCTGAACGTTATCGAGAATGTCGCCGGCACCATGTGCCACCCGGCGCGCGGCAGGATCCTGCCAGGCGTCGCTGGCGACAATGCGGAGCTGACTGAACCCCATGGTTTTCATGGCACGCGCCGCAGCGCCGATATTTTCTGGCCGCGCGGGCGAGACGAGAATAAGGGGAAAAAGCATATTTATTCCGTTGGTCCATTTACATAACGCCATATTAACATGGCTGTTAATGATTCAGTTGCAAGAAGGTAATATGAAAATCATTTGTTAACGATGTTAAACCGGTTAAAAGTGAGGACCTGAAACTTTTTATCACTGAAAGCAGCCTTATTAAATAATGCATTATTAAACCATTTAACTTCAATTAGATAGAATGTGATTCCCAGTAGGTTTTATTTTGGCCCGACTGCGTAAAAAATGTAACTAAAATGATGCTTTTTGTGAGCTAACCGGGCAATCTGCGAGAAGTTTTTCACAAAAGTGTTAACGTGCTACAATTGCATTTGATATAAGTCAACGAAGCGTTGTTTTTATGCTTATCGGTTGTGGTTGGTGCTGTTAGGTTGCTGTTAATACAGTTAGGATATGCGCCATTATCATTAACGCCCGGGGCATGCAATTTTCATCCTGAATGGCTGAGCTAATACTGTTGTTGGCGTTGATAGATGGCTTATCAAAATATGATTTCGTACAACGGTTCAGTGCGGCCCGCCGCTCTCGATGATGGAGAACGCCATACCGCTGTACGCCCTGTTTTCAATTTGTTGGCAAATTTTAGGTAGCTAAACATGCAGACCCCGCACATTCTTATCGTTGAAGACGAACTGGTCACGCGTAATACCCTCAAAAGTATTTTTGAGGCGGAAGGTTATGTGGTGTATGAGGCGACGGATGGTGCTGAAATGCATCAGGTGCTGACCGAAAATGACGTTAACCTGGTTATCATGGACATCAACCTGCCGGGTAAAAACGGCCTGTTGCTGGCACGTGAACTGCGTGAGCAGGCCAATGTTGCACTGATGTTCCTGACCGGCCGTGACAACGAAGTCGATAAAATTCTTGGTCTGGAAATTGGCGCTGACGACTACATCACCAAACCGTTTAATCCGCGTGAGCTGACTATTCGTGCCCGTAACCTGCTGTCGCGCACCATGAATCTGGCTATGCCAGGCGAAGAGCGCCGTCAGGTAGAGAGTTATAAATTCAACGGCTGGGAGCTGGATATCAACAGCCGTTCACTGATCAACCCCAATGGCGAGCACTACAAGCTGCCACGCAGTGAGTTTCGCGCTATGCTGCACTTTTGCGAAAACCCTGGCAAAATTCAGACCCGTGCCGATCTGCTGAAGAAAATGACCGGCCGCGACCTTAAGCCACACGATCGCACCGTGGATGTCACCATCCGTCGTATCCGTAAGCACTTTGAATCAACGCCGGATACGCCAGAGATCATCGCCACTATTCATGGTGAAGGTTATCGCTTTTGCGGCGACCTGCAGGATTAAGCAGCGGTCAGTGCCGCAAATAAAAACGCCCCCGCGGGCGTTTTTTTTGGTCTAAATGCGGCCACACAATCAGTGCCACGGCATAATCGGCACGGCGCTGAGCGCATTTTTCGGTGAGCCATCGACTACTTTATCGGAATAGGTCAGATAGACCAGAGCGTTGCGCTTTTTGTCGAAGAAGCGTACAACCTGCAGCTTCTTGAAGATCAATGAGGTGCGCTGGCGGAATACCACGTCACCCTCCGCTTTGCCCTGCGCGATTTTCTCGCTTAGCTCGACCGGGCCTACCTGCTGACAGGAAATCGCTGCATCAGAGGTATCTTCTGCCAGACCCAGTCCGCCTTTAATGCCCCCGGTTTTCGCCCGACTGATATAACAGGTTACATTTTTGACATCCGGGTCATCAAACGCTTCTACCACGATCTTGTGGTCAGGCCCGAATATCTTGAATACCGTATCAACAGAGCCAATCTCTTCAGCAAACAGCGGGCTGGAAAGGGTCAGCGTGGCAAGCGCAGCGATCACAAGGCGGGTTATTGTCATGGAGTTACCATTGCAAATTGAATAGATGAGAATGTAATGTACTGTTAATCGATACAATGACCAACCCAAAACGGGTTCAGCCCGTACTGATTTAGCACAATCTTCCCCGGAAAACGGCCCACGTCTTTTGAGCAATGAGTGCTAATATTCTTCGAATGCGTTTAGCTGCACCACCAGAGTATGAGGATGTTTTATGGACCAAGCCGGTATCATTCGCGATTTGCTTGTCTGGCTGGAGAGCCATCTGGATCAACCCCTTTCACTGGACAACGTTGCCCAGAAAGCGGGTTACTCTAAATGGCATTTACAAAGGATGTTTAAAGACGTGACCGGACACGCAATCGGTGCCTATATCCGTGCGCGTCGTTTGTCTAAAGCCGCTGTGGCGCTGCGCCTGACCAGCCGCCCCATTCTGGACATCGCACTGCAGTATCGTTTTGATTCACAACAGACTTTTACCCGCGCATTCAAGAAACAGTTTGCGCAGACGCCGGCCTGGTATCGTCGCTCTTCCGACTGGAACTCATTCGGTATTCGTCCCCCTATTCGTCTGGACGATGAGACGCAGCCGGAACCCGCTTTCGTCACTTTGCCGGAAACTGTGCTGGTAGGACAAACCCAGAACTACACCTGTATTCTGGAGCAGATTTCCAGCTACCGCGATGAGATGCGTATTCACTTCTGGAAGCAGTTCCTGCTGGAAACGGACATGGTGCCGCCGGTGCTGTATGGTCTGCATCAGGTGCGTGCCAGCCAGGAAAAAGATGATGAGCAGGAGATTCTCTACACCACAGCGGTGCCTGCGGATAGCGCAGTCAATCTGCATTCCGGCCAGAACGTTATCCTGGAAGCGGGCGACTACGTGCAGTTCACTTATACCGGCCCACGCGTCAATCTGCAGGAATTTATCCTGCTACTCTATGGCACATGCATGCCAACGCTGGGACTGACCCGTCGTCTGGGACAGGACATCGAACGCTTTTATACCGATGGCGGTAAAAAGCGCGGTGAGCCACCTACCGAGATCCGTTGCGAATATCTGATTCCTATTCGCCGCCAGGTTGTAAGCAGCTAAGATCAGGGCTGTTGTCATCGCGACGGCAGCCCTGACAACATCACCAAATCAGCGTTGCAGCTCGTCGAGCGCGGGCGCATCCAGATGAGAAATATCTCCCGCCGTCTCTACAATCCACCCTTCAGCCAGCCAGGCGCTCTGCTGATAATCAACACGTGAGAGTGAGCAGTTGCGCAGACGCAGGCGACGTTCAGCGTACGCAGGCAGACCGAGAATCATGCTGACCAGCGAACCCAGCGCCATACCGTGACTGACGAGCAGCGGCCGGCTTCCGGCAGGCAGATCGAGACAGGCATTCAGCGCGGCGTACATGCGCGTCGCCATCTCCGTCATCGACTCCCCTTCAGGAATACGACCGCCTTCCGTGCCGTTGACCAGCGTGGCGCGCCACTGTTCTTCTTCGGCGGTTAAACCCTCCAGCGGACGCTTCTCCAGCACCCCCATATTCAGCTCACGCAACCGCGCATCAAGGGTCACCGGGCAACCGCAGGCATTCGCAATAATCTCCGCGGTGCGCCGTGTGCGCCCCAGATCGCTGGCAATAATGTGCGTGATGCCCAGATGTTTCACGCGCTCACCCACCTGCCAGGCTTGTTGCTCACCTTTTTCCGTCAGCGGACTGTCGGACTGCCCCTGAATGCGGCGTTCCGCATTCCATACCGTTTCACCGTGACGAACAAGATAGACCTGTAGCATGTTAGTTTCCGTTATACTGCGACAAAAATCGCCTTAAAGCCTGTCCCATCAGGCGTCATTGTTGCAGGCAGTCTGGACACTGACAGCGCGGAACAACCCGGCGTACACGGAGTACGTGAGGATTGTGAGCACTGCCCAGGTTCAGACTGACCCATAAAATAGCTTGATGGGCCAGGCACTTAATCACCTGAGGGTTCAATACAATTATGTACCATGTTGTCGCAGCCACAACCAACCCAGCGAAGATTCACGCCATTGCTCAGGCTTTCAGCGACGTTTTCGGCGAGGGATCCTGCCATATTGAAGGGGTCGAGGTCGATAGCGGCGTCGCAGCACAACCGTTAACCCATCTTGAAACGCGAACTGGCGCACGTCAGCGCGTAATGAATGCCCGGCAGGTCCGGCCTGAAGCGGCGTTCTGGGTCGCGATTGAGGCCGGCATCGAAGATGATAGCGCGTTTGCCTGGATGGTGGTGGAAAACCAAAAGCAGCGCGGCGAATCGCGCTCGGCCAGTTTCACCCTGCCGCCGGTGGTGCTGGCAGGTCTGCGTGAAGGCCGCGAGCTCGGCGAAGAGATGGCGCGGTTAACCGGCATCGAAAATATCAAACATCAGGGAGGCGCTATCGGGGCGTTCACGAACGGCCTGCTCAGCCGCTCCAGTGTCTATCATCAGGCCCTGATTCTGGCGCTCTGCCCGTTCATCCATCCGCTCTATCAGCAGTAATCAGGCGCGTCCCAGACGCGCTTCCAGCCAGCGTTTCAGCTCTGGCGGCGCCTCTTTCAGGCTATTAGACCCGCGGGTAATGGTTGCGATGCCGACGCCGAGCTCATTTTTCAGCTCGCGCTGGCTCATTTCGCCGTTCATTAACTCTTCGATAATCCGCAGTCGGGTGCCGAACGCTTCCCGCTCATCAGGCGTCATCATCAGTTGCATCAGTGGCAGCGCATGGCCATCAGCAAAGGCCTGCTGCATCAGAACGACAAAGCGTTGCCAGCTATCTTCTGCCGGATGCGCATCGGTAGAGGGGGAATCAGAATGGGTCATGAAGAGGCTTCCGTACTCACTAAAGAGTACGGAAGCTTAGCACAGCTAGTAACGGCGATTCCACTCAGCATCTGACAGGAGCTTGTCAGGCTTGCCCATGAAATGACGATAGTAGGCGTCATACGCCAGCACATTCTTCACGTAGCCACGTGTTTCAGAGAACGGGATAGTCTCGATAAACGCGACGGCGTCGAGATTGCCTGCACTGGTTTTCTGCCAGCTTCGCACCCGGCCCGGCCCGGCATTGTAGGCCGCAGAGGCGAAAATCCGGTTCTGGTTAAACTGCTGATAGACATACTCCAGATACTGGGTGCCAATCTGAATATTGGTTTCCGGATCGAGCAGCTGGCTGGTGTTGCTGTAGCCAGGGATGTTGTACATCTTCACGGTATGCGCCGCGGTGGCAGGCATAATCTGCATCAGACCACTGGCCCCGACCGGCGAACGCGCTTTCGGGTTCCATGCGCTTTCCTGACGCGAAATCGCCATCGCATAACTCGGCGGGATCTGCTTCACCGCGGTGTTGCGCTCATAGACGCTCTGCCACGCCAGCGGGAAACGCTCTTTCAGACTGTCCCACATTTTGGCGGTGATAGTCGCCTGCACGCTGAGATCCCACCAGTCCTGCTCATTGGCGTAGCGCGCCAGCATCTGCTGCTGCGTATGCGTGCGGCTGCTGATCAGATTGCTCCACTCACTGCGTGCCAGGTTATCCAGCCCCCAGTACATCAGCTCGCGGACGCGGGCCAGCTCCGGTCCCTGCACCGTGGCACTGTCAGGCTTCGGCGCTTCATCCACCTGCAACGGGTAGTCAACGCCCAGGCGTTGGGCCGCCACCATCGGATAGAAGCCACGCGCCTGCAGCAGTTTGCGCAGGATCTCTTCTGCTTCCTCTTTGCGATCTTTCTCAAACAGCAGGTCAGCCTGCCAGTACTGCCACTCATCTTTCTCTTTCGCTTCCAGCGGCAGACGGGCGATCCAGGTGTTCAGGCCACGTCGATCATGCTGAGAGAGTGCCAGTCGTACCCGGCGTTCCACCAGCGCGGTAGACTCACTGTTCATGACTACCGCATCCCGCCAGCGCGCCTGCTCAGACGTGAGATCGCTACCCATCATGCGCCAGACCACAATCTCTTTCAGCGCCTGCTCATCTTCCGGCCCCATCTTCTGCGCCCGGACCAGAATCGGAATCAGGCTGCGGGCATTTTCAATATCCTGCCGTGCCACGCGCGTAAAGGCGTAAATCGTGGCCTGCCGGGTGAAGTCAGTTGGCCCAACGGCGCTGGCAAACGTGCTGACCGTCAGGGGATCCTGCTGCAGGGCCTGCACCGCATCAGACATGGTCTGATAATCGGCGGGCAGCGTTTTCGCCAGATAGCTCACCAGGCTGTCATTACCTGCCTTCATCGCCAGCCGGATACGTTCCAGGATCGTAATCGGCGAAATCTGGCCGGAAGCCTGCCATACCGAGAAGAGTTTATCGCAGTCTGTGGGCAGCGCCGTGCCACGCAGCCAGATCTGCTTCGCGCCGTCAAACGCGGCCTGCTGCTGACCGGTGGCCCATTTGGCGTAATACCAGTTGCAGCGCGCCTGCACCGGCTTAGGTTCGGTCGGGCTGAAGTTCAGCACACCCTGCCAGTCCTGTCGGAAGGCCAGCACATTGATAAAGCGGGTGCTGAGCGATCGCGCAGGTGGCAACGTCGGATACTGGCGAATAAAGTTCTGCACTGCCAGGGTGGTCTCCTGATCGAGATCCTGTGCCAGCAGGCGATATTGCAGATATGGATAGAGCGGATAATCCTGTAGCTTGGGCAATAGCTGAGCCACAGTGGCCATCTGATTACTGTCCCATGCCTGTTTAATTTGTTGATAACGTTGCCGTTGTTGATCAAGCGAATCGGCCCATGCGCTGCTGGCCGTACCGACCAGGCAGATCCCTATCATCCAGTTACGCCACTTCACCACGTAAATCTCCTCTGTTGCTGGGCGCCGGCGAGTTGCCAGACTGTCTTCATGCTAACCAGGGCATCGGACTCTTGCCATGTTCTTCACAAAATTTACGCACAAGGAGAGTGAACGCACCGTCATTGCTCAGCGTGCGCGCCGTGATTGTGCAAATTATCATCAGAAAATCTTATCACTGAACACATTAAACTGTTGAATCATTGCGTTAAAAAAGTGGCACAGCCTTTGCTCTGTTGAATCCCATCTTGTATACCAGATGGAATCCTTTGTATGACTTCAACCATCGGCCTGACGCTTCACGCCTGGGAGCAGCGCTATCAGCAGGCTCCGCAACAGATTACCTCGCTGCTGAGCGGGCACCTGGCGGCTCTCGATCCGCAGGATAATGCCTGGATATATCTGGCGACACCCGAACAGTTAGCAGCACAGATTGAACCGCTACTGGCGCACTTTCAGCGCGACCCCGGCTCACTGCCGCTGTTTGGTGTCCCTTTCGCCGTCAAAGACAACATCGATGTGGCGGGCTGGCCGACCAGCGCCGCCTGTCCCGCCTTTACCTATACTGCCAGCGAAGATGCGGTAGCCGTCGCCAGGCTGAAAGCCGCTGGCGCGGTGGTGATAGGCAAAACCAACCTCGATCAGTTCGCCACCGGTCTGGTGGGCACCCGCTCACCTTACGGTGCAGTCAGCAACACGTTTGATGCCGATTACGTCAGTGGCGGCTCCAGCTCAGGCTCGGCGTCGGTGCTGGCGCGCGGGCTGGTCGCCTTTTCACTGGGCACCGATACCGCCGGATCGGGCCGCGTTCCGGCGGGCTTTAACAATATTGTTGGACTGAAGCCGACCAAGGGCTGGTTCTCTGCGCGCGGCGTGGTGCCCGCCTGTCGCCTCAACGACACCCTTTCCGTGTTCGCGCTGACAGCAGAAGATGCCTTTAGCGTTGCCAGTGTCATAGGAGGCTATGATGCCGGTGACGCCTATTCACGCGTGAATCCGCGCACCGCCCCGGCCAGCCTGCCCGCTCATCCCCATTTTGCTATCCCGACGAATCCGGAGTTTTTTGATGATGCCGCCGCTGAAGCCGCCTGGGATCGGGCGCTGGAGGCGTTGCAGGCAGGCGGCGTGACGCTGCACCCCATCGACTTCACCCCGTTCCGGAAGCTGGCTGAACAGCTCTATTTCGGTGCCTGGGTCGCCGAACGCACGGCGGCGGTGGGCGGGATGCTTGATCGTCCGATGGAGATGGACCCGGTAGTCCACGAAATCATCGCCAGCGGCCTGAAATTTAGCGCGGTCGATGCCTGGAAGGCGGAGTATCTGCGGGCCGAACTGACGCGTCAGATTCAGCAGACGCTGGCACAGTTTGATGCGCTGGTGGTGCCGACCTCGCCCACCATTCATACCCTGGAGGAGATGAAACAGGAGCCGATTCACTACAACTCGCAGTTTGGCACCTATACCAACTTCACTAATCTTGCCGACCTCGCTGCACTGGCGCTGCCCGCGCCGTTCCGCAACGACGATCTCCCGGCAGGCATCACGCTGATTGCGCCTGCCTGGCACGATCGGGCGCTGGCTGAATTTGGCCTTCGCTGGCAGCAGCAGCTTGCCCTGCCGCTGGGCGCAACCGGCCAGCCCTGCCCTGCCCGGCGCACCACGCTGCCTGCCTCACCCGACCACGTCCGGCTGGCGGTGGTTGGCGCGCATCTTACCGGCATGCCGCTTAATTTCCAGCTCACCGAACGCAAGGCGGTCTGGGTGGAAGAGACACAGACCGCGCCGCACTACCGCCTGTTCGCCCTGCTGGAGGGCGCGATCAAAAAGCCTGGCCTGATGCGTGACGAACAGGGCGCCGCGATTACCGTGGAACTGTGGGATATCCCGGTGGCGCGCTTTGGCGAGTTTGTCGCGGAGATTCCCGCACCGCTGGGTATAGGCAGTCTGACGCTGGCCGATGGCCGGGTGGTGAAAGGTTTTATCTGCGAAGGTGCGGCGCTGAACAACGCGTTGGAGATTACTGAGACCGGCGGCTGGCGCAACTGGCTGAAAACACAGGGGAGTCACTGATCATGTTCACCACCGTACTGATTGCCAACCGCGGCGAAATTGCCTGTCGCGCCATACGAACCCTGAAGCGTTTGGGCGTCAAAAGTGTCGCGGTCTATTCAGATGCTGACCGCAACGCGCAGCACGTTAAGCAGGCGGATATCGCCATCGCGCTGGGCGGTAACAAAGCCAGTGACAGCTATCTGCGCATCGACAAAATTCTGGCGGCGGCTCAGCAGAGCGGCGCCCAGGCTATCTGGCCAGGCTACGGTTTCCTTTCAGAAAGCCAGCCGTTTGCCGAAGCCTGTGAAGCGGCGGGTATCGCCTTTGTCGGCCCGACCGCGCAGCAGATTGGTGAGTTCGGCCTTAAGCACCGCGCCCGTGACCTGGCAGCCAGTGCGGGTGTTCCGATGACGCCAGGCACACCGCTGCTCGCGTCGCTGGAAGAGGCGATGCAGGCGGCGGATGAAATTGGCTACCCGGTGATGCTAAAAAGCACCGCGGGCGGTGGCGGCATTGGCCTGACGCGCTGCGCCAACGCCGACGCGCTGGCCAGCGCCTGGGAAAGCGTACGCCGTCTTGGCGAGCAGTTCTTCAGTGATGCCGGCGTGTTTCTGGAGCGCTGTATCGATCGCGCCCGCCATCTTGAAGTGCAGATTTTTGGCGACGGTAACGGCACCGTGGTGGCGCTGGGCGAACGCGACTGCTCCCTGCAGCGCCGCAATCAAAAGGTGGTGGAAGAGACGCCTGCGCCCGGCCTTTCACAGGCGACGCGTGATGCCCTGCTCGCCTCGGCGGTACGGCTCGGCGAACGGGTGAACTACCGCAGCGCAGGCACCGTGGAGTATATCTATGACGTCAGCCAGCAAGCCTTTTACTTTCTTGAAGTGAACACCCGCCTGCAGGTAGAGCATCCGGTTACCGAATGCGTCACCGGACTCGATCTGGTGGCGTGCATGTTGCAGGTCGCGGCGGGCGATGCCGTTGACTGGTCTCGTCTGCAGCAGGCTCCGCAGGGTGCAGCCATTGAAGTGCGCCTCTACGCGGAAGATCCCCTGAAGAACTTTCAGCCCAGCCCCGGTCTGTTAACCGGCGTCACTTTTCCTGATGGCGTGCGGGTCGACAGCGGCATTGAGACCGGCAGCGAGGTTTCCAGCTTCTACGACCCGATGATCGCCAAGCTGATTGTGCATGCCGACACTCGCATTGCTGCGCTGGATAAACTTCACCATGCGCTGGATGCCACTCAACTGCATGGCATCGCCACCAACCTCGATTATCTGCGCCAGATTACCGCCAGCGACGCATTTCGCAGCGGCAACGTCTGGACGCGCTACCTCGACAGCGTTGTGCCTGCCGCATCGGTAGTGGAAGTGCTGCAACCCGGCACCTTCAGTTCGGTTCAGGACTATCCTGGCCGCCTCGGCTACTGGGATATCGGCGTGCCGCCCTCCGGTCCGATGGATGATTTCGCTTTCCGGCTGGCTAACCGCATCGTCGGTAACCATGACGCGGCGGCGGGTCTGGAGTTTACCCTGCAGGGACCCACACTGCGGTTTCACTGTGATGCCATTCTGGCGCTGACCGGTGCAGACTGCGACGCCACGCTTGATGGTGAACCGGTCAGCACCTGGCAGCCGCTGGCGGTAAAAGCGGGACAGACCCTGACGCTGGGACGCGCCCGACAGGGCTGCCGCAGCTATCTGGCGGTGCGCAACGGCTTGGACGTGCCAGAGTACCTGGGCAGCCGCAGTACCTTTTCACTGGGCCAGTTCGGCGGTCACGCCGGGCGCACCCTGCGGGTTGCCGACATGCTGGCCATCTCACAGCCTGAACGGGCAGCCTGCACCACGCCTGCCCCGGTCAGCGACCCGCAGCCGCTCGATGCGGCGCTGATTCCGCACTACGGCAGCGAATGGCGCATCGGCGTGCTCTACGGCCCGCACGGCGCACCGGACTTCTTCACCCAGGCCGCCATAGACGAGTTCTTTGCCAGTGACTGGCAGGTACACTACAACTCCAACCGCCTCGGCGTGCGGCTGGTCGGCCCAAAACCGACCTGGACCCGCGCCAACGGCGGCGAAGCGGGCCTGCATCCCTCCAACGTTCACGACTGTGAATATGCCATCGGCGCGGTCAATTTTACCGGCGACTTTCCGGTGATCCTGACACACGACGGCCCGAGCCTCGGCGGCTTTGTCTGTCCGGTGACCATCGCCAAAGCCGAGCTGTGGAAAGTAGGCCAGGTCAAACCTGGCGACACCATCCGCTTCCACCCCATCACCGCAGACGATGCGCTGGCGCGGGAAAAAGCGCAGATGCAGCTGATTGAAACATTGCGGCCGGAACATCCGACCCTATTTGCCGTGCCATCACTGGCCGAAACCGCCCACGGCTCTGCGACCATTCTGGCTGCACTGGAGGCCACCGGCAGCACGCCGAAAGTGGTCTATCGCCAGGCGGGCGACAAATATGTGCTGATTGAGTATGGCGACAACGTGCTTGATCTGGCGTTACGTCTGCGTGTCCATCTGCTGATGAATGCGCTGACGGCGCAGGCGGAGCCTGGTGTAGAGGAGCTGTCGCCTGGCGTGCGTTCGCTGCAGGTGCGCTACGACAGCCGCATCATTAACCAGTCCGCCCTGATGTCGCTGCTGCTGGCGCTGGAAGCGACCCTGGGCGAGGTCAGCACGCTGAAAGTGCCGTCGCGGGTGGTGTGGATGCCGATGGCATTTGAAGACAGCGCCACGCTGGGTGCCGTCAGCCGCTATCAGGAAACGGTGCGCGCCCGCGCCCCCTGGCTGCCAAACAACGTTGACTTTATCCAGCGCATTAATGGCTTAAGCAGTCGCGAACAGGTACGCGACACCCTGTTCGACGCCAGCTATCTGGTGCTGGGGCTGGGCGACGTCTACCTCGGCGCACCCTGTGCTGTGCCGATCGATCCGCGCCATCGCCTGCTTAGCTCCAAATACAGTCCGGCGCGCACCTTTACCGCAGAAGGCACCGTCGGTATTGGCGGCATGTACATGTGCATCTACGGCATGGATTCGCCTGGCGGCTATCAGCTGGTGGGCCGCACGCTGCCTATCTGGAACACCTTCCTGAAAAACCCGCAGTTCGTAGCCGATGCGCCATGGCTGCTGCGCTTCTTCGATCAGGTGCGCTTCTATCCGGTGAGTGAAACCGAACTGAACCAGCTGCGCGAAGATTTCCGTGAGGGCCGCGCCAGCCTGCGTATTGAAGAGACGCTGTTTGATTTTGCCGCCCATCAGCAGTTCCTCGCCGACCACGCCGCTGAGATCGCAGCGTTCCGCCAGCGCCAGACTGCCGCCTTTGAACAGGAAGTGCAGCTATGGGCGGAGGAAGAGCAGAACGCGCTGCCGATGGATGACGCGATCGCCAGCGCCAGCGCCAGTGAAGAGGATAAGACGGGGCTGGCGGTGCAGGCTGACCTCAATGGCAACATCTGGAAAGTGCTGGTACAGCCGGGCGACGAGGTCAGCGCCGGGCAGACGCTGATTATCGTTGAGGCGATGAAGATGGAGCTGGCGATTGTCGCCCCGCAGGCGGGTCGGGTAACGCAGATTGCCTGCCAGGCGGGCCGTCCGGTCAGCCCTGGCGATAACCTGCTGTGGCTGGAATAAGGAGCGGCAATGACAACCCAACCTCAATCCCCTAAAGCGCGCCCGGAAGCGCTGGCTGAACGGGTCTATCAGGCGCTGAAGGACGATATTTTTGCCTTTCGCCTGATGCCGGGCGATCGCTTCAGCGAAAGCGAAATCGCCGGACGGATGGCGGTCAGCCGCACGCCAGTGCGCCAGGCGCTGTTCCGGCTGGAGCGCGAAGGCTTTGTCGACGTGTGGTTTCGCAGCGGCTGGCAGATTAAGAACTTCGATTTCGCCTGGTTCGAGTCGCTATATGACCTGCGTACCGTGCTGGAGTGCGAGGCGGTAAAACGTCTCTGCGCCCTGCCCGCGCCGCAGTGTGCCGCGCTGTTAAACGAACTGTACCAATTCTGGTGTCAGGCGGAGGCGCTCACCGAAGGGCTGGTAGTGTCGCAGCATGACGAAGCGTTTCACATGACGCTGGTCGCAGCAGCGGGCAACCCGGAGATGGCACGCATCCACGCCGAACTCACGGAAAAGATCCGCATTATTCGCAGGCTGGATTTCACCCGCGACGACCGCATCTGTGCCACCTATCAGGAACATGCTCAGATTTTACAGGCAATTTTTCAGCAGCAGACCGCCGAGGCGCAACGCATTCTGACCGATCACATCACCATCAGTAAGGCGGAGGTCAGGAAGATCACCCTGCACCGCCTCCAGCAGGCCCGGCTCCAGCTCACCGAATAACACAACAACCATTCAGGGGTTTCAGATGATGAAAAGACGTTCGTTGCTCAAGGCTTTCGCCCTCTCCGCTACCGTTGTCAGTATGGGATTCGCCTGGAATGCGCAGGCAGCTGACACCATCAAAGTGGGGATCATGCATTCACTCTCCGGCACCATGGCGATTTCTGAAACGCCGTTGAAAGATGTAGCGCTGATGACCATTGATGAGATCAACGCCAAAGGGGGCGTGCTGGGGAAAAAGCTGGAGCCGGTGGTGGTCGATCCCGCCTCTAACTGGCCGCTGTTTGCCGAGAAAGCCCGGCAGCTGCTGACCCAGGACAAAGCGGCGGTGGTGTTTGGCTGCTGGACCTCGGTGTCGCGCAAATCGGTATTGCCGGTGTTTGAAGAGCTGAACGGCCTGCTGTTCTATCCGGTGCAGTATGAAGGGGAAGAGATGTCACCTAACGTCTTCTACACCGGCGCTGCACCTAACCAGCAGGCAATTCCGGCGGTGGAGTACCTGATGAGCGAAGATGGCGGCAGCGCAAAACGTTTCTTCCTGCTGGGCACCGACTATGTCTATCCGCGTACCACCAATAAGATCCTGCGCGCCTTCCTGCACAGCAAAGGCGTGGCGGATAAAGATATCGAAGAGGTTTACACGCCGTTTGGCTACAGCGACTACCAGACCATTGTGTCGAACATTAAAAAGTTTGCAGCAGGCGGCAAAACGGCGGTGATCTCGACCATCAACGGCGACTCCAACGTACCGTTCTACAAAGAGCTGGCTAACCAGGGCATCAAAGCCACTGACATTCCGGTCGTCGCCTTCTCGGTAGGCGAAGAGGAGCTGCGCGGCATCGACACTAAACCGCTGGTGGGTCAGTTAGCGGCCTGGAACTATTTCGAGTCGATCGAGAATCCGACTAACGCGAAATTTGTCGCCGATTACCGCGCTTACGCCAAAGCACACAACCTGCCGAACGCCAGTACCGTCGTCACCAACGACCCGATGGAAGCGACGTATGTTGGCATTCATATGTGGGCGCAGGCAGTAGAAAAAGCGGGCACCACCGACGTGGACAAAGTACGGGCGGCGATGGCCGGTCAGACCTTTAACGCGCCGGATGGCTTTACCCTGACCATGGATCAGACCAACCATCATCTGCATAAGCCGGTCATGATTGGTGAAGTGGAAGAGAACGGCCAGTTCAGCGTGGTGTGGCAGACCGATAAGCCGGTGCGCGCGCAGCCGTGGAGCCCGTACATTGCCGGAAACGACAAAAAACCCGACCACCCGGTGAAGACCGCGCAGTAATCGCGCATTGCTGATGGATCTGCAGCATCACACGCTGTGAAGCGGCAGCACGGTAGTTTGTCTTCAGGCTGCCGTGCTGCCTTCCCCTGATGAGGCTCTCTTTATGAATCTATGCCGCTGCATTTTCAGCCTGCTCCTGCTGATGCCGCTGTTTGCCAGTGCCGGACCGGCGGCTGACTTTGCCGCCGCCAGCCGCAGCCAACAGGCTACGCTGCTGCAACAGTGGGCCGCCGCACCGGACAGCCATCGCCTGACGCTGCTGGAAGCGCTGAATGCCGAAACGGTAGTCATCGACCAGAACAAACAACCGTTCAGTCAACAGGGTTCAACGCTGCAGCCGCTGGATGCGGTGGCGCAGCCCACGGGCAACCTGAAAAAACTGTTTATGAACAATCGTCTGCGCGTACTGGTTAACAACGCGCTTGCCGCCCATCAGCTGCTCAGTAACGATGCGGCCCTGCGTCTGCGCGCAGCGCAGCAGTTACAAAATGAGGGCGTCGCCAACCAGTTGCCGCTGCTGGAGCAGCGCCTGGCCGCCGAGCAGGATAGCCGGGTGCATGCCGCATTAGGACTGGCGCTGGCGAATCTGCAACTGGCAGATGGCGAACCGATGGTGCGCCTTCGGGCGGTGAAACTGCTGGGTGAGTCCAGCGATCCCAATACTCAGGCCAGCCTGCAACGCCTGACCCAGCCTGCGAATGAGCCGGACGCCACGGTGCGGACGGCAGCGGCGGAGAGCCTGCAACAGATTCAGAAACGGCTGATGTGGGGCGATCTGCTGGGGCAGGCCTTTAGCGGCCTGTCGCTGGGCTCCATTCTGCTGCTCGCCGCGCTGGGCCTGGCGATCACCTATGGCCTGCTCGGGGTGATTAACATGGCACACGGTGAAATGCTGATGCTCGGCGCTTACGCCACCTGGTGGGTACAGAGCCTGTTTCAGCAGTTTGCTCCGCACTATTTAGACTGGTATCCGCTGCTGGCGCTGCCAGCCGCTTTTCTGATCACCGCCGCCATCGGGATGGCGCTGGAACGATCAGTAATCCGCCATCTCTATGGTCGTCCGCTGGAGACGCTGCTCGCGACCTGGGGGATTAGCCTGATGCTGATCCAGCTGGTGCGGGTGCTGTTCGGCGCACAAAACCTGGAGGTGGCGAATCCGTCGTGGCTTTCGGGTGGTTTACCGTTGCTGCCCAATCTGGTGCTGCCGTGGAACCGCATTGCGGTGATCCTGTTTGTGGTGTTCGTGCTCGTGCTTACCTGGCTGCTGCTGAACCGGACCCGCCTTGGCATGAACGTGCGCGCCGTGACCCAGAACCGCGCCATGGCGGAGTGCTGTGGGGTGCCGACCGGCCGCGTCGATATGCTGGCATTTGGGCTCGGCTCAGGCATTGCCGGGCTGGGCGGCGTGGCGCTGTCGCAACTGGGCAACGTCGGACCGGAGCTGGGTCAGGGTTACATCATTGATTCGTTTCTGGTGGTGGTGCTGGGTGGTGTCGGCCAGCTGGCGGGCACCGTGGTTGCCGCATTCAGCCTGGGTATTCTGAACAAAGTGCTGGAGCCGCAGATTGGTGCCGTGCTGGGTAAGATCCTGATTCTGGTAATTATCGTGCTGTTTATTCAGAAACGTCCGCAGGGACTGTTTGCAGTTAAAGGAAGGGTGACTGACTGATGACGCAACCCATCACGCTTCGCGTGGCGCGCACCGCACCGCGCCTGACAATCAGCATCGGCCTGGCGATTGCTTTGGCGTTACTGGTGATGCCGTTTCTGGCGCTGTTGCCCGCCACGCATCCGCTGGCGATCTCTACCTATACTCTGACGCTGGTCGGTAAAATCCTCTGCTACGCGGTGGTCGCGGTGGCGCTGGATCTGGTGTGGGGTTACGCCGGATTGTTATCGCTGGGCCACGGCCTGTTTTTTGCCCTCGGCGGTTATGCCATGGGCATGTATCTGATGCGCCAGGCCGCAGGCGAGGGCTTACCCGCTTTTATGTCTTTTCTCTCCTGGCGTGAACTGCCCTGGTTCTGGACCGGCACCGACTCTTTCGCCTGGGCGCTCTGTCTGAGCATGCTCGTGCCGGGCCTGCTGGCGCTGCTGTTTGGCTTCTTCGCCTTTCGCTCAAAGATCAAAGGCGTCTACTTTTCCATCATGACCCAGGCGCTGACCTACGCCGGTATGCTGCTGTTTTTCCGTAACGAAACCGGTTTTGGTGGCAACAACGGCTTTACCGGCTTTACCACCCTGCTGGGCTTTTCGGTAACGGCAACCGGCACCCGTATCGGGCTGTTTATCGCCACGGTGCTGCTGCTCTTGCTGAGCCTGGCGACGGGCTTCGCCCTGGCGCGCAGCAAATTTGGCCGGGTGCTGACCGCCGTGCGGGATGCAGAGAACCGCCTGATGTTCTGTGGTTACGACCCGCGCGGCTTCAAGCTGTTTGTCTGGACGCTCTCCGCCGTACTGTGCGGTCTGGCCGGGGCGCTCTATGTGCCGCAGGTCGGCATTATCAACCCGGGTGAGATGTCACCCGCTAACTCGATTGAAGCAGCAATCTGGGTGGCATTGGGCGGACGCGGCACACTGATTGGCCCGCTGCTGGGCGCGGCGATTGTTAACGGCGCGCGCAGCTTTTTTACCGTCGCCTTCCCCGAATACTGGCTCTTTTTCCTGGGACTGATGTTCATCCTGGTGACGCTGTTTCTGCCGCATGGCGTGATTGGCCTGCTGCGCCGGAGGAAAAAATGAGTGCTGACCTTTTTACCCAACCCCAGCAGGCAGATCGCCATCGGGTGCAGCGCGATCCGGTGCTGCAGCTGGAGCAGATCAGCGTGTCGTTTGAGGGCTTCCGGGCGCTGACCGATCTTTCGCTGCAGATTGGTGTCGGTGAGCTGCGCTGCGTGATCGGTCCCAACGGTGCGGGCAAAACCACGTTGATGGATGTGATCACCGGCAAAACCCGCCCCGATTCCGGTCGGGTGATCTACGACCAGGACAGCGATCTGACCCGTCTCTCACCGGTGGAGATCGCCCGGGCCGGAATTGGCCGTAAGTTCCAGAAACCCACGGTGTTTGAGGCGTTAACCGTGTTTGAGAATCTTGAGATCGCGCTCAGGGCAGATAAATCGGTCTGGGCCAGCCTGCGCGCCCGCCTCAGCAGCGACCAGCGCGACCGCATTGATGAGGTGCTGACACTGCTGCGACTGGGCGGCGAACGCCAGCGCAGCGCGGGCCTGCTGTCGCACGGCCAGAAACAGTTTCTTGAGATCGGCATGCTGCTGGTGCAGGAGCCGCATCTGCTGCTGCTGGATGAACCGGCCGCGGGCATGACCGACGCAGAGACAGACTACACCGCCGAGCTGTTCCGCAGTCTGGCGGGCAAACATTCCCTGATGGTGGTGGAACATGACATGGGCTTTGTGGAGACCATCGCCGACCATGTCACGGTGCTGCATCAGGGGCAGGTACTGGCCGAAGGTTCGCTGCGCGAAGTTCAGGCCAATGAGCAGGTTATCGACGTTTATCTGGGGCGCTGACATGTTACAGGTTACTAAACTGAATCAATATTATGGCGGCAGCCACATTCTGCGTGGCCTGTCGTTTGAGGTAAAGATTGGCGAAATCACCTGTCTGCTGGGGCGCAATGGCGTGGGGAAAACCACGCTGCTGAAGTGCCTGATGGGGCTGATCCCGACGAAGTCAGGTGAGATTCACTGGCAGCAGCAGCGGATAAATGGCCGCAAGCCGCATCAGCGGGTGCAGTCCGGCATCGCCTATGTGCCACAGGGACGGGAAATCTTTCCGCGTCTGACGGTGGAAGAGAATTTGCTGATGGGCCTGTCACGCTTTCCGGCTGCGCAGGCACGTGACGTGCCGGAGGAGATCTACCAGCTCTTTCCGGTGCTGCTGGCGATGAAGTCGCGTCGGGGCGGCGATCTCTCTGGCGGTCAGCAGCAGCAACTGGCGATCGGCCGGGCGCTGGCCTGTCGGCCCCAGCTGTTGATCCTTGATGAACCGACAGAAGGGATCCAGCCCTCGGTGATCAAAGAGATCGGCGCGGTGATCCGCCAGCTGGCGCAGCGGGGAGACATGGCGATCCTGCTGGTGGAGCAGTTTTATGACTTTGCGGCGGCGCTGGCGGACAGCTATCTGGTGATGTCGCGTGGGGAAATCGTGCAGCGTGGCCGCGGCGACACCATGGAAGCAGAAGGTGTACGCGGACTGGTGGCCATTTAACCCCCGCTCAGAGCAAGCCGGTCTCGACAAAAAAGTCGCTCTGCGTAATCAGCGTGCTGGCCTGCTGCGCGGCAAGAAAGCCCTCTGGCCGTCAGGTGGCGGGCAGAATAGAGGTTGCCACCTGATGGTCGTGGTTATGCGGGTGGCCTGCGGACACGGCGCGGTCGAGAAGCCGGTCATCAGCGCATAGCCCTGTGGCGCATGCCACTCAAACTGCATCTCATCGCCCTACTGCGGAAGATCATCCGCGAAAAAGACGATTTCCGGGTCACAGAGCTTCGGCTGATCGAGATGCTGTAATGCCAGCGGATCCGTATAGCCGCGCCAGGCGGGTGTGGGTCCAGGTCATCAGATCGGTCATGTTTGAGCCGATTACCGCCATTATTACGATGGTTTCTGCCGGATATTTTTTAAACTTCAAATGTAATGAAAGTAACAATAACCATTTTAAAAGGTTAAGTATGAGACAAAGAATCCTGCGGCATCAGGAATCAGTGAGTAGTGGCATGAAAAGGGATTTACAGCGTGACTTTTATAACAAGATAACATCATGGATCGCGCCGGCTGAGAGACGTGACCGTCTGCTGTAATGGGCAGATATCACAGCGCGGCGGAGGTTTGCGGCTCTTAAAGATTGCGGGTAATATTGACCAGCCAGACGTATGAAACGCAACTCATTCAAATCTGTGAGGTTTGTCGCGATATGACGTCGATTAGGACGTCCCTCCTCCGCACTAAAGGATAAGTAACAGAGAGATGACCATGGAAACCCGACGCGACGAACGCATTCACAAGCTGACACAGGCGCTTAAACGCACCGACAAACTGCATCTGAAAGATGCGGCACAGTTGCTGGGTGTTTCAGAGATGACGGTTCGCCGCGATTTAACCGAACCGGGTTCCAGCGTGGTCCTGCTGGGCGGCTATATCGTCAGCGATCCGAAAAGCCATTCCAGCCACTATTTTGTCAGCGATCAGCTTGGACAGAATGCCACCAGAAAGCAGCGGCTGGCTCAGGCGGCCGCCAGCCTGATCAGCGAGAACGATACGGTTTTTTTTGACTGCGGCACCACCCTGCCCTACATCATTGATGCCATTCCCGTCACCCTGTCGTTTACCGCCATCTGCTGCGCCATGAATACCTTTCTGACTCTGAAAGAGAAACCGGCCTGTAACGTCATCCTCAGCGGCGGTGAATTTCATGCCGACAATGCCCTGTTTACGCCGATTGGTGTGCACACCATTCTTGACGATCTCTGTCCGACGCTGGCCTTTATCTCGGCAGCGGGCATCGACAAAGATCAGGGGGCGACCTGCTACAACACCAATGAGTTGATGATGAAACATCATGCCCTGCTGCGCGCCCGCCAGTCGGTGCTGGTGGCTGACAGCAGTAAATATGGCAAAGTGCTGCCTGCCCGCATTGCCGGGCTGCAGCGCTTTGATCTGCTGGTCAGTGACAGCGCGCCCGATCAGGCGTTGCAAAACTGGCTGGCACAGCAGGCGATACCGTTACGCCTGCCCTGATGCCTGCCTCTGGCATCCTCTCCTGACGCTGCCAGCCAGACAGTTAACCCCTGAAGGGTCCGGCATTGACTCCGGCACGGTAATATTCGCCGCTCCCCGGCTGGGATTAAACGGTGAAAAAGGCTAAACTTCGACATCATTCCAACGACCATCAGACCCAGAGGCTCAAACCAACGTGGCTCAATTCGTCTATAGCATGCATCGCGTCGGCAAAGTGGTTCCGCCGAAGCGACATATCCTGAAAAACATCTCCCTTAGTTTCTTCCCTGGCGCAAAAATCGGCGTACTCGGTCTGAACGGCGCGGGTAAATCTACCCTGCTGCGCATCATGGCTGGCATCGATAAAGATATCGAAGGGGAAGCGCGTCCGCAGCCAGGCATCAAAATTGGCTACCTGCCGCAGGAGCCGCAGCTTAACCTTGAACACACCGTGCGTGAGTCAGTTGAAGAAGCGCTCTCAGAAGTGGTTGGCGCACTGAAACGCCTCGACGAAGTCTATGCGCTCTATGCCGAAGAGGGTGCAGACTTCGACAAACTGGCCGCTGAGCAGGGCCGTCTGGAAGAAATCATCCAGGCGCACGATGGTCACAATCTGAATACCCAACTGGAACGTGCTGCCGATGCGCTGCGCCTGCCAGACTGGGACGCGAAAATCGCGACCCTTTCCGGTGGTGAACGTCGCCGTGTCGCCCTCTGCCGCCTGCTGCTGGAAAAACCAGACATGCTGCTGCTGGATGAACCGACCAACCACCTTGACGCCGAATCTGTCGCCTGGCTGGAGCGCTTCCTGCATGACTTCGAAGGTACCGTGGTCGCAATTACGCATGACCGTTACTTCCTGGATAACGTTGCAGGCTGGATTCTGGAACTTGACCGCGGTGAAGGTATCCCGTGGGAAGGTAACTACTCTTCCTGGCTGGAGCAGAAAGATGCGCGTCTGGCGCAGGAAGCCTCTTCTGAAGCCGCTCGTCGTAAATCCATTGAGAAAGAGCTGGAGTGGGTTCGTCAGGGTGCGAAAGGCCGTCAGTCCAAGGGCAAAGCCCGTCTGGCACGCTTTGAAGAGCTGAACAACACCGACTACCAGAAGCGTAACGAAACCAACGAACTGTTCATTCCACCTGGTGCTCGTCTGGGTGACAAAGTGCTGGAAGTCAGCAATCTGCGTAAGTCCTACGGCGACCGGGTGCTGATTGACGATCTCTCGTTCTCCGTGCCAAAAGGCGCGATTGTCGGCATTATCGGTCCGAACGGCGCGGGTAAATCGACGCTGTTCCGCATGATGTCCGGTCAGGAACAGCCTGATTCCGGCAGTATCGTGCTGGGCGATACCGTTAAGCTGGCCTCAGTGGATCAGTTCCGCGACAGCATGGATAACGCCAAAACCGTGTGGGAAGAGGTCTCCGGTGGTCAGGACATCATGCGTATCGGTAATACCGAGATGCCAAGCCGTGCCTATGTGGGCCGCTTTAACTTTAAAGGCGTCGACCAGGGCAAACGTGTTGGCGAACTCTCTGGTGGTGAGCGTGGTCGTCTGCACCTCGCGAAACTGCTGCAGGTTGGTGGCAACATGCTGCTACTCGATGAACCGACCAACGACCTGGACATTGAAACCCTGCGCGCGCTGGAAAACGCCCTGCTGGAGTTCCCGGGATGTGCCATGGTGATCTCGCATGACCGCTGGTTCCTGGACCGAATCGCCACGCACATTCTGGATTACCAGGATGAAGGCAACATCGAATTCTTCGAAGGTAACTTTACCGAATATGAAGAGTACAAGAAGCGTACCCTTGGCGCTGACGCGCTGGAGCCGAAGCGCATCAAGTACAAGCGTATGACGAAGTAATGGCAAGCTGATTCGTGTTAAAAAGGGAAGCAAATGCTTCCCTTTTTTTATTTAATAAAGCCGTGTCCATTGCTCAATAATACCTTGATGTTCGTCATCACTTGTTTTAAACAAAATACAGGTCAATTTATTATTTTTATCAAAACCAATCACAATATTATCCCCAGGAACAGCAAGTTCTGTAACCGGATTGCTTTCGTAATAAAGTCGAAACTCGGAACGCGTTTCATGTGACTCTCGGGCATCATACCAGGTAACAGACGCATTACAGCTGACGTCACTACCTCTGAGGATAAATACAGCATCAATCACCCTGTTTTCACTACCCATAATATTTTTAAGGGCTGTTACGCCATTAAACTCTCTCTGATCGTAAAGTTCACTTTTTGATAAAGTTTTAATACATGCCGTCTTTGAATTTCTAGCTCGCATGAAAATTCTCTTCCTCTAAGAACAATAGGAAAAGCCATCATAATTACTGCAATATAATTTTCTGCTACAGGTAGCAAACTTATAGATTAATGTAATTCCTTTATGTAAAGGTCAGCGATAAAACTCCCTGAACACCGGTGACTGCAGCGCGAACTCAATAAACCGCGCCAGCGCAGGCGAATTCAGTTTACGGCCCGGATAGACCAGCCACAGCTCATTCCCCTCAATCTCCCACTCCGGCAGCACCGGCACCAGCCGGGGATCCGCCATCGCACCATCGGTCAGAAAGTGCGGCAGCAGCGTAATGCCAGCATCCCCCAGCGCTGATTCGCGCGCATAGAGTAAATTGTCCGTGAGATGCCCTGGTGGCAGTAGCCAGCGGTAGAATTCGTCATCGCGCTGCAATACCCACTCATTCCAGGCGCGATGCGCAATACAGCGGTGGGCCGACAACTGCTGTGGATGTACCAGCGGTGGATGCTGATTAAGATAGTGCTGTGAAGCCACCAGCAGTCGCGGGCAGTTGCCTATCCGCCGGCCAATCAGCGAGGACTCCTGCGGCTGACCGGTGCGCAGCGCCACGTCAAAGCCCTCCAGCACCAGATCGCGCATCTCATCGGAGATCGAGACATCCAGCGTCACATCGGGATAGAGACGTAAAAACGCTGCGTTACAGCGCGCCAGCAGAGTGGCACCAATTCCAGCCGGACTGGTGATGCGCAGACGCCCGCTGGGGTTTTCACGCAGGTTGGCGATCGCCTGATCGGCGCGTTCACTGGCCTGCATCATCTCCTGACAATGCAGCAGAAAGCGCTCGCCGGCAAAGGTCAGGTTGAGCTGGCGTGTGGTGCGGTTCAGCAACCGAATTCCCAGCCGCTGCTCCAGTTGACTGATACGCTGACTGACGCTCGATTTGGGCAGACCTGCACGTTCAGCCGCACCGGTAAAGCTGCCGCATTCCGCTAACAGAGCAAAAAGCGCCATATCCTGCCACTGACGAAAGGCCATTGTTCACCTCAGACGAACACTCTATAAAATATTGTCCATCTTATCACCGCTAAAACCAGGTTCTACACTTAAAGCCTGTTCCAAATCGTTGCAGCCGCTCTGCCACGAAGAGCGTGTCACCTCCTCTGCCGAGGGTGAGCACTTTTCAGGGTCAGAATGGCAACCATAAGATCCAGGCTCATAGCCTGACTAAACAGGAAAACGTTATGTCTATTCGTGCTATCGCAGTTAATCCGGCAAGTCCTGAAAACTTCACTGAAATTTTCCCTGAAACTCTAACGCCAGGTGAATATGACCTGCGTGTTGAAGTCAAAGCCGCCTCGGTCAATCCGGTCGATACCAAGGTGCACAAAGGGGCGATGAAGAATGGGTTAGAGCAGCCACGCATTCTCGGCTGGGATGCCAGCGGCGTGGTGCTGGAAGTGGGCAGCAAAGTCAGCAACTTCAAGCCTGGCGATGACGTTTTTTATGCAGGTGACCTGACTCGTCCTGGCAGCAACAGCACCGAGCAGCTGGTTGACTCACGCATCACCGGTCACAAGCCAAAAAGCCTGGACTGGGCGCAGTCAGCCGCGATCCCGCTGACTGCCCTGACCGCCTGGGAAGGATTGTTTGAGCGACTGAACCTTGAGACAGCAACAGAAGCGCAGACCCTGTTGATCGTCGGCGGCGCAGGCGGTGTCGGATCGCTGGCGATCCCGCTGGCGAAGCTACGCAGCAAGGTACAGATCATTGCCACTGCCTCGCGTGAAGATTCAGCGCAGTGGTGCCGCGATCGCGGGGCCGATCTCGTGATCAATTACAAAGATATGGCTGGCGAGCTGGAGAAACAGGGCATTAAACAGGTCGATTTTATCTTCTGCCTGAATGATACCGACGGGCACTGGGAGACCATGGCAAAGCTGATCGCGCCGCAGGGCCATATCTGCACCATCGTGGAAAACGAACATCCGCTGTCAATGGATCAACTGAAGCTGAAGAGTGCTGCACTGCACTTCGAGCTGATGTACACCCGCAGCATGTTTACTACCCCGGATATGGCGCGTCAGGGCGAGATACTGGATGCCGTATCGGCGTTGCTGGATGAAGGGAAGCTGCAAACCACACTGAGCGAGACGCTGCACGGCTTAAGCGTTGAGACTTTAACCGCCGCCCATCAGCGGGTGCTGGAAGGCCACATGCGCGGCAAAGTGGTGATGGTTTATTAATGCACTGACCCGGCTGCCGTGCGGCAGACCGGGTCACAATATGCATTACGGCTGGGCGTTTTTCTCGCCCAGCATCGCCTTCACCAGCTCAATGCAGCGCAGGAATCGGGTGTCATAATCATCTTCCTGCACATGCAGGAATTCGATGTTGTTTTCCCGCAACATCGTCACCAGCATTGACTGAAACTCCCGGCGATCCACCGAACTGCCCAGACTGCGCAATCCATCCGCGACCCAGGGCACGTTGTTCTCCAGCAGAATCACCAGGTCAAAGCGATATTCATCAATGAGTGCCTGCACAAACGGATGTTCGCGCCCTTCATACTTCAGACAAAACGCCTGCGTGGTCACAAAATCCGTATCGATAAACGCCACTTTATTGGCGTATTTAACAGCGAAATCGATGTACTGTGCCTGGCCTAGCGCGATTTTGTCGTAATCAGAATATTGCAATGCCATTTCGTCACCTCCCAGGTGGGAAAAGACATAGTCGCGGCCATATTCCCAGGCACTGGTGGTATTGAAGATGTTGGCGAGTTTATTGACCAGCGTCGATTTACCGCTCGATTCTCCGCCGAGGATCGCCACGGTGCGCACAAAGAAAGGTTTCACTTCAGTGGGTATGTAATCCCAGAAGCGGAATGGATCCTGACGAATCTGCGCGCCGCTGATGCTCATAAAGGATCGATTGGGATCAACCAGCACGGTCTGAATACCAAGGTGCTGCTGATACATCTCCGCATCGGGCGCTTCGCTGGTGTAGATGCAATCCGGTGCAATACCATGCTCGCTGAGAAAAGCGCTAACGCCTTCGCTCCAGACATCCCAGCCGTGTGGATAGGGTTCAATTCCCTCCTCATCAAAGGCGTGAATGCGGATATTTTTCTGATACTTAAAGGTTTGCAGCACCCAACGCAGGCGATCGCTCACCGTGGGCTGTTGTGACATCGCGCTGTTCTCAAATAGCTCGCGGTCTCGCGGCTCATCGTAGCCCATGATGATATGCAGCTCATCCACCTGGCTACAAGCGCGCTGAATCAGATAGATATGGCCGGTGTGCAGTGGATAGAACTTACCGAACACCACGCCTACCGTTTTATCACGGCGTGGAAACTCCAGCCCCAGAAAACGATGCAGCGCTTCCAGCTTTTGCGCGCTGGGACTTTTGATTTTGGCATTGAGCAACTGGCTCAGATAGCCTTTGGTCATGCCGCTGGCATCAGCGACCTGTTGCAGCGTATGGCCCTGCTGCCGAATGGCCGTTTTCAGATAATCAAACGACGACATGTCGTGCCTCCTGCATCAATGCGGTTAAGGTGGGAGCAGCCTGTGTCAGCAGCTTTTCGCCGACAGGCCGCAGGCGCGTTACAGATCGTCCAGAATCGCCAGCGCATCGGCCAGCTTTTTCGCGCTGAAAACCTGCATCCCGGCTATCGGTTTTTTCGGTGCATTCCCTGCCGGTACAATGGCGCGTTTAAAGCCATGCTTCGCCGCTTCAGAGATACGCTCCTGACCGCTAGGCACCGGACGGATCTCACCGGCCAGCCCCACTTCGCCGAAGATCACCAGATCCTGCGGCAAAGGACGATCGCGCAGACTCGACACCATCGACAGCATCAGCGCCAAATCAGCACTGGTTTCAGTGACTTTAACGCCGCCAACCACGTTAACGAACACATCCTGATCCGCCATCTGCAATCCGCCGTGACGGTGCAGAACGGCCAGCAGAATCGCCAGGCGATTCTGCTCCAGCCCCACGGCCACGCGGCGTGGATTGCCCATCATCGAGTGATCGACCAGCGCCTGAATCTCCACCAGCAGCGGACGCGTTCCCTCCCACAGCACCATCACCGAACTACCTGAGGTCACCTCTTCGCCACGCGACAGAAAGATAGCTGACGGATTGCTGACTTCACGCATGCCCTGTTCGGTCATGGCAAATACACCCAGTTCATTGACCGCACCGAAACGGTTTTTATGACTGCGCAGGGTGCGGAAGCGGGAGTCGGCATCGCCATCCAGCAGTACCGAACAGTCGATACAGTGCTCCAGCACTTTCGGCCCGGCCAGCGAACCATCTTTAGTGACGTGACCGACCATGATGATCGCCACCCCGCGCGTCTTGGCGAAGCGTGTCAGGTAAGCGGCGGTTTCACGCACCTGGGCGACGCTGCCCGGGGAGGACTGGATCTCCGCCATGTGCATCACCTGGATCGAGTCGATCACCATCAGTTGCGGCTGCTCCTGTTCGGCGATCAGACAGATCTGCTCAATGCTGGTTTCCGACAGCATATTCACGTTTTCAGTCGGTAATCCCAGACGATGGGCGCGCATCGCCACCTGCTGCAGCGACTCTTCACCCGTGACGTAAAGGGTTTTCATCCCTTCCGACAACCGGCACATCACCTGCAGCAGCAGCGTGGATTTACCTGCGCCGGGACTGCCACCGATCAGAATGGCGCTGCCAGGCACAACGCCGCCGCCCAGCACCCGGTCAAATTCTTTGAAGCTGGTAGAGAAGCGCGGTAGCGCCTCCAGGCTGATTTCAGAGAGCTTCTGCACCCGGCTGGTCCCGGCGCTGCCAGCATAGCCACTCAGGCGCTCGTTACGGGAAGCCGCGGGCGAGGCGGCTATCCGCACCTCGGTGATAGTGTTCCAGGCGTGACAGGCGCTGCATTGCCCCTGCCAGCGTGGGTAATCTGCGCCACATTCGTTACAGACAAATGCGCGTTTTGCCGCTTTGGCCAAATCAATACCTCAGTTAACGCTCTTCGTGGATCAGGCTACCGGTCAGGATGCAGAGCACCCCCATTAAATCGGCATGGCGAATGGTGACCGCAGTCTGCTCATTCACCTTAGGTTTAGCATGGAACGCAATACCCAGCGCTGAGGCTTTGATCATCAGCAGGTCATTGGCACCATCGCCGATCGCCACCGTCTGCTCTGCCGCGATTTCAAAACGCTGCGCCAGCTTCTTCAGGGTATCGGCTTTATATTGTGCGTCGACAATCGGACCCAGCACGTTACCGGTCAGCTTGCCGTCGCGAATTTCGAGTTCATTGGCCGCTACTGCAGACAGATGCAGCTTGTTGCGCAGGTATTCGGCGAAGTAGGTGAAGCCGCCGGACGCGATGGCAACCTGCCAGCCCAGCGCCTGCAGCTTCTGCGTCAGGGTGGTCAAGCCTGGCATCAACGGCAGGTCATCGCGCACCTGTTTCAGAATATTGGCGTCCGCGCCCTGCAGCGTGGCTACGCGCTGACGCAGGCTGGCGGTGAAGTCGAGTTCGCCGCGCATCGCGCGTTCCGTCACTTCGGCCACCTGCTCGCCGCAGCCCGCCAGTCTGGCGATTTCGTCGATGCATTCGACCTGAATCGCGGTGGAGTCCATATCCATCACCAGCAGGCCTGGCGTTTTGAGATGCGGGATTTTGCCGAGCGGCGCGACGTCCAGGCCGGCGTCGTGCGCCAGCTTGCTGGCAAATGGCGTCAGCGATCCCGCCAGGCGAATCACCTGATACTCATCGACGTTCCATGCACTGACGATCACCATCGCAGCACCCAGCTGGTGCTGGTAATCGGTCAGCCTTTGCTTATCCAGCCCACGGCCATACAGCAGCCAGCCGGTGCGGCCAGCGCGATAATCCAGCGGCATCACTTCAACACCACTAAGAGAGAGGGGCAAACCCGGCCAGAGGGAGACATCGGCGGGAAGATCGCACCAGGTTAAACGATTTGGCATCAGAGCTCCTGTAGGGACAACAAAACCACGCAAGAGGCTACCTTGTCTGCGCCGCTTCTGGCAACATAATCTCCAGGCTTTCTGTTGTGATATGACCCGGATGATTAATGGCTAAAACCGCATTGAAATTTCGCTTACATCGTACCGTGATCGTTCTCATCTCGATGGCGCTGCTGGTCGTGCTGATGCAAGGCGCATCCTGGTTCAGTCTCGGCCATCAGACGGCACGTTCTGAGCAGGTCGAGGAGCTGGCGCATACGCTGACCAGTCAGGTGGCGTTCAGCCTTAAGCCGTTGATGGACAACAGTGAAAATAACCGTAATCAGATAGAAGCGATTCTTAATCAGATGACGGCTAACAGCCGTATTCTGGATGCATCAGTGTATGACGGCGACGGCAGCCTGGTGGCGCACAGCGGTGAAAACATCAACGTGCGCGATCGGCTGGCGCTCGACGGGCAGCGCGCGGGCAGCTATTTCAACCATCAGATTGTGCAGCCGCTGGCCGGAAACGATGGACCGCTGGGCTTTTTGCGCGTAACTCTGGATACCCACGTGCTGGTCACCGACTCCCATCAGGTCGATAACACCACCAATATTTTGCGTCTGATGATGCTGCTGGCACTGGCGATTGGCATTATTCTCTCCCGCACCCTGCTGCGCCACCGCCGCACCCGCTGGCAGCAGTCGCCGTTCCTGCTCACCGCCAGCACACCGGTAAAAGAGGATCGTGATGAGGACGACGAGAAGAAAGAGTAGCAATCCTGCTCCGCGGTCACGATAAAACAAAAAAGGCCCGCACTGTGGGCCTTTTTATCGGAAAAAATCAGATTTGCGAGGTGGCTTCCATCAACCAATCAACAGCGCTTCCAGCTCGCCCAGCGATTTAACCTGCCAGGTAGGCTTAATATGTTCCGGCAGCGACCAGGTGCCATGATCAAGCCAGCAGGTTTTCACCCCGGCATTCATACCGCCCAGAATGTCTGACGCTGGCGTATCACCCACCATCAGCACTCGCTGACGATCCGGATTGCCCATCAGTCTCAGTGCGTAATCAAAGATCTCTGCTGCCGGTTTTGGCACGCCGACCTGCTCAGAGATCACCAGTGCCGAGAAGTAATCGCGGAAACCGGTGCGCTCCAGACGCGTCTGCTGCAACGCAGTAAAACCGTTGGTGATGATGCCCATCTTTACCCGGCCATGCAGATGGTTCATCAGACTGACTGCACCCGGCAGCGGCGTGCAGATCTCCCCCATTGCGGAGAGGAAGCCGCTGTTGAGGATCTCCGGCGCAACGCTGAGCTTTTCGCTCCAGTGGTTGAAACGCTGGGTCTGCAGCTGTAACGCTGAGATGACGCCATTCTGATAATCGACCCACAGCGGCTTGTTGATCGCCTGATAATCGCTGTAATCCTGGTCGGTAAACTGCACATCATAACCGGCGAACAGGCGCTGCAAACCGGCATAGGCATCGAAATGAAAAAGGGTATCGTCCGCATCAAACAGGATGCAATCCCAGTTATCTGACATTAAGGCTCCTTAGTACCGCTACAACGTCAGCGCCATGAGAATGGCATCTTCACGGCCGCTGGCGGTGGGATAATAGTTGGGGCGACGACTGACCTGATTGAATTCAAGCTGCTCATAAAGCGCAATGGCGGGCAGGTTCGAGGCCCGCACTTCCAGCCACAGTGTCAGTACATTGCGTTTGATCAGCTCATCGATCAGATGCTGCAACAGCTGGCGACCCAATCCCCGGCGCTGAAAGGCGGGATCGACCGCGATGTTGAACAGCGAGGCTTCGTCGAGTACAACCTGGGTAATGGCGAAGGCGGCCATTTTGCCCCCGGCGTCGAGCCGTAAATTGAGGAAACGCTCACCCTGATTGCTGGCAAACGTCTGTTCACGCCAGGGAAACGCGTGACTACGACACTCAATGGCGTAGGCCTGCGCCAGATCGTTATGAGTGAGTAAAGAGATGGCTGTCATGGTTACACATCTGTTGCCAGAGCGCGCGTTTGGCGACGCCGCTGCTGATCAGTTCATTGAAAGAGGCGCTGGTTAATGCCACGCCATTGAAAGTCTGTTCGCTCTCAACCCCGAGCAACCAGCCCGCACAGTTCAGCGTTTCCGGCAGCATTTGCAGCTGATCCGGCGTTACGGTCATCACCTGAGCGGGTTGCAGATTGAGGGCATGCAGCACGTCGCGCATTAGCGGCTCATGCAGACCGGGCGGCACGTCAGCCACAATAATTAATTGCGTGTCCGGTGCCAGCGTGACGGCTATTTCGCCCTGAAGCACGCGCGGGCGGCGCAGTTGGTACTGCGTAATTCCCATTTGCTGTAAAAGCCAGTCGCGCCTGGACGTCATGGTGTTACCTGTTCTGCTGCCTGAATGCGAGGCTATGCTAGCAAACCCATCGAACATGCGCCAACAAACCACTATAATCCCTGCTCAGATCTTACAGGAGCCCTACATGTCTGCTTTTACACCGGCCAGCGAAGTCATTCTGCGCCACAGTGATGAATTTACCGCCCGCCATGTTTTATTTGCTGGCGATTTGCAGGATGACCTGCCCGCTCAGCTGGAAACTGCCTCGTCGCGCGTTCACACCCAGCAATATCATCACTGGCAAAACCTGAGCCGCCGCATGGGCGAACAGGCACGTTACGGAATGGTTGCGCAGGCAGAAGACGTGCAGGGCTGCGATACGCTGGTCTACTTCTGGACCAAGAATAAGCCGGAAGTTCAGTTCCAGTTGCAGAACCTGCTGTCGCTGCTGCCGGTGGGCTGCGATGTGTTCGTGGTCGGTGAAAACCGCAGCGGCGTGCGCAGCGCCGAAGGCATGCTGGAGGCATGGGTGCGGCTTGAGAAGATCGACAGCGCGCGTCGCTGTGGTCTCTACCACGGTCGCCTCGACAGCCAGCCTGAGTTTGATGCCAGCACCTTTGGTCACCAGTATCAGCTGGATGGTTTGACGATTCATACCCTGCCCGGTGTCTTTAGTCGTGATGGTCTGGATAGCGGTAGCGCCCTGCTGCTGTCAACCTTTACCCCCCACACCAAAGGCAAAGTACTGGATATGGGCTGTGGCGCGGGCGTGATTGCTGCATCGCTGCCTGCCCGTTCGCCAAAAGTGCGTCTGTGGCTGTGCGACGTGCACGCAGCCGCCATTGAAGCGAGTAAAGCGACGCTGGCCGCCAATGGCATCGAGGGCGAAGTCTTCGCCAGCAACGTTTTCTCTGACGTGACCGGCCGTTTCGACATGATTATCTCTAACCCGCCATTTCATGAAGGCACCCAGACCAGCCTCGACGCAGCACAGGCGCTGATTCGGGGTGCGGTGAAGCACCTGAATACTGGCGGCGAGTTGCGTATCGTTGCGAACACCTTCCTGCCTTATCCGCAGGTGCTTGATGAAGCCTTCGGTAGCCACGAAGTCATCGCACAGACCGGTCGCTTTAAAGTTTACCGTGCCGTCTATGGTCGCGGTGCCAAAACGCGCTAAGGGCTTTTCCCACCGTTAACCGCGTTGCCGGGCTGAAAATGTTGCTTTTTACAGCGATCGTTTCAGCCCGACAAAATAGTTGTTGACGCAAGGAGTAAAGTCTCTAGAATGCGCCTCCGTGGTTGTAACATTCTCAAGGTGTTACGGGTATGCGAAGGTGGCGGAATTGGTAGACGCGCTAGCTTCAGGTGTTAGTGTCCTAACGGACGTGAGGGTTCAAGTCCCTCTCTTCGCACCAAAATCACATGTTTCATATCGCGAGCACTGCGCGAAGGTGGCGGAATTGGTAGACGCGCTAGCTTCAGGTGTTAGTGTCTTAACGGACGTGAGGGTTCAAGTCCCTCTCTTCGCACCATTGCGGTGATATGAACAGACAACTCGATGCGAAGGTGGCGGAATTGGTAGACGCGCTAGCTTCAGGTGTTAGTGTCTTAACGGACGTGAGGGTTCAAGTCCCTCTCTTCGCACCAACGTTGTCACCCTCAGGCTTTTCCCGCCGGTCTCTTATGCGCCCACTGAAGATTCGTTTTATCCCCTGTTCGCTTTACTTTTTTCCAGTCTATTCATCCTTTACGTCGATTTAAACTCTCTGCCTGGTTTAATTCAGATGAAAATTCACAGAGATTGCCGCCAGTCCACCCGCTAACGCCAGACAGGATGGCAGCAGCAGATAATGACGCAGACGCTGGTTAAACAGCATGACGACAGTCAGCAATAACGCAACTGTCATGACCATTCGCCACTGGCTGAAGCTCGGTTCCCATAAGGCAAGCAGCGGCAACGCAATGCACGGCAGCAATACCCCCCACGCACTATCCAGTTTTTTACCCAATGCCCAACTGACTCCCCACAGGCCGCAGGCCGCGATAATCGCTATCCCCATGACGCAAACCTCAAATGATAAGCATTCCCATTATCATATGACAATTTTGCTCACTCTGCAGCCTGTTTTTGTCCGGCCCGGCAACGAAGATGACAGACCAGTTGGAAAATGCTAGATTGCGGCCGATAACACCTTTAATAACAGCAATAATTTCTCACTGTCTGGCAGAACCTGTTTTTGCCGGCTTACGCTTTGGTATTTCAGGGTCGTCACGAGTATTTATAATGAAATTACAATCATATGAAGAACTGAAACAGAGTAAATACCGACTTTCCGTGATGCTTTTTCTGTTTCTGAATATCGCCGTTTCGCTATTTTATCTGCTGCCAATAATGAGCAATGAGAAAAGTGATACAACCCTGCCGGTAATTTTTGTCGCGGCCTTTAGCGGCATAATGTTAATTACCCATTTAATATGGCCTAAAGTAAAACTTCCCCTGTTAAATCCTGTGGCGCTGCTACTGGGAATGCTCTGGGCCTGGCATATTAATTATCGTTTTCATCAGGTATTTTATTTTGATGGCGGCTTTCTTATTATCAGTTTGATCAGTGTGTTATTTATCAGTGCCATTGCCCTGAGCGATTATCTGGGAGCTTTTTGTTTGCATGTCGCGCCGCCGGTGCTCACTGTATTGCTGCTCGATAATGCGCAGCACCTGCCACTAATCCTGCTGACCATCACTCTGCCGCTGATCGGTTTTTCACTACAGCATCTGATGCGCCGCCGTGCCGACAACTTTACCCTGCGTCTGATGCATCAGCTCTATGAAGAGAAAGAGATATTCAGCGACCTCAGTATGCTCGATCCGCTGACCGGGCTTTATAATCGTCGTGGCCTGAAGAACCGACTCGATAATATTCTGGAAAACCATGCTGGCAGCCACTATGTGTTGTTGCTGGATATTGATCACTTCAAAGCCTACAACGATAACTATGGACATGCGATGGGCGACCAGGCGCTGGCGCGGGTTTCTGTTGCTATTCGTGATGCGGTGCGTTCACGCGATGTTGTCACCCGCTATGGCGGCGAAGAGTTCCTGGTACTGATGACCAACGTAAACAGTTCTATCGCCATGAAACTGGCAGAACGAATCCGTCAGTATGTGGTGGATTTAGAAATCCCCCATCTTTTCAATGAGACCGTTTCAACCCACGTGACCATCAGCGCTGGCATCGCGCCTATTTACGATAATGAATTTGATCTGGCGGTAGCCAATGCTGACAGCGCATTATATGTGGCTAAAAATCAGGGCCGGAATACCATTCTCGCCTGGGAAGATTTACCCCGAAAACACCATCAGACCCCCAGCGAACATGCATAATAAAGCGTAACGCGGTTAGCAATGACAGAGGCTTTGGCACGATATGTTCTGCTCTGCCCGGCTATGCTCATCCGTTCTGATAACTGACCTCCTTCCTCACGGTTTACCCGCCCGCAGCCACGAATTGTGTGCGACTTGTAGAGTGAATCAATAACGATTATCATTTGCTTTCTTATCTACACTTTTCGCGAGTCGACATGGCAACCGTTTCAGCTCAGGAACAGCGTTTTAACGCTCAGTCGATGATCTTTCGGCAGAATGACCGTCCGCTGGCGGAAAGCCTGCACGATCGACTGCAACAACAGCGCAGCTATCTGCTTGAATCGACAAAGCTTAGCCAGCCTGCTCCGCGCGACACGCTAACCCTCGCCGCCTGGTCACAATCAGAAGCCTTTGCCCCGCTTATCCAGCGCTACAGCGATTATCTTTATCGCGAGCATCCTGATGCGGTTCGCGAAGCGAAACCTGTGCTTTCACTCTGGGCGCAATGGTATTTTGGCCTGCTGCTGCCACCGCTAATAATGGCGTTGTTGCAGGAGTCGCGCGCGCTGGACTGTTCGCCAGAGCATATTCGTGTCGGGTTTCATCAGCATGGTCATCCGGCCACTTTCTGGATTGATGTGCAGGAGGATGAGGAGGCGCGCTATCTTAATCCCCTGCAGCGTATTGATCGGCTGATTCAGCAGCATCTGATCCCGGTGGTCAATGGTATTACGCAGCATGGTGATATCAACGCCCGACTCATCTGGAACAACATGGGCTACTCTTTCCAGTGGTTCCTGGGTGAGCTGAAAAGCCAGATCGATGACACGCTGGTGCTGCAACTGGAGCAGGCGCTGTTCTTCAACCAGCGGCTGCTGGATGGCAGCGAGAACCCACTCTATCGCACCATGATCCCGCGTAACGGTGAACTGGTCCGTCGCAGCTGTTGCCAGCGTTATCGCATTCCCGATGTCGAACAATGTGGCAACTGCACCCTAAGCAGCAGCTAAACAGAGTTAATTACCACGAATTCTCCCTTTATCTCGTTTACAGGCACTAAGGCTTGTGGCAATTTTTACGCCTTCGATCAGCCTGGAGAGAAAGATGAGTCTGGAGTCCGTGCGCCAGTTCTTCGCCGAACACGCCCCTGAAATTGAAATTATTGAGTTGGCCGAAAGCACTGCAACGGTCGGGATGGCTGCTCGCGCCCATGGCGTGACGCCGGGAGAAATTGCCAAAACCCTGTCATTGAAAGTGAAAAACGACGTGGTGCTGATTGTTACACGAGGCGATGCCCGGCTGGATAATCGCAAACTGAAAGCGGCGCTGGGGGCGAAAGCGCGAATGCTAAGTGTTGACGAGGTGATTAACTGGACTGGCCATCCAGTGGGCGGCGTCTGTCCTTTCGGTCTGGAGAATCCGCTGACCGTTTACTGTGATATCTCACTGCGCAGTTTCGACGAAGTCTTACCCGCTGCTGGCGCGATCCACAGCGCCGTCCGCATTACGCCACAACGGATGGCTGAACTGACTAACGCCCGCTGGATCGACGTGTGTCAGACGATTTAAGACTTATTATCTGCTCACCTGGCCCTGAAACTTCTGCCCGCGCGTTGATGCTGCTGACAAACTGACGGATATCGTCAGTTTTTGACGACCATAGCTCTTTTCCTGGAACCTAAACAGCGCAGCCAGCGAGCGAGGCATCGCCCATTGCATCAGGATTTCAGGCGTTTAAATGCCTGTTCAATGATCGACAACAGCAGCGTGTTATCGACACGATGCAGCACATGCACGGAAGCGCCGCAATCATCAGGCACACCGACAGTGAGGCGAAGCGGCTGACGATAACGCCAGCTTTTGCCACGCGTCGCACCAGGACGCAGCTCAATATCGACCCGGTAATCGATGCCTGATGCAACGCGCTGATTCAGCAACCAGGCGACGACCAGCACATCGTGGATCCAGCATCCCGCCAGTTGACGGGCCTCCATCGAATAGTCGATCCACGGACGCAGCGTGTCGCGCACAAAGTCGGTCAGCGGATGATCTACCGCGGTAAGGCGGGCCAAATCCTGCTGGGTCAGCAGCGTCTGCGTGGTGACATCCATCGGCACCAGCGTCATTGCAGCACCGCTGTGCAACACCTGATGCGCTGCCTCCGGATCCAGACCAAAATTGGTGTCTTTGATATAATCATCCAGCGTAAAAACGCCACCCATGATCACAATTTCCGCCACAGATTCTGCCATGGCGGGATAGCGCTGCATCGCCAGCGCCACGTTAGTCAGCGGGCCAATTGCCACCAGGGTAATCTCACCCGGATTGTCGCAAATCAGCTTGCCGATAGCGTCTGGCGCATCGAACGCATCCGCCTTTAAATCCGCTGGCTGACGCACATCCTGCCACAGATTAGTCAGCGCGAGTTGATTGACCCGATTATCCAGTGTCTCGCGCCACGGCACAGGATCTTCCTGTAGCGCCTGAGTTGCACCCTGTACCACCGGAATAGATAATCCCAGCCGGTCAATCAAATCTTTGGCGACGCGCGCGCCTGTTTCACATGGCGTGTTACCCGCCACGGTAGTAATCAATTCCAGCGACAGTGCCGGAGAAGCTAAGGCCAGCGCAATCGCCAGCCCATCATCGGTGTTGGCACCCGCGATACCGTTACCGGGGTCGCAGTCAATAATGATTCTTTTCATATTCTTATAAATTAACTCTGGCTTTGCGGCTGACAGCCGCAGGATTCACCGATTTCAAGATAGTGTGGAAACTCCTTTAATTGCGCTTCGCCCTGCCCCTCTTTCAGCATATGAATCGCAGCACGGGCCATTTCACGCAGTGGCTGGCGCACGGTCGTTAATGTAGGAACATGAAACGACGAGTGATTGGTACCGTTAAAGCAGACCAGCGCCACATCCTGCGGTACGCGGATCTGATGTTCAGAAAAGGCGCGGAGCGCACCAATTGCCTGACCTTCGTTGCTGGTAAACAGCGCACGCGGCACACACCCTTGGGCGATCATGGTTTGTGCCGCAGCATATCCGCCCTGTGGGGTGTAACTGGCGGGAAACATAAGCGATTCATCAATTGGCAGACCGCGATCCTGCATCGCATCACGCCAGCCCTGAATACGATCCTGCGCGTTAAGCATATCGACCGGGCCGCTGATTATGCCGACCTGTTGATAACCGTGACTCAACAGATGCGCCGTCACCTGCCAGGCAGCCTGACGCTCATTGACCCGCAGCATGTTAACGCCCGGTTGTGGCTCAACCCGCTCCAGCATCACCAGCGGCGTACCGCTGCTTTTGATCAGATCGATATAAGGATGGCGATCGACGCTGTTGTAAAACAGGCCATCTACCTGCCGGTTAAGCAGCCCCTGAATTAACTCCAGTTCACGCTTGCGGTCATCGCCTGCATCGCCCAGCAACATGACATGACCGTGATTCATCGACTCCTGCAACAAAACGTGCGCCATTGACGCTACAAAAGGGTTACCAATGTTGGGCACCACCAGTCCAAACGTTTTGGTGTTACCGGATGCCAATGCACGGGCAGCGGCATTTGGCCGATAACCGGTCGCTTTTATCGCCTCCAGCACCCGCTGACGGGTCGCTTCCGCAACCGGACGAGGACCGTTATTAATAACATAACTGACGACTGCCACTGAGGTGCCTGCCGCTTTCGCAACTTCACTGCGGGTCACTTTTCCCGTTAACGACTTAGGCACATCACCTTCCTCCATAAAAAAACAGGCCGTTTTACACGGCCTGCTGCTTTTCGCTCTATCCTGGCAGATGAATCCTCAGGCAAATCTAGATGGCATCCTCAGGCAGATTGAGATTCCGCCCTCGCGTTTCGGGCGCGACAAAGGTCGTAAAGAATCCAATCGCGGCCATCGCTGAGAAATAGACCGCAATTGGCCACCAGTGACCGGTATAAGAGAGCATAGCAGCGGCAATGAGTGGTGCAGTGCCGCCGGACAAAATAGAGCCCAGCTCTTTAGCCACCGCCATTTTTGTGTAGCGATGATGGACGCCAAAGATCTCCACGCCCCATGCCGCCTGCACACCAAAAATACCCAGCGACGCCAGCGCCATGCCGACCACGATAACCGGGATCACCAGCATCGGTTCACGCGTGTCCAGCAGCGTAAAGGCGGGCCAGGCATAGAACATCAGTAACAGACAGAACATGCGATAAACCACCCGGCGGCCAAAACGGTCAGAGAGCCAGCCCGCTAAAGGAATGATCAGGAAACCTAGCAGCGAGGCGAGGAACACGGCGGTGGTTGGTACGGATTTATCCACCATCAGCACCTTAGCGACGTAACCTACGATGAAGCCCTGTGCCAGATAGGAAGGGCCATTTTCGCCGATCCGCAGACCAACCATGGTCCAGAAGGCGCGGGTACGCTGGAAGAAAGGCCGCTGATCCACCACCGGGGCCGCCAGCGCGCCTGCACGTTCCGCTTCCATCTCCGCTTTCTTGCGCTCAAACACAGGCGTTTCACGCAGATGACGTCGAATCCACAGCGCAACCAGTGCAATCAGCGCACTGCTAAGGAAGGGAATCCGCCAGCCCCACTCCAGCAGGCTCTGCTGATCCATCTGCACCACTAGCAGCCAGACCAACGAGGCCAGCAACGTGCCGCTGTTGGAACCCAGCGCGATGACGGAAGAGACCAGTCCGCGGCGCTCTGTCGGCGCATACTCACCCAGCATCACCGTGCCACCAGATAACTCCGCGCCAGCGCCGAAACCTTGCGTAAAACGCAGCAATACCAGACAGGCGGGCGCCCAGAGGCCAATGGCGGCATAGCTCGGGATTAAACCGATAAAGGTAGTGGAAGCCCCCATCAGAATGATGGTGCTGATCATCACCACCTTTCGTCCTTTGCGGTCGCCAAGCCAGCCGAAAAAAAGTGCGCCGATAGGCCGGGCAATAAAGCCGACTGACCAGGTCGCAAAGCTGGAGAGCAACGCCATGGCTGGGGTTGATTCCGGAAAGAAGACGTCGCCAAAGATGATACCGGCAGCCAGGCCATAGAGCGCGAAATCCGCGTACTCCATTGCCGTTCCGAGCCAGCATGAAAAAGTGGCGCGCCAGAAATCTTTGCGGCCTGAAGGGGTGTTAAACCGCTCATCGGCGGCTGAAGTGGATGACAGTGATGCCTGCTGCTTAACGGAGTTTTGTGCCGTCATAACCCTATCCCTGAATGAGTATGCAGATCGATAAACGCCCGTCCATGGGTCGATTCCCTGATGAAAGCGGAATTCCCCCGGTGACGACGTTCAGTTGGCTAACCATGCTGAAAGGTTAAAGGATTCCCTGGTGTTGGAATCGTATTCTTCGCCCCATCTCGCCGATGTATTTTTCACCGGTCGCTTAAACTGAGCGAATATAACTTAACAATCAATGGAGTCTACTGTGCATCGGGCACCGTGAGCAATCACTGGAACCCAGTGTATCTACGCGCGTAGATAAATCAATAGATTCTGATGAAAATTGTTAGTGAAACTTCACTATCACATCCCATCACCACGCATTTTAAACGCAAATACAGCCAGTTAACTGCACCACATCGCACAACAAAATCACTATTACCTGTAAGTTACCATTTTCTCTAATCATTAAGCGTTATAAGACGGGTTAAGATTCTTTCATCGCGCTCTGTTGTCGCACAGGCCTGTGACCAAAAGATGACACTTCGTATTTATTCTGAAAAGTCGCTGTAAGCGCAGACAATGCGTTACCCTGAAAAAAAAGCCGGACAGAGGTGCTATGACAATTATTCTGATGCGACACGGTAAACCCGACCACCCGGCGGCGGGTCGCCAGAGCGTGCAGGCACTGGCAGACTGGTGCGCAGCCTACGACCAGTCCTGGGTCAGTGACGGACCGCCGCCGCGCAGTATCGAGATTGCACGTCAGGCTGCAGTTATTGTCTGTAGTCCCCTGCCCCGCGCGCAATCCTCCCTGAGCCAGCTCGGATTGCAGCCGCATGAGATTGATGCGCTGTTCAGCGAAGTCGCTGTGCCGCTGCTGCGAACCGGCGCAGTGCAGTTACCGACGCTGTGCTGGCTGGCCTTGCTGCGGCTGTTGTGGTTCTGCGGTTATGCGGGCGAAGCGGAGTCGCTGCAACATGCACGCAGCCGTGCCTCGGCGGCGGCAGAGAAGCTGATAGATCACTCACGGCATGGCACGGTGCTGCTGCTGGGCCACGGCATCATGAATAAGATGATTGCGCGCGAATTACGTAAACGCGGCTGGCAGGCGGAGAAGCACGCCAGCAGTCGCCACTGGAGTTCGGCCATCTATCATCGTCCGTTTATCTGACCGATCGGAAAATACCCCAGCACCTCACAGCCCGTACCGACACGCGGCGTGGCAATGACTTTACGCTGTACCAGATCGATCACGCTAAGGGTTCCATCATCCTGATTGGCAATCAGCAGCTGTTGCCTGTCTGGCGTGAAACAGCCATCCATCGGCATATTGCCTACGCTGATGTCGCCCAGCGGATTCAGCAGATCGTCAAACAGCGTCACCAGCGGTTCCTGATCCCCTATCGCCACCAGCTGCTCGCCATCGGCGCTGAAGCGTACCACCTGACAGGGCTGCTGATGACCCGGCAGCGTCAGGCGCTGGCGAATACGATGGCTTTGCCGATCAATCACATAGAGCAACGGCGCGTCAGCCGCACTGGCGACCAGATAAGGGTGTTTCGGTGACGCGGCGATGCCCGCAATCGGGCCAGGCAGCAGAATAGTATCGATCACCCGCCCCTTCACTTCACAAAGATCCACCACTGTAATGGTCGCATCCTCTTCGTTATCGGTGAACAGCTTGCGGCCGCTGGGTGAAAGCGTCAGGCGATGCGCGTTATGAGAAGGTATCGGAATGATTTTTTCCACTTTGTCGGTCTGCGGATCAATCACGGCCACTGCGGCACTCTGCTCACAGCAAAGATAGACTTTGCCATCGCGTCCCAGCTGTCCGCTATGTGGGGCCCGCAGCGGCGACAGATCGATAAAGCCACTAATCACCCGGCGCTGTAAATCGATGATTGCCACTTTGTGACCCGGATGCGGGTTATTGCCATGAATGCCGTCGCCGTAGATAGGCACATAGGCTTTACCCCAGGGGGCCAGCATCAGGAGTTCATGCGGCCGCGGCGGAAAAGCATTCAGTTCCCGCTCGACCGCAAAGGTTCCCGGATTAAGAAACAGGATGCGATTACCCTGCTTATCAACCGCCAGTAAACCATAGGCTTCACTCTGCATGCGCGCTCCTTTCTCAGTTAGTTCTTCTTAAGCGTAGACAATCCTCTTCAGGCTGTCTGATTCCGCGGATTGATGAGCAGGGCTTACGCAACATATTAAGCACAATATTCATTCATCAGGTGGTCCGGGCCGTACGGCATTACGAAGGTTCAGAATGCTTTTCAGATATTCCTTAATTATGGGTTCCGCCGCATTTAAATAAATGATTAACAGTGTCGATATTCTTATTTCCGCACCGTGACTGGATTATTTCCGTATTCTCCTAAAATCAAAAAAAGACATAGCTAATGTGTAAATAATGTTTTATTAAAAAGGTGCAGTGTAATTAAACAGCCGTGAGGAGACTATCGCGCGCTCCAGCACTGCGCCGCCACCAGAGAAAACTCGTCATTAATTCTCTCACTCATCAGGATTGTAGCCAGTATGCAATGCCACACGTTCTTGCTCTGGCGGAACGGGCAGAGGCTGCAATATGACGGGAAAATAACAATAACAGGTGTACCATGACTTCACATCGCCAACGTCCAGCGCATAAAATCTGGCGTAACTGGAAAAGAATATTGTTCAGTAGCCAGATGTTATGGAATAAAAAACAGCAAAGTATCTGTCAGGCACCGGAATATGATCCGGGTCGGGAAGATAATGTCGTATTAGTCGCGCAGCAGAAAAATCTGCCGGCGATTCCAAAAATCGTCTGGATGGTCTGGTATAACGATCACCTGCCTATTTCAATGGCGCTGAATATCAGTAAAATCCGGCGGGACAATCCCGACCACCAGGTTTATCTGATCACGCAACGCACCCTGTCGCAGTGGTTGCCCGATCTCAACTTTATCTCTTCCGATCTGACGCTGGCATATAAGAGTGAAATCATCCGGCTCGAGCTGATTCACCGTTATGGTGGCATCGGCATCGATTGCAGTACATTGCTGTTTGAGAATCTCGCCTGGGTGCATCGCGTTCACGAAGCGCGGTCAATGGATCTCATCGGTTACTACCGTGAGCAATCGACGCTTAACCTGCTTGCGCCGGTTACCGAGAGCTGGTTTCTGGCCGCGCCTCCGCAAAATCCCTTTATTCGCGAATGGCTGAAACAGCTGGCACCGGTTAAAAACGTCGGTATCCACAATTATTTCCATGAGCTGAAGATGCGTAATGATTTTCCGCTGATTGCGCAGAATATAGATAATCCGTCACGTCAGCTGCTGTCGCTGGCGCAGCAGGTCGCGATGCGCGAATACCGGCGGGCCAATCTCTATCTGCGTAAAGGTGAAGCCAGTGCCTGGTACTATCAGCGCCTGCATGCCGCCAGCAGCAGCGCATTTGCGCAGTCAGTGATGTTTCAGCAACGTCCACAGACGCCGCCACCGATTATCAAATTAACCGGCAACGAGCGACTGCATCTCGACTTCAATCTGCGGCTGGGTTTATATAACCGCAGCAGCCTGATTGGCGAGATGATGCACACCTCGCTGCCTGCGCTGGCATTGCCATCAGTGGTCAAAGCGCGCGCGTAGCCAGTGCGTAAATGTGGTGACCGCTCGTGGCACCTGCGCCGCCCAGGGCCGCACAATCCACAGACGGGCGGCAAAGGCCTCAACCGGCTGCCACTCAGGCAACACCTGCTGCAATGAACCCGCTACCAGCGCCTCACGGGCGCTGAAATCGGGCAGCATAGCGATCCCCAATCCCTGCAGGGCTGCATCGCGTATCGACTCGCTGTTATTGGTGGCAAAGCTGCCCTGAATTCGTACCTGCACCTGTTCGCTATCCGCTGTGGTCACAAACCGCCAACGCGGGGATTCAACGCCACGTGGATAGTAAAGGCAGTTATGCTGCACCAGATCCTGCGGCGTATTCGGCATCCCCTGCTCGTTCAGATAGGCGGGGGATGCCACCAGTAATGTCCGGGTGTCACACAGCGGCAGTGCAACATGGGTTTCCGGCAGCGTATCGCTGTGTCGAATCGCCAGATCAAATCCCTCGCTGCTCAGCGAAACAATACGGTCAGTCACATCCAGCTGCAGGCGTACCTGCGGATAATCACGCAGAAATTCACCAATAATCGGCACCAGTTGCTGACGGGCAAACGCTACTGGCGCCGTGATACGCACCAAACCACGTACCGGCCCGGCGGTATCACGCACGCTAAAAAAACTCTGTTCGATGCGGGCAAAAGGCTCGCGTAGCTCCTCCACCAGCTTCTCACCCGCCGACGTCAGTCGCACGCTACGCGTGGTGCGTTGTACCAGCAACACACCCGCCATTTGCTCCAGCTCTTTAATTTTCTGGCTCATCGCAGCCTTGCTCACGTCGAGCCGCTCTGCTGCGCGGGTAAAACTGCCCTGCTCGGCGAGTACGGTCAGCCAGTGCAGGTGATCCCACAGCATATCCGTTTTCATCTCTTTCATCGTGATTGTTCACTATAATGAATAATTATTTCAGCCTACGCGCTTTTTCCCGCAGGTTAAAGCGGTCACCATAGGGATATTAATCACTATGAGGAATCCGCTATGCCACTGCTACAATTTGATGTTATTCAGGGTCGTTCAGACTCAGAGCTGCGTACACTGCTGGATGCGGCACACCGTGCCGTGCTCACGGCCTTTAACGTTCCTGAGCGCGATCGCTACCAGATTGTTCAGGAAAACAAACGCTATCAGATGGTGTTTCAGGATACCGGCCTGGGATTCAGCCGCAGCGATAATCTGGTGATGGTACGGGTCTATACCAGCCCCCGCAGCAATGAACAGAAACAGCTGTTTATGGCGGAGCTGGCGCGTGAACTGCGTGAGCATTGTGGTGTGCAGGGCAACGATTTGATGATCAGCTTTATCACCAACGACAAAGGTGACTGGAGTTTTGCCGACGGCGAAGCGCAATACCTCACCGGCAAACTCTGAAAATCTCCCTGACTTCGGCTCTGCTGGCGGTGCACGCCAGCGACCGTCATGCCTGATAACCTCACTTCTGAAATGACAATAAACCAATCTGCTCTTCACTGCACAAATCGGGCCGGATAGGTTGCAGCCGGATTACAGCCAATATAGATTGTCGAAAAACCATCTCCCGAAGGTGGCTGGTTGCGTGAAGCCTCGCGTAATCCTGAAGAGAGGATTTGCCTTTGTCCGAATTGGTGTCCGTCGTGCTGTTTCTGGCCGCTATTGCTATCTATTCTTTTAAAGCCGGGCGTAATAAATTCTGGTTTATTGTTGTTCTTATCCTGCTGGTGCTTTTCGTTGTGCTGAATGCCACCCTCTATGCCAGCAACTATTTTACCGGTGACGGCATCAACGATGCGGTACTCTATACCCTGACCAATAGCCTGACCGGCGCGGGCGTCAGTAAATATGTGGTGCCTGCGATTGGGCTGATTATCGTGCTGTTTCTGCTGTTCTGCCTGCTGTCGTGGATTCTGCGACGGCGTAAACGTCCGCATCACATAGGCTGGTCGCTGCTGGCGGTCGCCTGCGCGCTCGGCTCGGTACAAACCACCCCGGCCTTTCGCCAGGTCGCGACGCTGATTGTGTCGCATACCCAACTGGCTGATTCTGACTTCGAAAACTTCTATAAAGTGCCGCGTAATCGCATTGAACAGCCGCGCCTCAACGTGGTTTACATCTATGGTGAAAGCTTAGAGCGTACTTATTTCGACCCCATCGCCTTTCCCGGCCTGACGCCGGAACTGAGCCGGCAGAAAGCGCAGAGCATCGACTTCAGCGAGACCGAACAGCTGCCAGGTACCGATTACACTATCGCAGGTATGGTCGCCTCACAGTGCGGCATTCCGCTGTTTGCCCCGTTTGACGGCAATGCGTCAGCTTCGCTCTCCAGTTTTTATCCGCAAAACGTCTGTCTGGGCGACATCCTGAAAAACTCCGGCTACGAGAACTGGTTTATTCAGGGTGCCGATCTGCGTTTCGCAGGTAAAGATGTCTTCCTGGAATCGCACGGCTTTGATTCCGCTCACCTTTATGGTTCACAGGAGCTGAAAAGCCGCGTCGCCGATCCTACCTATCGCAATAACTGGGGTTATTACGACGATACGGTGATGGATGAAGTATTTGAGAAGTATCAGGAACTCTCTCAGGCCGGTAAACCTTTTGCACTGTTTACGCTGACCGTCGACACCCATCATCCTGACGGGTTTATCTCGCGAAGCTGCGATCGCAAAAGCTATAGCATTGAGGGCAAACCAAATCAGTCATTCAGTGCGGTCACCTGTTCACAGGAGCACGTGGCGGGCTTGATTTCGCGCATTAAAGCATCGCCGTGGTTCAAAAACACCGTGATTGTGGTGAGCTCGGATCATCTGGCGATGAACAACACTGCGCACCCGTGGCTGGTCAAACAGCCCCGTCGCAATCTTTTCATGGTGATTCGTGGTGACAAGCCGCAGGCGGAACTGATGGAGGCGAAGCGTAGTACGCTGGATAATGGTGCCACGCTGCTGGATATTCTCGGCGGTGACAACGCGATTGGCCTGGGCCGCAGCAGCCTCTCCTCTCTTTCTCTCTCCACCCAGTTCGACGATATGAAGAGTAAGGTGATGAGCTGGAAGCCCGATATTATCCAGCTGTGGAACTTCCCGAAGAAGATGGACAACTTCGCGGTGGATCAGGCGAAGAATACCTTCAGCTTCTCAGGGACCACCTTTAAATTGCCGATCCTGTTCCGTATCAGTGATAAACATGTTGAGCCAATGCCGGAAGGGGAATACTCGGCACCGCTGCGCTATCAACTGGCAGATTTCGCCTCAGCCGATAAATTTCTCTGGGTGGATCGCTGTTTTAAAATGGCACGACTCTGGCAGCCTTCGCTGGCACTCTCCGGCGATCTTTGTGTAGCGATGGGGCAGCTCGGCGGCACGCCCTCGGTGACGCGCGTCGATAAACCGCAATGGAAAGACAAAGTCCGGTTCCCGGACGGCGCTATCAGCGATGCGCGTTATCAGCAAAATCTGGCACAGATCCGTATTGAAGATAACAATATTCGCTACAGCGCCGACAGCTTCCGCCTCAATGTGCCTGGCGCGCCGCAGAATGTTAAAAGTTTCAGCGGCATCTCACGGCCAGAGATCTGGGGACGCTGGTCTAACGCCAATCTCGCGCCTGAGGTCCAAATTGATTATGTCAATGCGCTGCCCGCGAAGTTCGATCTGGTGATCACCGCGCGCGCGTATGGCGCTAACGCACACCGGGCGATTCCGGTTCGGGTCGGCGAGCAGCAGCAATTGCTGTCGCTGGGTGAAGAAATATCGACGCATATCCTGCATTTTGAGAACCCAGGTGCCAGCCATCGTCTGGTAATTGCACCACCTGAACCACAGCTGAGTAACACCGGCAATATCACCGGTCAGGATCCGCGTAAACTGGGAATCGGTATGGTTGAAATTAAAATCGTGCCACAACAATAACACCCGCGTTGTCTCTTCCCGCCTCTACGGATTACCGCAGAGGCGCCTCAGCCTGCCATTGGCTAAAGGTTGCGAGGCAGCCCGTACATCGCTTTACCTTACCTGTTGTACTCATTGATATTTTTTGGCACGATGCGCAAAATACAACCGGCCCTGGTCGCGATATATTTTTTGCCTGTCATTATGCTGTCATTGCTGAAATGCAGAAGGCGGTATCGTGATGGCAAGCACAATGATGAGCCCCCACCAAACCTTTAACGCTCTGCAGCAGGCAGGGATCGACGATCAGCAAGCGAAGGCGATGGTTGAGGTGTTTACCGATATGCAGCAGGAATGGCCGTCTGAACCGGTCGGGAAGCAGCTTGCCAGCTTTATCAGCTGTACGGCAAAGTGGATAAGCTGGATGTCACTCTCTGCGAAATGAATTTCCGGTTAACTGCAGCTGTCGACAGCCTTCGAAATGACATGGTAACCCTGACTACCGATATGCTCCGCATCAAACTCTCTATCCTGATGACCACCATCCGGCTGACGGCGGTCCTTAAGATATTCTCATCTCATCCGGTTACTAACCGGTCAGGGCATGTCGCGCAGCGCCTCCAGCTTCTCGCGCTGCTGACCGTCGACGGTAAAGTTATCTTTCGCCAGCCAGCGCTGCAGCCCCTTTTTCACCTGCGTCCATTCGCTGTCGATGATTGAGAACCAACTGGTGTCACGCGAACGCCCTTTGTAGACGATCGCCTGGCGGAACTCGCCTTCATAACGGAAACCAAGCCGTGCTGCCGCCTTACGTGAAGGGGCATTACAGCTATCGCACTTCCATTCATATCGGCGATAACCCAACGTCTCAAACGCGTATCGCATCAGCAGGAAATGGGCTTCCGTTGCCATGCGGGTCTGCTTCAGCCGGGGTGAGAAAGCGACATGCCCGACCTCCATCACACCATGTTCAGGCTGGATGCGCATTAACGACAGGCTGCCCACCGCCTGTCCGCTGGCGAGATCGATGACGGCGAAATGCAGCGGGTCGCGGCTGGCTTCAAGTTGTGCGGCATAATCCTGCCACGCCTTGTGCCCGGTAAAGGGACCTGCAGTCAGGTAAGTCCAGTCACGCCCATCCTTAGCCAGCGACCAGGCCTCAAACAGTAGATCGCCATGCCGAACTACGCTGAAGGGCTCCAGACGACACGCCTCGCCGGTAAAAATCTGATGCTGCGGTAAAGGACGAGGGTGCCAGTCTGGTAAAGGCTGACCGACCGGCTGACCATACTGATTGGTATGTTGTGACATGTTGCCTCCCGGTTACAGATGGTATCTGCAGATTGCCACTATCGTGGTGGGTTAAAAAGTACCACAATCAGGAAAAATGATAGATCCACGGGCATGACCGATAATGCTCCGGTTATCTATCTCGGCTCGTTCAGCAAGACACTGTTCCCTGCGCTGCGTATCGGTTTTATGGTGCTGCCCGCACCGCTGGTCAGCCGTTTGCGACCGGCACTCCATCAGTTACTGCGCGGCGGTAACCGTCTGGAGCAGAAGGCACTGACCCATTTTATTCTCAAGGGGGATTATCGCCGCCATCTGGGCAAAATGCGTCGTCTCTATCGTCAGCGTCAGGCCTTGCTGCGTACCGAACTGCAGCACGCTGCGGGTAAGCCGATTCCGTTGTGGGGCGGTGACAGCGGTATGCATCTGGTGCTGCCACTCGATCCTCATCGGGATGACGTCGCTGTCACCCGCAAACTGTATCAGACTGGCTTTGCGCCCACTGCGCTCTCGACCTTCTATCTGACTGAACAGATGCAGCAGGGTCTGGTTATTGGTTATGGCAACAGCAGCGACACGCAAATTATCGCAGCCACGCGCCACCTAAGCCGGTTACTGGGCTGGCCGGGTTAAGCGTCTTATTCCGCGCTGATGAGGCTGGGCGGTGCGGCAATTGAATGGCGAATCATCAGGCGGGCATCAAAACGCGGCATCGGTCCGACTGCTTCACCGCGTATCTCCGCAATCAGCCGTCGTGCGGCTTCACGGCCCATCTCATACACCGGTTGTGCAACCACCGTCAGCGGCGGCGTGACAATCTCACTCCACGGAAAGTTGTCATACATCACAAATGAGAGATCGGCAGGGATACGTACCCCGCGCTGTGTCACTTCGCGCAGCAGCCACATCGCGACCACGCTGTCAGAGGCCACCAGCGCAGTGGGCGGCTGCGGACGCTGCCACAGCTCAGCCACGATACGGGCAATCTCCGCTTCGTCCAGCGCATTCACTTTCACCAGCGTCGGATCAAATTCCACGCCGTTGGCGGCAAATGCCTGCATCATACCGCCAACGCGCTGAGCGACCGGCGTCAGGCCAAAATCGCCTGGCGTGCTGTAGGCGGTTGCCAGCGCCATGCTGGTGATATAGGCGATATGCCGGTGCCCTGCTTTCAGTAACCGGGTGGTTGCTTCTGCGGCGACGTCGGTAAATTCGCAGCAGATCGCTTCTACATCAAGATCGGTGACGGCGCGATCAAATAATTTCAACGCTCTGCCCTCTTCCTGGACCTGGGTCAGGTGTCTATTGTGCTGGTGCTCTGAACAGCAGGGCGCAACGATAATGCCGTCGACCCGCTTTTCCAGCATCACCCGCACCGCATCCTGCTCAGCCTGCAGCTTCTCATCGCTGTTACTGAGCAGCAGATGGTAGCCCGCAGTGCGCGCCACATCCGCCATGCCGCGTAGCGCAAGGCCAAAGTGGGGGTTTTCGATATCGCCGACAATCACACCAATGGTGTTGGAACGACCGGTGTTCATGCTGCGGGCCAGGGCATTCAGACGGTAACCCAGCGCGGCGGCCGCGCTATTGACCCGCTCCTGCACCTCATCACTGACCGCCCCATAGCCACCCAGCGCGCGCGCCGCCTGGGCTTTGGATACCTTTGCTGCACGCGCCACATCCGCGACGGTGGGCGCTTTCGATTGTCGTTTCTGACTCGTCATAATTATTTTGAATCACAGGTTGTTGACAGGAATATTGACGCCGAAAAAAGGCTGTGCTTAAACTCATTCTAACTTCTTGAGACCGGTCTCACAACGCCTGCGTCTTAAGGTGCCACCTGTGTTGAGACCGGTCTCAATTATAATCGCTGGCTCAACAGTCTCTGATGTTTAAACCTGCAAAAACGGATGAGCTATGAAATCGCAAACCTCCCTGGGCAAACTGCTCGGCACCACGCTCGCACTCTGTTCACTTTCGTTCTGTACGCTGGCTGCCAGCGATAACAATTCTTATGGGCTGATCGAACCGGGTCAGCTACGCGTCGCCAGCGTCGGCGACTCCAGACCTTACACCTTCACCGATGCCAGCGGTCAGTTCACCGGCTTCGACGTCGAATTCTTCAGAGATGTCGCCCATCGCATCGGAATCGATAAGGTCGATTTTATTGGTCAGGACTTCTCGGCCATCATGCCGGCGGTGGCCAACGGCCAGTATGATGCGGCGGTAGCCGCTATCGGCATCACCCCGGCTCGTGAAAAGACGGTCGATTTTTCTACCGGGTATCTGGCGGGATTTCTCACCGTTCTGACCCGCCACGACAGCGGCGTGAAGAATGTCGCCAGCCTGGCAAAACACCGGCTCGGGGTGGTTCAGGGCACGCTGCAGGAGAGCTATGCCGTCGAACACTTCACCCAAACCGATATCGTGCGCTTCCCGGATAACAACAGTGCCGTTTCTGCACTTAACAACGGCACACTCGACGCCATCTTCCTCGACTACGAAGCCGCAAAAAGCTACGCAGAACGCTTCAGGCTGGTCTCTGCCGCCGACATCCCCTCGTTTGATGCGCCGGCCGGTATTGCCATTGCCAAAGGCAAACCCGCCTTTAAGGCCGCCCTGAACGGGGCCATCAAAGCAGCCATGCAGGATGGCACCTGGCAACGGCTCTATCAGAAGTGGTTCCCCGGCTCGCCAATGCCCAAACAGTATCTGCCTGGCGGTCAGTAAAGATGCGGACGTTCGCGTCCTGAGTTAATCGCGGGATACCCCGCCCTGCATGGAGACGGCGATGGACTTGCTCACGATCCTTTCCCGCACCTTCTTTGATTTTCCATCAATGATGGAAGTGCTGCCGCAGATGCTGACCACCGGGCTGGTCAACACGGTGATTATCTCACTGGCGGCAACGCTGCTCGGCACGCTGTTTGGTCTTCTGCTGGCGCTGATGGGCATTTCGCCCTCGCGCTGGCTGCGGCTCCCTGCCCGGCTCTATACCGATCTGTTCCGCGGTCTGCCTTCGATTCTGACTATTCTGCTGATTGGTCAGGGCCTGGCGCGTTTCAGCTATCAACTGTTCGGTCCGACGCCCTATCCGCTGGGGATCTTCGCTCTCAGCCTGATCGCCAGCGCCTATATGGGCGAGATTTTCCGCGCCGGTATTCAGAGTGTTGAACGCGGCCAGATGGAAGCCTGCCGTGCACTGGGAATGAGTTATGGCCGGGCAATGCGACGGGTGGTGATCCCGCAGGGGATCCGACGCGTCCTGCCCGCCCTCGTTAACCAGTTCATCGCCATCATTAAAGATTCATCGCTGGTCTACCTGCTGGGCCTGATGACCCAACAGCGGGAACTGTTTCGCGTGGGCCAGGACGCGGCGGTGCTCACCGGCAACCTGTCGCCCCTGATGCTGGCCGGGCTGTTCTATCTGATGATTACGGTGCCGCTGACGCATATGGTCAACTATGTCGATGTTCGTTATCGCACCGGCCGCCGTCGCCTGACGGCACCGCTCAGCGGCTTAAAAGAGGTGGATGAAGTCAGACCGTCCAGCGGTGCGCTGGTCACTCATCCCCGAATCGGAGGCAACCATGAATAACCTGAACGGCGTAGCCGGCGCGAACTGGCACGGTGCCAGCCTGGAGCTGCGCGAACTGACGCTGGCCTATGGCCCGATTGAGGTGCTGCGTAAGGTTTCGCTGCGGGTCGCGCCTGGCAGTACCACCTGCATTATTGGACCATCCGGCTCGGGCAAATCAACATTACTGCGCGGCATTAACCGGCTGCATGAACCGCAATCGGGGGATGTGCTACTGGCTGAGCGATCCGTGCTGCGCGATAAGCCAGATGCGCTGCGGCTGCGGATTGGCATGGTGTTTCAGCATTTCAATCTCTTCCCCGATCACAGTGCGCTGGAGAATGTGGCACTGGCGCCGTGGCGGGTCAAAGGCCTGCCCAAAGCGCAGGCGATGGCGATTGCACGTCAGCGGCTTGAAGAGGTGGGCCTGGGTCAGCGCGCCGATCACCGGCCACGCGATCTCTCCGGCGGCCAGCAGCAGCGTGTCGCGATTGCCCGCGCGCTGGCGATGGATCCTGAGGTCATGCTGTTTGATGAGGCGACATCAGCGCTCGATCCGGAATTGGTAAAAGGTGTCCTGACGCTGATGGCTGATCTTTGTCGTCGCGGCATGACGATGGTGGTGGTGACACATGAAATGGGCTTCGCGCGCAAAGTGGCGGATCAGGTGGTGTTTATGGATGAAGGCGAAATTGTTGAAGCCGGACCGCCGGCTGCCATTTTTGATGCGCCGCAGTCGCCGCGACTGCAACGTTTTCTCTCTGAAGTGCTGTAACTGAGCAAGGAACCGGATAATGGCAGTAAAAACAGAAATGAAAGTGGTGGTGGTGGGCGGTGGCGTCATCGGTGTATCGACGGCGCTGGAGCTGACAAAACGGGGGGCGGCGGTAACACTGATCACCGAAGCCGCGCTCTGTTCCGGCGCATCGGGTCGTTCGCTATCCTGGCTCAACTCAGCAGGTGAGCGTTCCCGGCCCTATCACGCGCTGCGCATGGCGGGCATTGATCGCTATCGCACCCTGTTTGCTCAACATCCTGCCCTCGACTGGCTGCGTTTTGATGGTGGGGTTTGCTGGTTCAGCGACGATGCAGCCGGGACTCAGGCGCGACATGCCTATGAGAAAGCACATGGCTACGACTCACAGCTCATGACCGCTAATAACGTGGCGCAGGCAGATGAGACCATTAATCCGGATGCGCTGCCGTCACAGGCGATATTTAATCCCGGTGAAGGCTGGGTCAGCCTGCCGCATCTGACAGATTATCTGGTGAATCAGTTCCGTGCCCGCGGTGGTGAAGTGATTGAACATGCCGGTAAAGCCAGCGTGATCACCGATCAGGGCCGGGCCTGTGGCATCTGCAGCGAACAGGGTGAACGACGGGCAGATGCGGTGGTGGTTGCCTGCGGTCCCTGGACACCGGAGGTGGTTGCACCGCTGGGTGTGACCATCCCCAACGGATCGCCGGTTTCCATGCTGGTGATCACTGAACCGAGCAGACATAAGCTGAAAGCGGTGCTCAACACACCGCGTTCCGCCATCCGACCAAACCCCGGCAACCGTTACGCCCTTGATCATGACTGGTACGAGGCTGATATCCAGCCGCTGGCCGGGGGCGATTACCATATTGATAAGCAGGTCGTGGCAACGCTGGCAGAGGAAGCGAGCCGACTGTTACGAGGTGATGAGCCGCTCAGTGTCCAGAGCTGGAAGATTGGCCTGAAGCCGATTCCAGGCGATGGCGATCCGGTGCTGGGGCAACTGCAGAAGGTACCGGGCTGTTATGTGGCATTCACGCATTCGGGCGCAACCCTGGCGCTGATTGTCGGTGAATTACTGGCGGAAGAGATTGTAAGCGGAGAGAAGCATCCGATGCTGGCAAGCTTTGGTGCTGAGCGTTTCAGCTAAAAAAAGCCGGTCATCACGACCGGCTGATTTACTTAACCACGGAAGAAGATATCGCCCGATTTACCCATGACGATTTTGCCAGTGTCATTGGTAATAAGAATGTAGTTAGCGTTGATGTAGGCCCAGTGGGTATTTTCCTGCGGAGCAGGCAGATTACGCTTTTGCCACTCACCAATAGTGTAGGTTTTATCGGTGTACTTCTCTGGCACCGTGTCACCGATTTTGTACTCTTTGTAATCAATGATGATGGTGCTGAGTTCGTAATTAGGGTGCGCGCCGTTAGACGGTGCTGGCGTAGTCGGCGTAATACCATCATTTGATTGTGAGCTGGCGGGTGCCTGGCTTTGCGCGGCACCGGTATCCGACTGAACGCTGTCCGTATCAGGCGCAGCGGGCTGGGTATCAGGATTAGCGGGCTGAATCTGTGGCGGTGGCGGAACGGTATCCGTTGCTTCGCCAGCGGCCTGTACAGCGGGGATCAGGCTCAGCGAGCCAACCAGTAATCCCATTGATAAAAGTACACGTTGAGTCCTGCGCATAATGATTTCCACGTTGAATTTTGACAGTCAGGCTAAAGACAATTTTTATCGCACTTCAGTTCCGGCGCGCTGGCGCTATGTGTAAGGAAAAACAGCGCTATTCACTCCACTGCACACAGGCCAGGTAACGGGTTACTGTCCGACCACTTTATCCTGAGTTGCCAGATCGACCAACAACGCAATGCCTAAATAGTTACTCCAGTTAAAGCCGTTCTGCAGCACCACAATCGCATTACCGTTACGTTTATCGTAGCCGATAAAACTGGCGTAGCCACCGATATAGCCCACCTGATAGGTGATCTGCTGCCCTTCGATAGTGTCGGTAACCCAGGCGATATTCTGCGCCTGCGCACCCTGCTGATACCACGCCCGATCTACCGCCGCGAAAGCCCGATCCTGCGCAGCATTCCCGGTGGTACTGAGATGTGCGCGCAGCCAGGCACTCAGATCGCGCGCATTACTGTAAAGGCTGGCCGCTGCCACCATGTTGCCGTGAAAATGCCAGTCAGGGGTCAGCGTGCCGCGGCGGATAAATTTCGGCTGATCGCCTGCATGACCCAGCGCTCGCAGCGGATAGCCCGCCAGCGTTTGCGGTACAAAGCTGCTTTGGTTCATTTTTAACGGTGTGAAGATAAGCTGTGACGCCAGTATCTGAATGTCCTGATGAAAACGCGTGCGCACGATAAAACCGAGCAGCGCATAGCCGAGGTTTGAGTAGTGTGGCATGCGTACCGCTGGTGCTGAGAAGTCAGCCAGATAACTCAGCAGGGTGTCGCTATCCAGATTGCCATAGAAGTTCTCGCCCGTGTCCAGATAACGAACGAACTGCAGCAGCATCGGGAGATCCATATCCTGACGCGGCAGACCGGAGGTGTGCGTTACCAACTGCAATAGCGTGATGCGCTGCGCGTCAGCGCTGAGGCGAACGTCTTTCGGCAGAAGATCGGCCAGTGTATCGTTCCAGTGCAGCTTGCCCTGATCAACCAGCTGGATAATCACTTCTGCCGTCACACCTTTACTCAGTGATCCCAGCGCAAAAAGGGTATCAGGGGTAATCGGATAACGATGCACCCGATCGGTGACGCCAAAAGAGTAATATCGGGTTGGGCCAGCGTGATGAATGACCGCAATGCTGATACCCGGAACCTGCTTCTTCAGCATGTAGTGGTGCACGATATCGTCGACATTTTCGCGAAAGGTGGCGTGTGTCAGATACACGCGGTCGCCCACCGGGGCGGAAGTTTGCGACAGGTTTCCACAGCCCGCCAGCAGGAAGATCACGGCGGGTATGAATCGCGTTGTTAATCTGCCAATCCACTGGCCGATAGTGGCCATCCTTGTGTGATAAATAGTAACAGCCCGGCTGAAGGAAACTCCATTTTTCATATATTAATCATTATCTTAATTTTATTTAATACGTAGCAGACTGGCTGTAGCGCAAAAATGTACCATAAAGTGCTGCGAGCTATCGCCTGCATAACAGGGTGAAAGAGGTGTTAAACGTGGGTTGACCGCCGGGTAACGCCAGAACAGGGTTAGCTGTGTTGCAGCACACAAGGGTGTACACTGCAGCGGTTTAAAGGCTCAACGCCGCGCTGAAATTTTGAAATGCCCGGGAGGCAACCGCATGAAAGAAGGCCCACTGTCCGAAAAAGAGCTGCAATGGCTGGAAGATATGCTGGAAAAATATGGCAGCGAGGCGTCGATTATTGATGTCTCCGAGCTGGACGGCCTACTGACTGCCGTTCTCTCCGGTCCCGTCACCGTCGAGCCCAGCCAGTGGCTGGTGGCGCTATGGGGTGGCGAGAAGCAGATTCCAAAATGGAGCAACGAACGTGAAATGACGCGTTTTATGTCGCTTTGTTTCCAGCATATGAATGACGTGGCTGACCGCTTATCTGAATTCCCTGAGCAGTTCGAACCGCTGTTTGGCATCCGCGAGATGGAAGGTCTGGAATTTACCGTGGTGGAAGAGTGGTGTTTCGGCTATATGCGCGGTGTCGCGCTGACCGACTGGTCTGCCCTGCCGCAGGATCTGCAGCCTGCGCTGGCCGCTATCGCCCTGCACGGTGTGGAAGAGAACCTTGAAAAAATCGACGCTATGACGCCGGACGAAATGGAAATCAGCATTGAGGCGATCCGCCCTGCTGCACTGGCGCTGCACGACCATTGGATCTCCCAGCCGGAAGCCATCGCCATTCCACAGAAGCCTGTCGCGGCAGAGAAACTGCCCGGCCGCAACGATCCCTGTCCGTGCGGCAGCGGTAAAAAATATAAGCAGTGCTGTCTGCATTGAGCAACTGCTTAGCCTCACGATCTGCCGGGTGTCACTGCCACCCGGCACGCCTCGCCAGATAATCTCCCCGCGCCCTCCAGCGATTAAACAGCTACCGACCTGAACAACAATATCTTTATCGCGGAGATAAGCGTGATTTTATCCGTCTGTAATAAGAATGATGTCCGTTCAGGCATAACAGTTAATAGCGCCCCACGCCACCCACCCCCCCAAAAAAAATAAAAGATGTCATGTTCAAAAAGCAACCATATACGTTGCAAGAGATTTAGCGGGTTCCATTTTATCATTTCCCACGATCCTTGATTGATATGCATATTTATTTTAACAAAAGTTATAAAATTGCACTCTGTCCGCCCGATGACTTAACTGATTTTATAAAGTGCATTTAATGCTAAAAATGAATAGCGCTTATTTATTGCCATATAACAATGCACGATTCATTTTTGTTAAAATAAATTTATTGCCAATCGCTTTCCGAACGCTTTAATTTCGAAAGTGCAGACTCAGAAAAACCAAACGCCACCATTCAACTTATTGATTTTAAGTATTATTTTCCAGAATGATAATACGCAGTGGTTATTTCCGGGCCTTTAGCAGCACATGAGATAGATTTACAGTTGGTTGACAAAATATTCCTGTCCACATCTCCCGTTTAGATAAAAATCAGAATTTAAAATATAAAAATAGCTTTAAATTTCTATTTTCTCCTGAAAAAAACCCCTCAACCAGATCAGATCACTAGCACGTAGGGATCAGGGTCTGTCAGTTTCCTTTCTTGATTTTTTTTGCAAGGATGCAGATTGCAGTTAATGAAATAACTAAATCATCCATCTAACGCTATAAGACAGAGGTAATAGAAATTATACAGACTTATTTTTTCGCTCCGACAGGCCTTCAGCCAGCAGCTACAACCCTGTCAGAAGTCGGACTGTAGAATAAACATTGATGATAAGCACTTCAGCCGTGAGACAGGATGAAACCTTGCCATGTAAAAAATAGCCAACCCTGTAGCAAGGCTTAAAAAAGCCGGTTTGCATTATTAAACGTAGTGTCAAATCACACTAATTACAAAGCTTTCAGATAAAACATATATTTTTGGCCATCTTTATCACACCGGGTTACCTGACCATAACCCACTGCGATCTGGAGGTTAACTCACTGTTATAAATAAATTTTATTAGCTTAACACAGCAACACCTGGATATTTATTAATCGCCAGGTTCATTTCGACATCTATGGTGAAAAATGAAAATACAATTAATTATTAAAGACAGTAATGGCAATGTTATTGCTAAACATGCTTTACAACCTGGACAGTCGCTGGCATTAGAGTCCACGCCACAGGCGGCGTCCTATGAAGTACACCGTGTTGATGGGCAGCCTCCGCATAAGATCATTGCGTCAAAAGCTAACGGCCAGATGAAATTTAAGCTGGTGGATGATGTAACCGGTGAGCAGTATGACATGGTGCTGCAAAACGTCAGCGCAGAAGAACTGCCGGTTATGACTGCCTCTGGTCCTGACGGTGTGGTCTATGTGTATAACTATGATGCGGCTAATAGCGTATATGAACTGGTCTCAAACACGACGGATCCGCTCATTGCAGACAATGTCTATGTCGCGGGCGGTGTTTTAGGTGGCCTGGCCGCGTTGATTGGTGTGGCTGCAGCATCAAACTCTGGTGGCAGTGGTGGATCCAGAAATAACAACTCTGTAGCAGCGAATGAAAACAACTCTGCAGCAACCAGTGAAGACAGCAGTGCTGCCAGTGTTATTCCGGGCACAACGCCAACTTTTGTTGATGACGCCGGTACTGCAATCGCCGACGGCGCAACCACCAGCGACAGCACGCCGACCCTCAGCGGTGACGGCATGCAGCCCGGCTCCACCGTCACCGTCTCCGACGGCGACAGCGAACTCGGCACCGCTACCGTCGGCGAGGACGGCAGCTGGACCTTCACCCCCGATGCCCCGCTGGCCGACGGCGATCACGCCCTGGTCATCGAC
>Ga0209067_10000089_pt1 | contig 59792 bp, 43 predicted proteins | sample ColStrG_CSR_2013_FD_187199 | JGI IMG/M metagenome (GOLD analysis project Ga0209067, IMG submission 187199) | Freshwater sediment microbial communities in response to fracking from Pennsylvania, USA - Cold Stream Run_MetaG_CSR_2013 (SPAdes)... | ecosystem: Environmental > Aquatic > Freshwater >...
GGGTTCTCGCTGCGCGGTGGCTTGGGTGAAAATGGGGGCGAAGCCTTGGCAGGGGCCGCACCAAGGTGCCCAGCAATCCACTACTACGGGAATATCGTTGTTGTAAAGGGTGGCGGCTACGTTGCCGGGGTTGAGGTCGAGCGGCTTACCGGTAAAGAGTGGCTTTTTACATTTGCCGCAGGTGGGTTTATCGCTTAAGCGTTCATTGGGTAAGCGATTAGTGGCGAAGCAGTGGGGGCAATTAATGCGCAGCATGACGGGCACCTTGAGTCTGTTTTAACAGAGGTGGGGTGCCCGTGCGGGAATTCAAATCCTAGCCGCTGATTGGGCTTGTTTAATGGGTGCTCTCAGCCTGCCAACCGCCGCCCAAGGATTGAATGAGCGCGACTGCCGCATTTTGCGAATCGGCGGCGGCTTGTGCCAAGGCGCGGCGCGCGTTGAATGCAGCCGTTTGCGCGCTCACCACATCGGTATAGCTAATTTGCCCTTGGCGATAGCGGTTCAGCGCCTGTTGTTCCACCTTATCAGCGGCGCTGGAGGCCTGTTGGCGCAGACTGTATTGCAATTTGAGAATGCGTATAGCTGTGAGTTGGTTTTCTACATCCGCAAAGGCGGTGAGCACGGTTTGGCGATAGTGTGCGGCAGCTGCTTGATGCGCAGCGCGTGCACCGGCGACTTTAGCTCTGTTGGCGCCGGCATCAAAAATACTTTGGCTAAGCGATGCGCCTACCGACCATATATTGAGATTATTATCGAACAGGCTTGCGACACCGCTAGCGCTGGCACCTTCCGAGGCGTTGAGTTTTAAGCTGGGGAAATAGCCTGCTTTGGCGATACCGATTAGCTCGTTGGCAGCGGCTACACGGCGTTCAGCACCGGCAATATCAGGGCGGCGCTGCAATATCTCAGACGGGACGCCTGTGGGTACTTGGGGTTGGCTCGCCTGCCAGTTAGCATCGGGCGCCAGACTGAACTCTTCGGGTGTTTTACCAATTAATACCGCAATAGCGCGTTCAAATTGTATGCGTTGACGCTCTAGCCCAAGCAAGTCGGCTTGGGCGTTGGCGAGTTGGGTTTGTGCTTGCAGTACATCACTAGAGGTTGTTACGCCTGCATTAAAGAGGTTTTGCGCAATCAATAGCGAGCGTTGATAGGCCGTGACGGTCGCTTGATCCAACGCATATTCAATATCCGTTTCACGCAGGGAGAAATAGCTGCTGGCGAGCTCGCCTTGGGCGGACAATGTCGCTGCGGCTAAATCAGCGGCGCTGGCTTGAGCGCTGGCCCTCACATTGCGGTCGGCGCGAATTAAACTGCCCCAAACATCAAGTTCCCATGTGGTGCCAATACTGACTTGATACTTGTTGGATTGAGTGTGGGCACTGCTATCGCCATTGCGGGTGGCATTACCGCTCAAGTCTACGGCGGGGAACATGGCCGCGCGCGCCTGACTGACGAGACTGCGCGCCTGATCGTAAGCCGCTTTGGCGGCAACAACGTTTTGGTTGGAAACTTCAACTTGGGCTTCCAGTTCATTTAATTGTGCATCCTTAAACACTTCCCACCAAGCGCCGCGGTTTTGTCCATCGGCGGGGGCGGCAGGTTGCCACGTTTGTTCAGCATAGTGCTCAGGTAAACTCATGGTTGGGCGCTGGTAGTCAGGGCCTATCGCACAGGCGTTGAGCAGTACTAGCAGACCGGCAAGTGTGAGACGGGGCAATGGGGTTTTATTCACGTTCATAGCAATCACAGTTATGGTTAATTCGTTATAGAGGCGGCAGGAGCGCGACCCAACTGGCGCTCCAGTGGGCTGCGGCGGCGGAATCTATCAAGCACTATGTACACCACCGGTGTGGTTAACAAGGTGAGCAGCTGGCTGGCAATCAGTCCACCAATAATGGCCACTCCCAGAGGTTGGCGCAGTTCCGAGCCTTCGCCAAACCCTATCGCAAGGGGGAGTGCGCCAAGCGCTGCGGCCAAGGTTGTCATTAGTATGGGGCGGAAGCGTAACAGGCAGGCTTCGCGCACGGCTTCTCGGGCGCTCAGGCCGCGCGAACGTTCGGCGTCCAGTGCGAAGTCGATAATCAAAATGGCATTTTTCTTGACGATACCAATGAGCAAAAACAAGCCGATGAGCGCGATAATCGAGAAATCCATACCAAACAATTGCAGCGCTAAAATTGCTCCAATGCCCGCGGAGGGTAGTGTAGAAAGTACGGTAATGGGGTGAATTAAACTTTCATACAGCACGCCCAATACCAAGTAAATCACCACCAGCGCCGCCAGAATCAAGAGCGGTTGTTTTTTGTTGGAGTCCTGCGCCGCGCGCGCTGTACCTTGGAAACTGCCGCGAACATTAATCGGCATGGTGATGCTGGCCTCGGCTTTTTTCACCGCTTTCATCGCATCAGCCATGGCAAAACCATCCGCGATATTAAATGAAATTGTGGCGGCCAGTTCGGCGTCCTGATGGTTGATGGAGGTTGCCGTTGCGCGGTCGTAATAGCGCGAGAAGGTGGAGAGCGGTACCATATTGCTTTGGCTTGTATTGAGTACGGCACCTGTTGCTTGGTCGCGCAGGGCGGGGTTGCTGGCGGTGGTGATCGCAGATGGATTGAGATTAGCTGGCAAATAGACATCCTGTAGGGCTTCTGGGCTGCGGCTTTGAGTAGGGTCTACTTCCATGATCACATGGTATTGATTGAGCTGATCGTAGAGCGTGGCAACTTGGCGTTGACCAAAACTGTTGTAAAGGGCGTTGTCTACGTCTTTGGCACTGATGCCATAACTGGAGGCTTTGGCGGTATCGACGCTAAGGTAGGTCTCTACGCCGTTGTCTTGTTGGTCGCTGTCTACATCCACCAGTGCTTCTTGCAGTTTCATCGCTTCGCTGAGTTTTTCTGCCCAGGTTTTTAAATCCACTTGGTTATCGCTTTTGAGGGTGTACTGATAAGTGGAGTTACTTTGGCGGCCACCCATACGTAAATCTTGTACCGGATTCAAAAACAGGCTTACGCCGGTGACTTTTGCCAATTGTGGGCGTAGGCGCGCAATTACTTTCTGGCCGCTGTCGGTACGTTGCCCCAGAGGCTTCAAATTAACGAAGACAAATCCACCGCCGGCACGACCTCCGCCGGTAAAGCCGACCACCGTGTCCACGGCGGGGTCACGTTTAATGACATCCACCAACTGACGCAACTTTTCTTGCATGGCACTGAAGGAAATACTTTGGTCGGCGCGTAGGCCACCATTGAGCTGGCCAGCATCTTGCTGCGGGAAAAAGCCTTTTGGGACATGGATAAATAAGTAAATATTGAACCCAACGACTGCCGCTAAGATCAGCATCATGCTGCGTTTATGGGCCAGTGCCCAGTCCAAGCTGCGAGCATACTGATTAATAACACCGCTAAACAGGCGCTCAATGCCTTGGCTTAATGCATTGCGATGTTTGGTTTTGGGGGCATTTTTCAATAACAGGGCGCAGAGCATGGGTGTTGTGGTAAGTGATATCACCAACGAGATCATAACCGCTACTGAAAGCGTTACGGCAAATTCGCGGAATAACCGACCTACCTGACCATCCATAAACAAGATAGGGATAAACACGGCGATCAGCGACAAGCTGATGGAGAGGACAGTGAAGCCCACTTCGCGGGCTCCGAGCAATGCTGCCGCCAGCGGTTTCATGCCGCGCTCTAAATGACGGCTGGTGTTTTCCAGCACCACAATGGCATCGTCCACCACAAAGCCGCTGGCTACGGTAAGTGCCATCAGGCTGAGATTGTTTAGGCTGAACCCCAGAAAATACATGGCACCAAAGGTGCCCAGCAGGGAAACCACGGTGGCGATTGCCGGAATGACGGTGGCGCGAGCACTGCGCAAAAAGGCACTGACCACCACAATGACCAGCAAAATTGAAATCAGCAGGGTAACTTCAATTTCTTTGAGCGAAGCGCGAATAGAGTTGGTGCGGTCAGATGCCACCTGCAATTCAATATCTTGGGGCAATAAGCTGCGCAAGGTCGGTAGCAGGGCGCGTACACCATCAACAGTTTCAATGACATTGGCACCCGGTTGGCTGGTCACCAGTACGACTACAGCAGGTTGACCGTTGAATAGGCCGAGTGTCCGAGCATCCTCTACGCCATCGACCACTTGTGCGACATCTTCTAGGCGGATGGGCGCACCTTTACGCCATGCCACCACCAGGCCGCGATAGTCGGCGGCACTGCGTCCCCCGGTGGTGTCGCTGGCTTGCGAATAAATTTGTAAGCGGCGGTCATCGCCTTCAATAATGCCTTTGGGGCGATTGGCGGCGCTGGCTTGGATTGCCGCGCGCACATCTTCGCCGCTAACGCCGTATCGATTAAGCGCGTAAGGCAACAATTCAACTCGCACGGCGGGTAGTGAGCCGCCACCCAACTCGACATCGCCCACACCGGCCACTTGCGCCAACTTTTGTTGTACCAGATTCGATACCGCCTCGTACACCTGACCCGGTGTTCGGGTTTTGGAGGTCAGCGCCAGAATCACCACGGGTGAGTCTGAAGGGTTTACTTTGCGATACGTGGGGTTGCTGCGCAGGCTGCTGGGTAAGTCGGCGCGGCTGGCGTTTATGGCCGCTTGTACTTCGCGAGCGGCGGCGTCAATTTTGCGATTGAGATCAAATTGCAGGGTAATTCGCGCTGAGCCACTACCGCTGCTGGATGTCATTTCAGTCACGCCAGAGATCAAACCCAAGCGCCGCTCCAGCGGTGTCGCCACGCTGGTGGACATGGTGTTGGGGCTGGCGCCGGGCAGATTGGCACTCACTGAAATAGTGGGAAAATCCACCTGCGGTAGCGGTGCAACCGGTAGCGCGAAAAAGGCGCCGATACCGGCCAAGGCTAATCCAATGGTTAGTAATACCGTGCCTACAGGGCGGCGGACAAAGGGAGCTGAGAGGTTCAATCGGCACCTCGTTCCGCTGAGGTATTGGGTAGGTCGTCCAGTTCTTCCTCATTTCCCAACCAGCCGCGCGCCTCACAATAGTGGCGCCAACGTTGGCCGAGTCGATCGAACGCCAAGTAAATAACCGGTGTGGTAAACAGCGTAAGTAACTGACTCAGAATTAATCCACCAAAAATGGCTAAACCTAATGGACGGCGCAACTCTGCACCGTCACCCCAGCCAAGCATTAAGGGCAGTGCGGCGAAGAGTGCGGCCATAGTGGTCATCAGAATGGGGCGGAAGCGCAAGAGTGCTGCTTGATGAATGGCCTCACGTGCGGATTTGCCTTGGTTGCGCTCGGCATCTATGGCGAAGTCGATCATCATAATCGCATTTTTCTTCACGATACCGATCAGCAAAATAATGCCGATAATGCCTATCACGCCCAAATCTTGCCCGGTGATCCACAGCGCCAAGAGTGCACCCACACCCGCGGATGGTAGGGTGGAAAGAATGGTCAGTGGATGAATGTAGCTCTCGTAAAGCACGCCCAAGACGATGTACACGCACACGAGCGCCGCTAAAATTAACCACAGCTCATTACTTTGTGAGGCTTGGTAAGCGCCACTGGCACCAAGAAAGGTCAGCGTGACGGAGGCGGGCAATTCAATATCCAGTGCCGCTTGTTTTACCGTATCGACCGCTTGGCCGAGGGATACGCCAGCGGCGGCATCAAAGCCCACGGTGGCGGCGGGGTATTGGGCTACGTGGGTAATTTGTAGGGGCGCGGGGCGCTCCCGAATTCGTGCAATGGTGGATAGCGGTGTGGGCTTGCCGCTGTTGGTGCGCAATTGCAAATCACCCAAGGTTTGGGCGTTCGTGAGCTGGTTGGGTTTGGATTCTAAAATCACGCGGTACTGGTTGGTGTCGGTAAAAATGGTGGAGACAATACGCTGCCCAAAGCCGCTATAAAGCGCATCGTCAATGGCGGATGCGGTAATACCTAAGCGCGAGGCGCTGTCGCGGTCAATCTCCACAAAGACCGCGGCGCTGCTGGCGCCAGCGTCAGTCATGGCGTGGCGTACATGGCTTAATTCGTTAAGGTGATCGCTGAGTTTTTGCGCCCACTCATTGACCAAGGCGCTATCGGCGCCGGTTAAGGAAACACGGAATTGCGTAGGGCCAGTTTCAGAGTCAATGGTTAAATCTTGCGTGGGCTGTAGGTACAGTTTTACCCCTGCTACCTTGCTGGCGACGCGCTCTTGCAAGTGTTCCATGGTGGATTCTTGGCTGCTGAAACGGTGTGGTTTCAGGTTGATCAGCATGCTGCCGGTATTGAGCATGGTGTTGTTGGCGGCATCTACGCCCACCACTGAGCTAAGCGACTCCACCTCTTCGTCATCCAACATCGCGGCGGCGACCGACTGCTGGATTTGTGCCATACGTTGGTAGGAAACCGATTGTGTCGCTTCAATTCGTGCCTGTAATTGGCCGGTGTCTTGGGTGGGGAATAGGCCTTTGGGGATAAAAATGTACATCAGCGCCGTGAGTGCCAAGGTGCCCAAGGCGACCCAGAGGGTCTCGCGCTGGTGTGCCAAAACCCAAATCAACTGCTTGTCGTAGTAGGCGATAACCTTGTCGAACCAGACTTTGAATGTTTCGCTGAGGCCAGTTTCTGGCTCTTCACGCTTGAGCATGCGCGCCGACATCATGGGCACTAACGTGAGTGACACCACCGCTGAAATTAGAATGGTAATGGATAGGGTGACCGCAAATTCGCGGAACAAACGCCCCACCACATCGCCCATAAATAGCAGTGGAATTAATACGGCAATCAGCGATACGGTGAGCGATATGATGGTAAAACCAATCTGTCCTGCGCCTTTGAGCGCGGCCTGCATGGGCGATTCACCGTCTTCAATGTGGCGGGCAATGTTTTCCATCATCACAATGGCATCGTCCACGACAAAGCCGGTGGCGATGGTGAGTGCCATCAAGCTGAGGTTGTTCAGGCTATAACCCAAAAGGTACATGGCACCACAGGTACCGATGAGGGAGATGGGTACGGCCATACTGGCAATAAGCGTGGCGCGTACGCTGTGTAAGAAGGCAAAAATGACCAGGACTACGAGTATCACCGCCAAAATCAGTTCGAACTCCACATGTTCAACCGAGGCGCGAATACCACTGGTGCGGTCACTGAGGATGGTCAGTGTAAGACCTTCAGGCAACGCGGCTTGGAGGTCGGGCAATCGGGCTTTAATTGAGTCGACGGTGGCAATCACGTTGGCGCCAGGTTGACGCTGAATATTGACGATAATCGCGGGTGTAAGCCCCGACCAAGCCCCCAAGCGCACATTTTCGGCACTTTCTACCACTTGCGCTACATCGCGTAAGCGTACCGGAGCGCCGTTTTTGTACGTAATAATGAGGTTTTGGTAGTCCTCAGCGGTGAGTAGTTGATCGTTGGCGTTGATGGTGAAAGCTCGGCTGGCACCATCGAAACTGCCTTTTGCACCGTTAGCGTTGGCGGCTGTGATAGCGGTGCGCAAGGAATCTAAACCTAAACCCATACTGGCGAGGGCAAGTGTGTCCGCTTGAATACGCACGGCGGGGCGTTGGCCGCCGCTGAGTGTCACCAAACCTACGCCATTGACTTGACTGAGCTTCATGGCGAGGCGCGAATTCACAATGTTTTGGACATCGGTCAAGGGCAATGTATTTGAGGTAACTGCCAGCGTCATAACCGGCGCGTCAGCGGGGTTTACTTTGGCGTAAATCGGCGGCGCGGGTAGATCAGCCGGCAACAGTGAACCGCTGGCATTAATCGCCGCCTGCACTTCCTGCTCAGCTACGTCTAGCGCTAATCCCAAGCCAAATTGCAGGGTGATGATGGAAACACCTGCCGCACTGGTGGAAGTCATACGCTGCAGCCCCGCCATTTGCCCGAGTTGGCGCTCCAGCGGTGCTGTGACGGTTTGGCTCATGACCTCTGGGCTGCCACCGGGATAAAGCGTTTGGATTTGGATGGTAGGAAAATCCACCTGCGGCAATGCCGACAAAGGTAAGAAACTAAATCCCATCAAACCCGAGAGTACAATCGCCAACATAAAGAGCGAAGTCGCCACGGGGCGCAGGATAAATACACGGGATGGGCTCATGGGCCAGTCACCTTAAATTCAATCATGTCAGTAAGTTCAGTACGCGCTGTGCGCGTACTGTTTTTGCCGTAAATTCCCCTTTTAAAAAGGGGTGGGGGATTTGATGATCGCTCCATGTAAAGCGCCATCGGACATTACTGCTGCTCCGAACTCTGGCGTCTATGGCGATGTTCGCCACTGTCTGAAGAGGCTTGCCCAGATTGGTCTGCAGCAGGCTTTTCGCCGCCTTCGTTCGGGGCTTTTTCGCCGCTACTCGCATCGCCACCGTCAGTTTTTTTGTGCCAGCTATGTTGGGCACCGTCTTTTTTCCAATCGCGATTTTTCCAATCTTGCTTTTGTCCGTCGCTCGGTTTGCCATCCGGTGTTTTGTTGCCGTAGGTAGATACTTGCTCTGGGAGTTTGACTTTGGCGCCATCTTTCAAGCGATCACCACCTTCTGTGATGACTTTTTCACCGGCGGCCAAACCACTGGTGATTTGTACTCGGTCAGCTTCCGCTTGGCCGGCAATTACATTGCGCTGAGCCACGGTGGAGGACTCACTGTCCAGCACATAAACAAAATCACTTTTACTGCCGTGACGCAGCGCTGAAATCGGAACCACTATGGCATCGTCAATGCGGCGCACCACCAGTTTGATATTGACGAATTCGTTGGGGAATAACTCGGCTTTCTCATTGCTGAAACGGGCTTTGGCGCGCACGGTTCCAGTGGAGGTGTCCACCTGATTATCCAGTGCTAAAAATTCGCCGGTAGCAAGCTGGGTGGCGCGGCTACGATCCAGCGCCACCACTTTCAAAGCGCTATTGGTTTGTGTTCTTGCCAATATATCTGCCACTTGGGTCTGGGGTACGGCAAACACGACATCGATGGGAGAAACTTGGGTAATGAGTGCTACGCCATTGGCGTCGGTGGTATTCACAATGTTGCCCACATCCACCGTGCGCAAACCTACGCGGCCGCTCACAGGGGCAATCACTTTGGTGTAACTTAAATTGAGTTTGGCGGTGCCTTCCTGCGCTTTATCGGCGATCACTGTGCCTTCCAACTGTTTAACCAATGCCACTTGTGCTTCTACGTCTTGTTGCGCAATAGAGTCTTGCGCTTGCAGTACCAAATCGCGCTTTAAAATAATGCGCGCGTTGTCCAATTGAGCTTCATCGCGCTGGCGTTGACCTGAAGCTTGCATCAAGGTCAGTTCGAACGGGTGCGGGTCTATGGTGGCGAGCACTTGCCCAGCTTTTACCATTTGACCTTCTTGGAAATTAATTTGTTGTAATACCCCAGATACTTGCGGTTTAACCGTAACACTGGCCGTGGTGGTGACTGTTCCAAGTGCGTTTAAAATAACGGGGATATCGGTTTTTTCAGCGGTAGCTACACCGACTGTTTGAGCGTTTCTGCCGCCGGGTCCACCGGGGCCGCCCCACGCAAAATTCCCCGGCCCACCAGATGCTTTATTTTTGTAGAATTCGTACCAAACCCCTCCCGCTATCAAAATAATCAATAGCAACCAAAGCCATTTGTTGGATAGAGCCTTGGCTAATTTTGGGTATTTAGTGGGTAAGCGCTGTTGAAGCATAAATAATCACTCTCATTTTGTTTTTGCATCGGTCATCGCTTGATGTGCGAGTCGGTGACCTATGTTTATTAAATTTGCATCAGTCAGGATAAATCGAAGGCAGCATAGCGGTGTTGATTCCATGGTGACTGATTTATCTCGCCCAAAGATCTTCCACTCATAACACAGGCGTATTTAATTTGAATGACGTTTACGATTATGGGCATGCGAGTCTGAAGTATTATCCTTGATGTTATCGCCATCTGTCGCGGTTTTTGCAACGGGTTTATCGGCTGTGCACAACAATTGAAAATCATTGCTGGCTATAGACGTCGTTTTGCAAACACCCGTAACTAATTCGTTGTTGGACTTGTGCGCTTGGCAGCTATCTTTTTCAGACATCCCCCGACAGGCATTAAGGGCTTCTGTGGGTGCAATGGTTGGCGTTTGAGGTTTGTCATTTTCGTTGGCTGCCAAAACGGGGTACGCCAAGCCTGTAAGCAGAATACTGCAGAGTGAAAATAAAAATAACGTTTGGGTCATGGAGATTCCATTAATCGAAAAAGAGCGATGCTACCGTTAAGTGACAATCTGTGGTTATTTTTGATTGTAAATGGGCTGTAAATTCATATTTTTTGCACATTAACTTGAGGTTGTGTTGATTGCGCTACAGCAGATATTAAGTCATCCATATTGGTTTAGATTGTGATTGACTATGACTGTGCGTTCTAAAAAAAGCGTTAGTTGATTGCTAACTGATACGTCGGTTTTCACTCCATCGACTAGACTTGAGTGGCAGGATCGCTATAAGTCTTTAGAGGAGTCTTCATGCGTAATTATATTCGCCACCCCACCTCCATTCCGATAGAAGTGTCGGCTGCTGGGCATGGAGATGCAAAAGTTCAGGTCAAAAATCTCAGTACCGGTGGTCTTAGTTTTAAAACGCATGTTCCGGTGAAGGTGGGCTCAGTCGTAGATTTGTTGATTCCCTGTATTAAACCGGATTATCACGGCGCGGGCGTTATTGTTTGGCGGCGCGGCCATGAACCACCGGGCTATGAGGTGGGAGTGCGATTTGCCAATGACGATGAATTTTTTCGTGTGCGTATGGTAGAGCAGGTATGTCAAATAGAAGAGTATCGCCAACAGTTGGCTGCCGTTGGTCGTAACCTTACCAGTGAGCAAGCGGCACTGGAGTGGATAAGCCGTTTTGCCGCAGATTTTGATGAGGAATCGCGTCGTTGAGGTTAAGTGCCAATCATTGTGCGCCCCAAGAGCAAGCGTTTGGCATGCCCTGATTTTATATTTTCAGTGCATGCCAAAACCAGCAGACGCGTTGTTAGAAGCGATACTGCAGTGCTGTTTTATATTCGGTATTGGTTTTGTAATTATCAATTGGTGGTGTGATGGCCAAGTTTTGTGCTGGTTGACTGTCGTAGGTTAATTTGTAATTTAATTTTAAATCCAAACTATTGGTAATTTTGACGCCCACACCAACTTCAAATAATAGGCGATAATCACCGAAGCTGTTGGTGCTGGGTTGGTAGTAAGTGGTATTTACAAAATTTACTTGCTCATTAAATTGATATTTGTAGGTATAGTAAGAGTTTACTCGCCACAAACGATTGGTTTCTTCGTAGCTAATTAAATTTTGTTTTTCCACTTCATGAAACGCACCTAAACCTAGCGCAAAAGAATACACGTCTTTTTCATGTGCGACTAAGTAGCGCCCACCGCCGCCTTCAATAATACGAGACGTTAAATTATTAAACTCGTCATTTTCCCATTGTGCAAAACCCTCGACGGCCCAAGACTCATTGAGTAAATGAGTCCACCGAGTATGCAAAAAATTGTTATCAGTAATTTTAATTTTGTATTTTGTGCCGTAATTTGTATCCGTAAACACCATGAAAATATCATCGCTATTGCGGTAAAATAATTTTGTCCCAATTTCATCGGTTTCCTCTTGTTGATTGCCCGTCTTACCATTGAGCCCCAGTTTTATTGAGCCCGAAAACCCCTCATTGGGTAGGTTGGGGCGTTCGTTTTCAATGTTGGAAATGGCCCAAGAGGCTTGGGTTATAGACAACAATCCGATCGTTATTAGTATACATTTCACTCTAGTTACCTCATGAGTTGAATGGTATTTATTATATCTTAAATTATAAGGTTTGCTCACCCAATATTGACATCGGCATATAAGTAATGAGTTGAAAATTCGGTTTGTCTTGACGCAGAGAGAAATTGTACGTCTCATTCTTAGGTAAATAATTATTCATTCAAAGTCAAAAAGCTGTATTGTTTTCAGACGCGATTACTGCGCGATTTCTTCCTGACTGTTTTGCTAAATATAGCGCCATGTCAACACGCCTAAATAATTTATGGAATGGTTCGTGGTGTTGGCGTATGCCAACACCAAAACTGATTGTGATATGTGCGGTTGGGATCTCAGGGATGCGTGCATTTTCGGCTGATTGTCTAATATTTTCAGCAATCATTATCGCGGTATCTAGAGGTGTTTTGGGTAGGATAATAACAAACTCTTCCCCACCCCATCGTGCGGCAGTGTGGTTTGTATTTATTTCTGTTTGAATAATTAGGGCTACTTTTTGCAAGATAATGTCGCCTGCATCATGCCCATATAAATCGTTAATTTTTTTAAAAAAATCGATATCACAGACAATTAAAGCAGCCGGTTCGTTGTGCTCGCGAGCAAAATGGAAATCAATAAACTCAGATAGTCCGTGTCTGCTCATCAGCCCTGTGAGTTGGTCAACTAAAGATAATTGACGGTAGTGCTTTGTTTGGCTTTCTAAATATGATTTAGATGTTATTAATTCTTCTAATTGTAGATGTTCCGATTGATATTGCCTTCTAAGTTTCCACCAATTAATAAGTCCTGCAATTACAAACGTAACCATCCAAAAAAATAATATGCAGAGGTACCAGTGTTCAGCTGATACCCATTGGCCAATAAAGGAAATATTTTTAAGTCGGTAGACCTGCCTTCCCGGGGTTGTCGGATAGTGTAAGTCAATGCCGAGAACGACAGCATTATTGAACTTAGGATACATAAAATCTAAAGGTGCTTTATTTGAGCTAATCCACCATTCAGCAACAAAAAATTTTGAAAGTGAAATTGTGATCGGCTTATTGAGTTCAGATACTGGAACTAATAAATTATTGAACTGAGATTTTTCTATATCATGAAGGTCTGAAAACCCGTGGATATAATTGCGAGTATATAACCTAACTCGTTCATCTGAGCCATGGTATTCAAGTTCAAATTGAATTCGATCATACACAGAGAGATCTAATCCTGTGCTACCAATCCCGCCGCCAAGACTCAAACCCAATCCGCAAACATGGTGTTCGTTTCCGTCATCCGCAATTTCACATGACCAAGCAACTTGATCTTTGTTTATCCAAGAAGCTATGGAATTACCTTGATGATCTTTGTCGCCATAAAGCCAAATATTTGCTGATGAAGAAGGAATAACTTGCAAATATTTCAGCGGGAGGTAATGGTGGATGTATACGGCAATTGTGGTTAACAGTACCCCCAAGAAGAGCTTAGTAAAAAAGTTTCTGCTAGAATTGGGACTTAGGTGGCTTTTAACTGCCATAGTCAAACCATATTATGTTTAGTTTAAATTGATTGGGTTAATAAGGTAGCTTCTGTAGGTTTCTGAATAGTCTTTGCTGTAGGGACTTTCTAATTTGAAAATTTTTCGTTTTTTTAAATTAGCAAAATCGATGTTAATTTTATTGAATTGAAAAAATAATTTCTCTAGAGATCCATCACTTTTTGCAATTTTTAACCCCTCTCTAAGTCGCGAGATTACAGTTTTACTTTCTTTGTTAAAATAAAACTTGTAGGGCATATCATACTTAAAGGCAAAGCTCTTATCGTAAGTTAAATTGAAAAGTGCTTGGTAAGCGAATAATTCATTACGTAGTTCGCTAATTCCACGGCAAAACAGGTCTATTCTTCCAGCCGAGACCATTTTGAATAAGCTGGTATAAACTCCAATCTCTTCTACATGAAATCCATTGGCGCGCAATATTAAAACATCAGGCCAGTTGCTTCCTTGGCCTATGGTGTATTTTTTAAGTTCATCTAATGTGGTTGTGTTGGAAATTTCTTGCGCAATATTGGGGTTTACAAAACAAATCCTAAAGCTTAGTAAGCCTTGATCTGCAGGAAAATCTATAGATTCTATATCATCATTGCTTATCATTGATTCTATATTAGCCCCGCCTAATATGAAGTAGTTTGAATATGTATTGCGCTTTAACTCAAACATGGAGCGGCTTAGGCTTAGTGGTCGCGGAATTGTTTTTAAGTGATAAGAGCCATAACTTGCTTCCGTTTTATCCATTGCAAGTTTGATAAGCGCAAGTGGATACTCCAGCCTTTTATCTGAGGGGTCTTCAAGTGGCGTGTAATTAATTACAGTTTCTGCTGTCGTTTGTTGGGTAAGTAACAACAGAAGTAATGTTAGAAACTTTATCATTACAGCCTCTGGAAAACCTGTGCGTAATAAAGTGTAGCAGTGTCTATTAGGTATTGTGATTTTAATGAATAACTTGATTGCGTAATGAGATTGAAGGCTGTTCTGTGTGAACGATATTTTGGTACTTACCTTCTTACAAGGCCTATTGTGGTGCATGAATACGCGTTGCTTATTGGGGTAATTTTGTCATTGCTTGAATTGTGATTGCTTACATAGTAGTTTTTTCAGTTCGCACAGCTAAATCCAACTTTGCTTTTTACTAATAAAATATAAATCGCAAATGAAATATTGGTTAGCTTTAATAAAGTAAAATAAATAATTTGTATTATTTATTTTGAACTTGCAACAAAGGCGCCTTTCATGGAAAGGCGTGTAATTGTAATTAAGCTGTGACTTATGGTCATTTTGTATATAATAGCTCTTGATTAAACGACTCTATTTGTGCGAGAGTTAGCCTTGGTATTAGATCCAAGGATTTAATTGATAAAATTTGTCCGCTACCACGGTTACATATTTTCTTAGGCGCAAATTTAATTTCGAATTAGTATAAATAAATTTGTTCCTGCTCAATTTTTTGAAATGTGAGCAAATTGTTATTCATATTTCAAAAAAGTTCTGGCTAGACTAGGGCGAGTAACGCACAAGAATGCGAAATATAGCTTCTTGTACGTTTCATGTTTATGAAAAATATAATTCCTAAATAAATCAGGAGCACTTCATGTACAAAACAGTTAGCTTCAAGAAAAAACTACTTGCTACAATCGTTGCTTCTTCAACTTTCGGCTTGAGCGGTTTGGCTATCGCACAAAGTACCGATGCTGTTGAAGAAGTGGTGGTGACTGGTATTAAGGCGAGTTTGACTCGCTCTATGGATTTGAAAAGAGATGCAAGTGGTGTGGTAGATGCCATCTCTGCAGAGGACATGGGGAAATTCCCCGACACTAACCTTGCAGAATCAATGCAGCGTATCACCGGTGTTTCTATTGACCGTTCTGGTGGTGAAGGTAGCAAAGTAACTGTGCGTGGTGTAGGCCCGCAGGGTAACCTTGTGACTTTTAATGGTCGCTCTGTAGCGGGTTCTACTGGTGATCGTTCATTTGACTTTGCAAATATTGCCTCTGAATTGGCAAGCAATGTTACTGTTGCGAAAACCTCAAGTGCTAAATTAGATAGCGGCGGCATGGGCGCCACGATTAACGTGCAGAGTGCTCGTCCGCTTGATCACGAAGGTGAGAAGGCTGTTGTAAGTATTAAGGGTATTAAAGACGATTCTTCTAAATCTCATAGTGGAATGACACCAGAAGCATTTGGTCTTTATTCAAATACGTTTGCGGACAATACTGTTGGCGTACAAATCGCAGCGGGCTACCAAAAGCGTGACAGTGGTGAGCGTGTAGCTGAAGTGGAAGATGGCTGGCATACTTTTGACTCAGTAAGCAACAACGATGTAACTGGTAGTAACTGGGGCTCGGTTCCTGCGACTGGTCAAACTAATCGTCCAACCACCGGTGTGTATTCAATTCCGCAATCAATGCGTTATTCATTCAATGAGTCAGAAAGAGAGCGCACTAATGGTCAATTGGTTTTGCAATGGAAACCAACCGATTCAATCAAAGCAACTCTAGATGTTGATGCGTACCAACGAACTGTACATACCTTAAAGAATGATCTGTCCGCCTGGTACACCTTTTCACAGCAACATGCCGTGTTCTCCAATGGCCCAGTTTCATCACCGTTGATTTATACTGAAACTTATCCTTTGTCGGGTGATGGTACTGATACTCATGCCAATGGTGCGCAAGATTACGCCATGGCGTCTCGCATGCAATATGACAAATTTACTGGTAACAATACTGGCCTAAATGTTCAATGGGATGTTAGCGACAGATTGAAACTCGCGGTTGATGCGTCTTCATCTAAAGCCGATCAAACGCCGGACAGTAAAATAGCAGAGTCAGCTGACTTACAAGCGGCTGCTTGGGTCAGATCAAGTAACTCTGCTGACTTTAGTGGGCAAATTCCTGCAATGATTGTTGGTGGCGGCAACACTGTTAAGCCATCTGATATGCAAATCGTAGGTAGTTGGTTCCAAAATAACGAAGCCCACGCTAATATCGATGAGTACAAGGTGTCGGGTAATTTTAAAATTGACGACAGCAATAATATTGACTTCGGTGCCCAAAGCATTAAAGCGCATAATCACAACCAATCTGTGGGTGTGCAGCGTGACGATTGGGGTGGCGTAGGTCAACCCGGCGACTTGACCTCTATTTATACTGGTACTGACTCAACAATTCTGAATAAGTTTAGCGGCTCATTTGGCGACTTCTCTAAAGCGAGTCAATTGCCTGGTGGTAATACCTTGGCTGACGGAACTGTGTTAACCAAAGCAAATTTGTTGAACAAATTTTTTGCGCCTAACTTCTTTACTCTGCAGGCGGCAGCTAACAAACTCTATAACTTCCCAGCTGAGATTGCCGGTCGTGTTGCTAACGGTATGACTGTGGGTGACTGTGGGGACGGCGCCCCATCTATTTTCTGCGCATCGCATCAATATGATCACGGTACTGACATTATTGTGGATGAAAAGACGGAAGCTTTCTATGTCCAGGAAAACTTCAAAACCGAACTTGGTGGCATGCCATTTGCGGCTAACGTTGGTTTGCGTCATGAGAAGACTACTGTTGATTCGGCATCTGCGTCACCAACCTATACTGGTTCATCATGGGATGCTGATACCGAAATCCATTTGGCCACGGGTGCAATTGGGTATGGTATGCAAGAGGGAACCTACTCTTACAATTTACCTAGTATCGATACCAGTTTAGATGTATCTGATGATGTTAAAGTTCGTGCTTCCGCGAGCAAGAGTTTGAGCCGTCCATCTTATAGCGACTTGCAGGGCGGATTCAATGTGAGTTCTGGTGCTAACAAAGGTGGCGGTAGTGGTTCATCAGGTAACCCAGCGTTGTTGCCATTGGTCTCGAAAAATATCGATCTTTCAGTAGAGTGGTATTTTGATAAGAGTAGTTATGCATCTTTAGGTTATTTCCATAAAGAAATTGCAAACTACTTAACAACTGTACCAGTTCAGCATCAATTATTCGGTATTCTTGACCCGACTCAAGGTACTTATGTAAACCAAGCGATTGCTGCGACCGGTACAAACGATGCAGGTATTGATCGTGCTTGGATTAAAAACCACTTGGCGGGTTCACCAGGTATTACAATCGATAGTAGCGGTATTGTTCATATTGCGGGTACTGCTGGTGTTAACCCTCCAATGAACTTCGCGATTAATACACCTGTAAACGGTTCTGATCAGCGTACATTGCATGGCTTAGAAGGTGCGGTTCAATATGTCTTTGGTGACAGTGGTTTTGGCACGAGTGCAAACTTTACCAGCGTTGTGTCTGACCTGAAATTTGACAACACCGTGTTAGCTGACCAACAAGCTATTTTAGGCTTGAGTAACAGTTATAACGTAGTTGGCTTCTATGAGAAATATGGGGTTAGTGCTCGTTTGGCTTATAACTGGCGTGATCAGTTCTTAAGCGCACGTGGCAACCCACGTGGTCTTGATCCAACTTACACTGAGCCCTTTGGTCAGCTTGACTTGAATGTGAGTTACCAAATTCTGGAAAATACACAGATATTCTTGCAGGGTATTAACATTGGAAATGAAGCGAACAGACAGCACGTTCGCGATTCTAGTGCCGTATTATCCTACACTGAAACTGGTGCTCGCTGGATCGTAGGTGCTTCCTACACATTCTAATCTAAAATGTAACAATTTTTGATTAGGGAAAAAACCGCTGCTAGTCAGCGGTTTTTTTTTAAGAGTAATGATAGAGTAGATTATCGATAATTAAAAAAAGGCTGATTACCCATGAGCAAACACGTATTACTCAATAATATTGAGCATAAAAATATCAAAATTCAAACCGGCCATTCAGAAACACTTGGCGATAACATTTGGTTTACACAAACGTTTCCACAAGAGTTTCGTGCCGCCCAATGTTGTTATCCTATTTTCTTTCAAAAGGATTCGCAGACCGGAAAATTTTTTGCCATAACACTGTTTGGCTTTGAGAGTGGTGAAAATTTATTCTTGAGTGAGAAAGGTTGGAATGCTGCATACATCCCTTTGATGGTCGATCGCCAGCCCTTCTCAATAGGGCAACAACGTCATCAAGAAAATGAGGCAGAAAAAGCAAAATTTGTTGTGAATCTTGATCTAGAACATAGTCGTGTAAATACCGAAATTGGACAATCGTTGTTTAGTGACCTTGGTGAAAATTCGGCTTATCTTGAGCGTGTTATTGATATTCTTTACACCATACATCAAGGCATCCAAGAATCTGATCCTTTTATTGATACTTTATTGAAATTTGATTTACTTGAACCTTTCATTATGTCTGTGACGTTAAATGATGGCTCCGTGAATGAATTAATTGGTTTCTATACTATTAACGAAGATAACTTAGTTAAGTTATCCGCGGAGGCAATTATTGAGCTCCATAGTAAAAAATATCTTGAGCCCATTTACATGGTTCTGGCATCCCATTCCCATGTAAATTACCTTATTGAAGAGAAAAATAAAAAGCTCGTGAATAATATTTAAGTTGGAGTGGGAACAAATATGCAATTTGAATGGCCTAGTCTTCCAAGTGTGCGATCAATATCGACATGCACTCCAAAAAATATTGATGGCAGCATCTTAACATCATCGGAACCTCTCATTTTGAAAGGGTTTGGCGATTCTTGGCCATTTGTACAAGCAGGTAAAATATCAGCAGAAGCATCATTGGGGTATATGCAAAAATATTATTCTGGTGTACCCATAACCACATGCTATGGTGAGCCGGAAACTGAAGGACGGATTTTTTATAATGAAGAGATGACAGGGTTTAATTTTAAAGCAACGCGCCAGCCATTTGAAAATATTGCTGCTGAATTTTTAAAACAAAGCGCCAATGAAAATCCACCAACTCTCTACATACCATCGACAGATATTAACCATTGGTTTCCCGATATTGATAAAGAAAATAATGCTGGTTTAGATCATTTAAGCCCTATTAAATTCGTGTGGGCCGGCAACCGTACACGAATTGCAGCACATTATGACTTCCCAAGTAATATTGCTTGCTGTATTACAGGTAGACGACGCTTTACACTTTTCCCTCCAGAACAAGTCGCTAATCTGTACCCTGGACCTTTAGAATTTGCTCCCGGGGGGCAGGAAATTAGCCTTGTTGATTTCGCTGCGCCAGATTTTAAAAAATTTCCAAAATTTGAACAAGCAATAAAAGCTGCGCAAGTTGCTGAGCTTAACCCTGGGGACGCTCTCTTTTTACCCGGAATGTGGTGGCACCACGTTGAGGGTTTAGATCCAATTAATATTCTTTATACACATTGGTGGAAAGAACCTCCTCTATACTTGGGACGCCCTACAAATGCACTATTACACGCTGTAATGAGTTTGCGTAATTTACCAGCAAATCAAAGAAAAGCATGGCAGAGTTTATTTAATTACTATGTGTTTGATCGTGAAGAAAAAGATATTGAAAATATAGTGCACAATGCACGAGGAATGTTAAATCTTCCTATTACAGAAACTGATGTTAAAAAACTGCGCGCAGATTTAGCGAAGCGTCTAAATAATTAAAGAGCAACACTAAAGATGAATCAAGTCCAAAAAAAACAGCAGGTAATTATTGCTGGGGGCGGCACGGCAGGCTGGATGACTGCAGCTGCCATATCAAAATTAGTCGGTAAAAATCTTGATGTAACTCTTTTAGAGTCAGATGAAATTGGTACCGTAGGCGTAGGTGAGGCCACTATACCGACACTTCATATTTTTCACCAACTCCTTGGAATAAAAGAAAGCGAAGTAATGGCAGCCACTAATGCCACGTTTAAACTAGGCATAATGTTTGAGAATTGGCGAGATAAAAACCAAGACTATTTGCACTCATTTGGTTTTCTTGGCAAAGATAGCTGGGCAGCTCAATTTCACCATTTTTGGTTAAAGGGCTCGAAAAAGAATTTTGTCCAGCCCATTGGCGATTATTGCACAGAACACTTAGCAGCTCGCGAACATAGATTCGCCGTATACCCCAACCAAGAGCTTAACCATGCGTATCATTTGGATGCAACACTATATGCAAAATATTTGCGAAAATTTGCAGAGACTCATGGTGTAAAGCGTCTGGAAGGGAAAATAATTGACGTTAATATAAAAAATGAAAATGGTTATATCGACTCCTTGTTGCTCGCGTCAGGTGAAACCTTGGCTGGAGATCTATTTATTGATTGCACTGGGTTTGGCGGATTACTAATCGAAAAGGCCCTACATACAGGTTTTGAAGATTGGTCTCATTGGCTGCCCTGTGACCGTGCTATTGCCGTACAAACCACATCAACTGAAGGAGACTTTTCACCTTATACACGATCAATTGCGCGCGATTATGGTTGGCAGTGGCGCATTCCTTTGCAGTCACGTACCGGTAATGGTTTTGTGTTTTGCAGTAAATATTTATCAGATGACGAGGCCATAAATATTCTCACAAAAAATATCGAAGGTGAGATGCTAACCAAACCTCGTGTTATTCCATTTAGAACTGGAACTCGTCGTAAACATTGGAATAAAAATTGTGTAGCTATAGGTTTGTCTGGTGGCTTTATTGAGCCATTGGAATCAACGAGCATACATTTGATTCAAAAGGGAATCATTCAGCTACTATTATTATTTCCATCACAGGGCATTCAACAAGCTAATGTTGATGAATTTAATACTGTAATCAAAAATCAAATGGAGAATATCCGCGACTTTATCATTTTGCATTATCACGTCACGGAAAGAGAGGATACTAAGTTTTGGCAGTATTGCAAAAAGATGAGTATTCCCGACTCATTGCAACATCGCTTGGATCTATTTGCAGAAAATGCTCAAATTTATAAGCATGATTATGAATTGTTTGGACATTCGTCATGGGTTCAAGTCATGTTGGGACAAGGAATTATACCGAAGCGGTATCATCCAATTGTAGATTTGATGAGTGATGACGAGCTAGAAAACTTTTTAAACAATGTCAAGATTGGTGTATACAGTGCAGTTTTAGAAATGCCCAATCACCGTGATTTTATTAATCGTTATTGTAAATCCAAAATTTTGCCACTGCCCCTAGATAAAGAGGGTGTGAATGTAGAAAATTTTAATGAAAAAATATATGAAACCGTTGAATTTTCAAAGTTAATGATACGAACTATAGGTACAGAGCAGACACCGCTAATTACGGCAGAAAACTTTTCGCCATCGATAATTAAAAATTTGCGCGATTATGCCAAAACGATAACATTTGGATTTGACGGTAATAATTTTTATCCTGGAATTCGCTCTGCTCTCCCAGTAGGCTATGTTGATTCATTAATGAAATACCTTGTTCCTTATCTCTATGAGATTTATAAAATTCCTCAAGACTTAAAGCCAAAGGTAATTCAAGCAGATTACTCAATGATTACGCAGCAAGAGCATACATTACAGGAAATTCAATGCACGCCACACACCGATACTCTTACTCCCTATGGATTTGCAGTATTGCACTATCTATCAGAAGGCGATCATGGTGGGACTGGTTTTTTTCGTCACTTACCTACTGGATTTGAAAAAATTCGCAGCGAAGATAAGTTTTACTACTACGAGCAAAAGGAAGCATTTTTTGCAAAACACGGAAGACCAGAAAAGAAATATATGACAGAGGGTAATGATCATTATCAGCTTTATGATCGTATTGCTTACCAAGCAGACAAACTTGCCGTCTATCCCGGTATTCTTTTGCACTCTGCATTACTTGATATAAATAAAGATATTTCTTTTGATGTAGATACAGGCAGATTAACCGCCAACATTTTTATCAAGTTTGAATAAAAAAATAGATAATTGAGGTGTACTTTGGATAATAATGCAGTTAAAAAAGTGGTTATTGCTGGCGGAGGAACAGCAGGCTGGATTGCAGCTGCGGTGCTATCTAAAACATTTGAAAAAACGATTGATATATGTCTGGTAGAGTCGGATGAAATTCCAACCGTTGGCGTGGGCGAAGCAACTATTCCACCATTGCAATTATTACACAGAGTTCTGGACATTAGCGAACGTGAATTTTTATCGGCCGTGAACGGTACTTTTAAACTCGGTATTCAATTTGAAAACTGGTTGAATATTGGTGAAAGCTACATTCACTCATTTGGCGCAGCGGGAAAGAGTGATTATGCTGTTCAGTTTATCCAATATTGGATGGCAGGGAAAAATCAAGGTATACATTTTCCCTACGGTGATTATTGCGCCGAGCATTTGGCAATGCGAGAAAATAAATTTGCAATAGGCTCAACTACAGGTTTGAATTACGCCTATCATTTTGATGCTGGACTTTACGCAAAATTATTGCGCACTTACAGTGAAAATAAAGGCGTCAAACGCATTGAGGGAAAAATTACCAAGATTAAAACTAACTCTACGAATGGGTTTATTGAAGCGCTTTGCTTGGACTCAGGTGGAGTGGTTGAAGGCGATTTTTTTATAGATTGTACCGGCTTTAAAGCTCTGCTGATTGAACAAACACTCCATACTGAATACGTAGACTGGAGCCATTGGTTGCCTTGCGACAGGGCATTAGCTGTACAGACTGAAACGGTAAGTGAACCCCCCCCTTTTACACGTTCGATTGCGCACGATGCGGGATGGCAGTGGAGAATTCCATTACAGCATCGGGTTGGTAATGGTTTAGTTTATTGCAGTCGTTATTTGGATGATGATGCAGCAACAAAAAAACTTTTAAGTAATATAGAAGGCCGTCCAATCACCACACCAAAAATAATTCAATTTCGTACAGGCACCCGCACCAAACAATGGAATAAAAATTGTGTCGCATTGGGGTTATCGAGTGGATTTTTAGAGCCCCTTGAATCAACAAGCATTCATTTAATTCAAAACAATGCATTACGATTAGCTAAACTTTTTCCTGTAAATGGTATTTGTGAAGAAGAAGTCAATGAGTTTAATACGCAAAGCAAGGTAGAAATTGAGCGCATTCGTGATTTTATTATTCTACATTATTGTGTGACAGAGAGAAGCGACAGTCCATTTTGGCAATATTGCCGCACCATGGACATTCCCATTTCCCTACGTCATCGTATTGAGTTATTTAGAAAAACAGGAAAGGTTTTTAAAGCGGAGGCCGACTTATTCGGAGAGGAGTCTTGGATACAGGTTATGTTAGGGCAAGGCATAACTCCAGAGGCATTTCATGTTGCTGCAAATAGCCTAGGCGATAGCGGACTACAGTTTTTTTTAGAAAAAATACGCAGCAACACTCAACAAAACGTAGGTCGTCTGCCAAGACATATCGACTACATTAATCATTATTGTAAGTCTACTGCATTCTAAAATTTTACCTTCCGGATATATTTTATAATCAAATGAATAAGCCAATAGAAAAAATTGTCATTGTGGGTGGCGGTACGGCTGGATGGTTGACGGCAGGCATTATTGCGGCTGAATATAATTTAAAAAATAGCGACCTTAAAGTGATTTTAGTCGAATCACCTGACATTCCAACAATTGGCGTAGGCGAGGGCACTTGGCCATCAATGCGCAATACACTGAAAAAAATTGGTGTATCAGAAACAGACTTTTTTCGCGAATGCGATGCCAGCTTTAAGCAAGGCTCTAAATTCATTGGCTGGACACATGGGAAAGGCGATTCCTATTATCATCCTTTCACACCCCCTGAGAGTTTTTCCGAAATAAATTTGGCGGATTACTGGCAACCTTACCGAAAGGAAATTTCGTTTGCTGATATTGTTTGTTCGCAAAGTGTATTAGCAGACCATCATTTGGCGCCCAAATTAATGAGTACACCTGAGTATGCGGGCATTGTGAATTATGGGTATCACTTAGATGCAGGTAAATTTTCAAGTTTTCTTAAAAAACATTGTATTGACTATTTAGGGATTCATTATATTAGTGACAATGTTATTAATATTAATTCCACTGAATCGGGTGATATTGCTTCTTTAAGTACGCAATACAGCGGAATAATTGAAGGGGATTTATTTGTAGATTGTAGTGGTTTTAGCTCATTTTTATTGGGTAAACATTATCTAATTCCATTTAAAAGCGAACGCCATGTACTATTTAATGATAGCGCACTTGCTGTGCAAGTCCCTTATACCAAACCTGATTCCCCCATTGAGTCTTGTACATTAAGTACAGCGCAAGAGGCTGGCTGGATATGGGATATTGGCTTACCTACTCGGCGCGGTATTGGGCATGTTTACTCAAGCGGACACACAAGTGACGATAGAGCAGAAACTAAATTGCGTGAATATTTGCAGCGCTCTGTAGGCAAAGATGCAATAGAAAATTTATCGGTTCGAAAATTAAGCTTCAATCCTGGATACAGGGAAAAGCTTTGGCATAAAAATTGTGTTGCTATAGGTATTTCTGGCGGATTCATTGAACCGCTTGAGGCAACCGCTTTGGTTTTGATTGAGCTTTCAGCACAAATGCTTGCCGAACAATTGCCTGTTAATCGCGCAGTGATGGATGCATCGGCAAATAAATTCAATGAAAAATTTGCTTATCGATGGGCCAAGATAATCGATTTTCTAAAGCTGCATTATGTATTAACTCATCGAACGGACTCAGATTACTGGAATGATCACAGTAGTAAAGCGACCATCCCCAATAGCCTTCAAGAACAACTGCTATTGTGGAATTACCGCAGCCCTTGGGTTTATGACACCCTGCAATTAGATGAAATGTTTCCGTCTGCTAGTTATCAATATGTTCTTTTTGGTATGGAGCATGAACTTCAACCTTTCCGCTTTGAAAGGCGCAACATCGAATTAATTAGACAGAAAGCACATACGCTCTTTATGGAAAATAAAAATAAAACGAAATTGTTGCGTGAAAGTTTAATTGGTAATCGCGAATTACTGTCTCGACTACAAGAATTTAGGTTTCAAAAAATATGATTTATTTCCTTTTTGCTCTCTAACTGAAAGTATTAATAATGCGTATATTCTTTATTTCAGAATCTATCTCTGTTCAATCATAGATATTCGAGTGCTTCAATACCGATCTCATTCATCTGTGCTTTTTTATTCAACCAATTTTTGGGGTGTACAATTAGCACAATAATCGCCTCATTTGCTTCTATGCATCTAGTTAACTCATTCTAAAGGTACGAGTTTGTTCAATGACACAACTCGAACTAGAATTAATGATGATTAAATGGGATTTTATAAAAGGAAATTACACTTTACTTAGCTTAGTTAACTTTGACCTGCACAAATAGCTATTTAAAAACGTTGATTCCGCAAAAATAAGATTTTATTTGCATTAGATGCGAGGGTTGGGATTATGAGTAAATATTCAAAATGGTATTCGCTGGTGTCTGCCACGAGTTTAGTGTGTCTAATGGCCGGGTGTGGTGGCGGAGGTGGAGGCTCTTCTCCCATATTAAGTAATTCAGTAGCATCTTCGTCGGCTTCGGTTATGACTACGGTGTCCTCGGCTTCTTCTGCCGTACCGGTTGTCTCGTCCTCATCTGCTTCAAGTCAAATGGTGGTTGCGCCTGCAGTGCCAGAAAATGCTAAATTCGCCCAAAATATTACTGGTACCTTATTGCTAGTAGGGCAGGAGAAAGTTTCACTTGATGAATATATCGGTGCACTCGGCCAGCCGGCAGGTCTGATGTTTTACACAGACCTTTCACAGCAATTAGGTCTTAGCGCACCTATTGGCGGTGGTGGCGGTTGTGATGATGCAGGCATTACAGATTTGCAACATTATATTGGTGGATCTAGTCCTGCTTCACCTCATGCCATTATTCAGTTAGGGTTAGCTTTAACTGGAGGGCAGCTTGCAGAGGTTACTACTGGTTCGCTAGATACAAAAATAAGAGGTCTCGCTACTTTTTTAAAGAGCACTGGACATCCAATATTGTTGCGAATTGGTTATGAAGCAGAAGGCCCCTGGAACAACTATCCTGCAGCAACTTATATTCAGGCGTTTCAACGAATAGTGACAATTTTACGTGGTGGACAAGTCGCCGGTGTCACTGGTGATGTAGCAGATAATGTTGCAATGGTTTGGCACCTTGCCGCCGGAAACAATGCTATATCTAGTTATACAGTTGATTCAATATCGGAGTGGTATCCTGGCGATGCTTATGTCGATTGGATAGCTGTAAGTTGGTTTGGGCAGGGGACGAATACGTCAGGTGCTTCATCGGATTCGTTAGCCCGGAATGTTGTTGCTAGTTTTGCTGCTACTCATGCAAAGCCGTTAATGATTGCAGAAAGTGCTCCACGTGATTTCACTGCGTCACCGAATAACCAGATGGATCCAAACATTCCTACTGCGTCCACCAGTTGGGCTTCTTGGTATAAGCCAATTTTAGATTGGAATGAAGCAAATAAAGTGCGCATATGGAGTTACATTAATCAAGACTGGCGCGCGTATCCAATGTTTGCCGGTAGTTGTGGTAATGGCGGAAACATATGGGGAAATAGCCGTGTAGAACAAATTGGTTCAACAGTGAAAAGCTCTTGGCAATCAATGTTGAGTAGCCCTAGTGCGACATGGCCAGTAAAAGCTGATTCGCCAACTTTATGGTGTGATATTGGATTTCAGACGTCAGGGTGCAAATAGCTCTCGATAAGTAAACTGTGTTGGTTGGTTGTTTTGGTTGCAAATCCTAATAGTAAAAAATTTCATGATGTTCTATTTGTTGTTTCTCACGGTCGATGTTGGTTGATGCATCGACGACCCTCCTTGCCCTTTCTCGAAAGGGCTTTTTTGTGTATCGTTATTTTGTAATCGTTGTTTGATCGCTCGTCATAAAGAAAAGTAAATTTCTAATTACCCGCATCTAGTTTTACCACCTAGATCAAATTTGCTTTGATCAAGTTTTTGCTCAATCAAGAGATTGTAAACGTCGGTAATTCTGCATATAGTACTCAAGGCATGAATGTGTCGTATAAGTTTTTAAATTTATTTTCTTTAAAATTTAAAACGGTAACTGTTTCATCAATAAAATGAAGGCTCTTGCGATATTTTTGATCGATTGAGTAAACGGTACTTTATTGGTATATAAAGCACCGTGGCGTTGATTTTAAAATTTAAGGAGATAATAGAGATGATTGCACATGGGTCATTTTTAATTGCAATTTTATTGTGCGCAATAATGTCAGGCTGCGGAGGTAGTAATTCGGCCATAGTTAGTCAAAATAGCTCAGCGCCCTATAATCTCTCTAAGGACTCAAATTCTGCTGTCTCTAGCGCGACTTCAAGTTCAAATTCATCAATTGCATCCGAGACCTATAGGGTTATATCTCAAAATAGTTTGACGAATAGCATCACTGACGTTAAGAATTTAACTATTCGCGATCAAGAAACTTGGGGGCAACTGTGGAACCAATTCAATGCTAATACTTCAAGAGTTCCTGCTATTCCTGCCGTAGACTTCCAAACTGAAATGATTTTAGCTATATTCTCAAGTGCAGCTCCAAATCCTTGTTATAGCCTAATCATTGACTCGGTACAGCAGATTGCTGATCAGACAAAAATTACTTATCACATTTCAGCGCCGAATAGTGATGTGGTATGTTCACAAGTGGTTGTTTATCCTTCGATGATAATCGCAGTACCTAAGACTTCGGGCGATGCCTCCTTCATTAAATCCATGTAAATTCAATCAAAATCGCTAAATTTTTTCAAGTAAATTCAAATGCACTTAAAGCATAAAAAGTTAAGGCCGCCTTCTCGGGCGGCCTTTTTTTGGGTTATAAAAGTAAATAGTTAGAACCGGAAAGCTCACAACACATTGTATTTAATGAGACGCACACTCTGCCCACGTAATTATATCGACCGATTGACGGTCGCACTAATCATCTCAACTCAGTTTTCAATTTTCAAAAATGAAACTTTGACACAGTAGGTTAATGCCGATAGACGCAGATTGAGTGTGATTTGATATTATTTGTACACTATGATGATAGTATTTTCTGGCTTTCAAGTTCGGCTGGCTTTAAATATTTGCACGATAGGTCTCCACGAACTTACAGTGAAGATATATAAAATGGGTTCATTTCCTATTTGCAGATTTACGAGCGCTTACGAAATATTAGTTAGCTGTTGCATTCTGTGATTATGGCTATAAGGGTTACTTAACATCACGCAATTCCTCAGTCGGAATAATAAATCCAAAGAGGCAATTAGTTGTTTGGCCACCGTCACCGCATGAGACTAGCCCAGTAAAAATGGTTCCAAAAATTGCGAATTGGATTAAAAAATATATTATCTTCTTGAGCATTTAGGTGTGTCCTTTTTTATTTTAAAAGTTATTTGTGTGGAAATTTCACTGGCAATGTTCTGCCCCAAAAAATCTGTGGGAATCTGAACCTGTCAATCTCATTGAAATTTTTCACGCCAATAAATAATCCTGTCGTTACCGCGATAGGAGCCAAAACTGAAGTTAGCATCAGGCAATCTCACATCATTATAATTGCCATTTTGATCCCAATCATAACTTAGCCAGCTTAATAAACTCACGTATTCCATATGAAAGTAGAGTTTAAAATTATAGCCGATAAAAATTTAGCTCGTTCCAACCCTTGCGTCTAATCATCGAACGCCAAGCATACTAATTTAGCTCCTGAAACACTTTTACAGTCCTTTTGTGGCGGTCAGTTAGGGTAACGTTTTAGGGTCAAACCAAAGCTCCTTTCTGTCAATTGGGGTCTCTTTAGATAACAACGGGTTATCAATGTAAAATGTCCGCCGATTTTTCATATCTGCCATTTCTAAAGCACTTTTGACCATGGGGTCACCATAAAATACCTCATCGAAGCTACCATCCGCTATAGCTCTGTTTAAACCTGTTTCAATATTCTTTGCCAGCTCCTTACTTTCACGAGATACAAATAAGTACATTGGCATTTTGTAAGAAAGCATTAAGTGTTTTTCAACTGTTAAATTTAATTCGGGATGCTTTGCTATTTCACCATATGGCTCGTGCACACCCCGCGGAAATGCATCAAATCGACCGCCGTCTACCATATAAAATAAACTTTGATATTTGGTAACTTTTACCACTTTGAAACCTGCTGACTCCAAAATATGAGTATCGCCCCAAGTCCTACCTTGACCGAGTGTCAGTTTCTTTAAGTCAGCCAAGGATTGCACCTGATCGAACTTAGATTGATCGTTTTTATTTATAATTAGAAGCCGGTAGCCTAACAGCCCTTTAAAAATCGGTATCCGAATTGGCAAAAACTGTTCCACTAAGTCAGCATAGGATGACGTCCACAGCATATTCAAACTGCCATTTGATTGAACCTCATCATTGACTTTGGCTTGAGTGTAATCATATGTGTTACTTCCAGTTTGTATTTTTTATCGCTATGTGCAATAGCAAGTCTAATAATTTTAGTGGCGTAATCACCATTTGGATCACTGAAATCATTCACTCTAATAGTGTCTTGGGAAAATGCATTAGAGGAAACAATAAGAGTAAATACTAAGAGTATTTTTAGGTAAAGGGACATAATTAATTTCTCCATAGTTTCTTAAGCTTCATTTAGCATAGTACATATTAACTAAAGAAATGAACCTGATTTTCGTACAAAATATTAATGCCTTATATGACTTAAGTGCGTATTTTTGCCTACTGTGAACACCAATTTTTGCCAAGCGTGAACACCTATTTTTCTCAACTGTGAACACTGAATTTTGTCGAAGCGTGAACACTTTTGCCCTTAGGCAAAATTCGGTGTTCACGCTTGGTAAAATTTTGCGACCATCACTCCCCAGCATCACCCTTCTTGCAGGTGCCGGTAATGTCCGTAACCTGCGCCCCTTTGTCCAGCCATTGGCCATCGGGAGCGACTATGTCTACCAAGAAGGTATCTATGATCAAGTTAAGAGAAATTCTTCGCCTTAAATATGAAGCGAAGTTGTCTGTGCGACAAATAGGTTCATGCCTCAGTTTATCCATTGGCGTCATTTCCAAGTATGTGCAACGCGCCGATGCGGCGGGGCTTGGCTGGCCACTGCCAGATGATGTGTCTGAACAGGTGCTGAGGGCTAAGTTGCAGCCTAGGCGTATGAGCACCGTATCACCTGATCTGGCTGAGCCTGATTTTGAGGTGATGGCGAGCGAATTAAAACGAAAGGGAATGACTCGGCAATTACTCTGGGAGGAGTATGCGGAGGCACACCCCGACAATCACTACAGCTATTCACGCTTTTCGGTGTTATTCAAACGCTGGCGCGGTGCAACGCAACTTTCTATGCGCCAGCAGCATCGCGCTGGTGAGAAATTGTTTGTGGATTATTGCGGACCTACGTTGACAGTGGTGAACCCGGATACGGGGGAAATCCGCCACGCACAGGTGTTTGTTGCTGTGCTCGGCGCAAGTTCTTACACCTTTGCCGAAGCGACTTGGTCGCAGAGCTTACCCGATTGGGTGGGCTCACATGTCCGAGCCTTTGCGTTTTATGGTGGCTTACCGGTGATTGTCGTGCCAGACAATTGAAAAAGTGCCGTGAGTAAAACCTGCCGCTACGACCCCGACATCAACCCTACGTATCAACAAATGGCTGAGCATTACGGAGTGGCCGTAGTTCCTGCTCGGCCGTATAAGCCCAAGGATAAAGCCAAGGCGGAGGTGGGGGTTCAGGTGGTCGAGCGCTGGATCATGATGCGCTTACGAAAGCTGACGTTTTACACGTTGGCGGCACTGAATCAGGCGATTCGGTCACTGTTGGACGACTTGAATCAACGCCCGTTTAAAAAGCGCCCCGGCTCCCGCCTGTCACAGTTCCAGCAGCTCGATCAACCGGCATTAAAACCCTTGCCGGATACCGCCTATGCCTATCGTCACATTAAGAAAGCCCGTGTACATCTCGACTATCACGTTGAGTACGACAACCATTATTACTCGGTGCCTTACCAGTTAGTAAAGGAGGAAGTGATGGTGCACGCGGGTGATCACATGCTGGCCATATTCCATCAGGGACGCCAAGTGGCCACACACCCTCGTGCTCACCATGCGGGGGGACACACCACTGACATCGAACACATGGCCAAGGCACATCGCCGACATCAGGAGTGGTCGCCGCAACGTTTCCTGAGCTGGGCCAAACACATTGGCCCGAATACCTTAAGTGTCATCCAGCATCAACTGGAGAGTCGTCGTCACCCTGAACATGGCTATCGCGCCTGCCTTGGGCTGCTCAGTCTCAGCAAACACTATGGTAATGAGCGCCTCGATGCAGCCTGTCATCGCGCCATCCACATTGGCGGAATGCACTATAAAAACATCGCCGCCATTCTTCGCAACAGTATGGACAAAGTACCGCTCGATGAGGCCGCCACTCGGCCACAAACCACGCTGCCACTCATGCACGACAATGTTCGCGGCAGTGACTATTACCACTAGATCGCACCTGAATCAAACCTAATAGAGAACTCGTTATGAATCCTCAACACACCTTACAACAGCTGCGTAGCCTGCAATTAACGGGCATGGCTGATGCTTTTTCACGGCAACTGGAGCAGCCCACCACCTATGAAGAACTGGGCTTCTGCGAACGCCTTGGCTTATTGGTCAACAGTGAATCAACCTCCCGCGACAACCGCAAAATCACACGCTTATTGAAGCAAGCCAAATTGCGCCTCAATGCCCATGCAGCAGATATTGATTACCGCACTCGCCGAGGACTACACAAAGATACGGTGGCGCAACTGCTGCAACTCGACTGGGTACGGCACCACCGAAACGTCATCATTGAGGGCGCAACCGGCACCGGCAAAACCTTCCTTGCCTGCGCCCTGGGTCAATCAGCCTGCGAGCAAGGACTATCGGTGCGCTACTACCGTTCCAGCCGGCTGTTTGAAACGCTGACGGTTGCTCATGGTGACGGTAGCTTTGGGCGGTTACTGGCGCAGCTAGCCAAAACCGAATTACTCATTATCGATGACTGGGGGCTGGATGTGCTGAGGCAACAGCAACGCAATGACATGTTAGAAATAATGGAGGATCGACATGGACGTGGCGCCACGCTCATCACCAGCCAGCTTCCCACGACACACTGGCATGAAGCGATAGGTGATCCAACACTCGCCGATGCGATATTGGATCGACTGCTACACAACGCCACAAAACTACAAGTAAAAGGGGAATCGATGCGAAAAAAACAAGCACACGTTGACCAACCGTGAACACTTTAGGTTAAATTACCGAACCTGCAAAAAGGGTGAGCGCAAGTGTTCACGCTACGCAAAATTTAGTGTTCACAGTTGTAAAAATCCGCAACTTAAGAGCGAACTACAAGTACACTAAAACTATTTGAGTGTCGCTTAATTTTTATGAGGGAATAATTAATTGTGTATAAAAAATAGATTTGCAGATTCTAAAAATAAAAAATTTATAAAATGCTATTGATATTGTCATTTTGACCACTACAATGGGGAGGTGATGTTGCTGCATTGGTAATTCCACAATAATAAGTATAAAAAATATATATCTGGGAACGTAATAGCTCTAATTCTCAAATTTTCAATGGATAAAGTCTGCCGATAAATATTCAGGTCTTGTATTGGATCTGAAGGTGCGCTTTTGTCCTATTAATCTGTGTTAAAAAATTAAGTCAACCTTCCTACGTAATAATTACGGAGAATAATAATTGAAAACTTTACATGTAATGGCCGGACTATTTTTAAGCTCAATATTTGTTATAAATGATACACAGGCTCTGTCAGCTCCTGTGCTGCCCGCACAAGGTGCTTATCAATCAGGTGTCTACAGGAATTTATTTGCCGAGGCGGGATATTCTCAATCGGCTATTAATACAAAGGTAACTGCTGCTTACAATCAGTTGTTTCATAGCACTTCAACAGATCAAATGACTGGGCAAGCTTTACTTATTACCGATCCTACGGACTCCACCCGTGCTTATATTTGGGATACTGGTGATAATGATGTGCGTACAGAAGGCATGTCTTATGGAATGATGATTGCCGTGCAAATGAATGATCAGGTGGTTTTTAATAAATTATGGTCATGGGCAAACCATTATATGTTAAATACCAGTGGCGCTATGACTGGCTATTTTGCATGGCACTGCAGCACTAGTGGTAATGTTCTCGATAGCAATCCTGCACCTGATGGTGAAGAATATTTCGTAACGGCTTTATTTTTAGCGTCTAATCGCTGGGGTGATGGCACTGGCATTTTTAACTACAGCGCTCAAGCAAATGCCCTCCTCGATAATATGTATGCGAGCAGCCAAACACATTACGTTAACAGTGTTTTAGTTCCGTATAGTTTGTTTGACCACACGGCGAATCAAGTAGTGTTTACCCCTGCCGGTGGAACACCCTTTACCGATCCATCTTATCACCTTCCAGCTTTTTATAAATTATGGTCATTGTGGGCTGCGCACAATAATGCTTATTGGTCTCAGCTCGCCGATACCAGTAGGGCATTCTGGAAGAAAACAGTTAATGTGAATACTGGACTCAATCCGGACTATGCAAATTTTGACGGAAGTATTGTGAGCTCGGCTTCACCGGATCATCAACAATTTGAATACGATGCTTGGCGTACCGTTGGCAATGCTGCGTTGGATTATTCTTGGTGGGCAGCTGAACCTTGGGAAACTACTTACGCAAATACCATACAAACATTTTGGGAAACGCAAGGCGTTAGTTCTTACGTAGATTTATATACTCTAAATGGTGCGGTGTATGCTAGTAATACCGCTCATTCACCAGGGTTGGTGGGTGAAAACGCTATTGCTTCTCTAGCCGCAAATAATGTTCAAGCATGGGATTTTGTAAACGCGTTGTGGAATACATCTGTACCTACCGGGCAATATCGCTACTATGATGGGATGCTATATATGCTGAGCATGTTGGCTGTAAGCGGTAACTATCATATTTACTGCCCGAACAACTCATGCGCTGCTGTTAACAGCTCGTCTAGTTCAGCTACTTCTTCCGCTCTATCAAGCTCTTCCATGTCTTCTGTTCTTAGCACTGGTTCGAGTTCTGCTATATCTTCAAAATCAAGTGCTTCATCTTCAAGTTCGATTTCTAGCAGTGTCAGCTCTTCTAGTAGTTCAACATCAAGTTCAAAGTCCAGCAGCTCTAGTTCTGCATCAGGAAATTTATCAGCCTATAACCAAATTGAAGCCGAAAACTACACATCCGCTTCAAGTGGAGTGACGAAAATTTCAGCTGACGGTGGGATCGTTGTTAATTATGGAACGAATAGCGATTGGATAAGTTTTGCTAATGTGGATTTTGGTTCAGCAGGCGCCGGAAATATTAATATACGCTCCACTGATCCAAGTTCAGGTGCCACCATTCAAGTCTATTTAGATAGCTTAACAGGAACCAACATTGCAACTGTGTACCCAAATGGTGGAGGCACCTACACAACGGCAGCAAACCAAGTTTATCCAAAGCCAACAGGAGTTCATACTATTTACATAAAGGCATCAAGTGCAAATGTAAAAATTAATTGGCTTAAATTTTTACCATAAGCGGTTTTATAATACGAACTGCACGGGCTATTAAAGAGATTGTGCTGGTCATATATAAATAAAAAAGGCGAACCAACAAACAGGTTCGCCTTTTTTTGGCTTTGAAAAAGGAAAAGCGAGATAAAATTACTAAACTTTTTCTTATATGCAAAATATGTATTGTCTAATGCATTATTCCAAAAAATAGATATTCAGTTGGTGTTACCAAAGCGCCACCCCTCCGCAAAAAATGTAACTCTTTGTAATTCGGAATAACAAATTCCACTATTATTTCGTTCGACTTTACTCTTGAATAATCTCGAACTTGTCCAAATGCCAATAGAAAGTCTTCAATATCAGCAGCTAGACGCTACTAACAAAAGGTGGTAATGCCAAAAAGCACGGAAAAACACGGAAAGAATAGCTGTTCCTTTTGGTTTCTATTTCAGTTCCAATAACTTATTTTAATGATAATGAATGGTGATTTTATGATGAAGCCTTTATTTTTTAAGGTATCTAATTTAATTAGATACCTTTTAGTAATTACGATTTTTTCGGTGTTTCCTGCCTATGCTCAGGTCTCGGGTCCTTTTCTGCCTCCTAGTGGTCAAAAGGTGCTTATAGTTGGGCAAGACATAAATAGCCTTCAAAACTATGTGTCAAGCGTGGGGATCACTCCTGGGGGGGTTGCGAATTATATAAACATTTCTGATCTAAGCGGTTTTACAACCAATGTTGACAATGGTGGTGGACTAAATAATGTAGGAACTTTGTATCAAACTTATCCAAATAGCGTTTTACAAATAGGTGTTTATTTGGTCGGTAGTTTGGGGAATATTGCCAGTGGTGCGCTGGACAATAATATAAATACTTTAATCAGTACATTAAAAAGCTGGAATCGCCCAATTTTTCTTCGCTGGGGCTACGAGTTCGATGGCCCGTGGAACAGTTATGATCCAACACAATTTAAAGCTGCTTGGATTTACATGCATAATAAAATTCAGGCCGCTGGCGCCAATAATATAGCTATGGTCTGGCATAGCTCATCATATTGCCCACAAGGTCAAAATCAATCCACTTACAACAATCAACCCATAAGTGCCTGGTGGCCAGGATCGTCCTATGTAGATTGGGTCGGAATTTCCTATTTCCGTCCGGACGATTGCGCAAATCAAACCAATACTGCCGTTAATTCAGTAGTGAGTTATGCCAGATCAATGAATAAGCCTGTGTTAATTTCTGAATCTACTCCGCAGCGTTACGACTTGACCGCACTAACTTATTCCAACAATCCTACAGCTAACGACAAGTTACCAACAACGGCCGCAGCTATATGGTCAAATTGGTTTGCTCCTTATTTTACTTTTATAAGTAATAACTCCGATGTTATTAAGGCTGTTTCGTATATCAACGCAGATTGGGATGCTCAAAGTATGTGGGCGCCTCCATATTCACAAGGCTATTGGGGTGACACACGCGTACAAGCGAACAGTACAATTTTAGCCAATTGGAGATCGCAAATCACAAATGGCTCTTGGCTTAATTCGTCTTCAACATTATTTAGTCAACTCGGTAGTGGTTCCTCTACAAGTAGTAGCAGTAGTTCAGTGGCAACCAGTGGTAGCTCGAGTAGTAGTTCAAGCAGTGCTGGCAATACATCTGGAGCTGTAACTATTGAAGCAGAATCGGGAACACTTCAGGGGAGCTCAACGACATATACAGACTCGGCTGCATCAGGCGGAGCTGGAGTTGCATATATCAACAGTGTAGGTTCAGGATTCAGTTTGAAAAATGTTCCTGCATCTGGTTCTTTCGTGGTTCGATACGCGTCAACTCTGTCGGGAACCATAACTTATTACATCAATGGAGCAAAATCGGGCGTAATCAACTTCACATCTACTGGAAACTGGGTGAGTAGTTACAGCACAGTTAGCGTGAAAACTACTATCCCAGCCGGTGCGACATTTGCAATCACCTATCAAGCAGGTGATACATCATTAAACGTTGACGATATTCAATTTGTTCCCGCAGCAACTTCGGTAACTATGGAAGCGGAATCAGGAACACTATTAGGTAGTGCATCGGTTTACCAAGATGCTAGTGCGTCAGGTGGCTCTGGTGTTGCCTATATAAGTAGTTCTGGGGCAGGATTCCAACTAACAAATGTTCCGGCGTCAAACTCATTTGTGATTCGATATGCCTCGGCACTTTCAGGTAATATTTCGTATTATGTGAACGGAGCAAAGGCTGGAGTTGTTAGTTTTACTTCTACCGGCAATTGGACTGGTACTTATAACACGGTTACAGTGAACACAAACATTCCAGCAGGTGCTACTTTTGCTATTCAGTTTACCAGCGGCGACACAGCTCTTAATGCGGACTCGGTTCAATTCAACGCATCTCCCTCCAGTACAAAAGTAGAAGCTGAGGCTGGAAGTTTAGTCGGAGGGGCTTCAGTTTACTCTGATTCAGCAGCCTCTGGAGGTGCTGGTGTTGCTTACATTAGTGCATTGGGGGCTGGGTTTAACCTGTCGAATGTGCCGGCATCAAAGTCCTTCGTGCTTCACTACGCATCGACATTGTCAGGCACCATTTCGTACTATGTAAATGGTTCGAAAGTTGGAACCGCAAGCTTCACCTCAACGGGAGCTTGGACAGGTGTGTACAATTCAATTACTGTGCCTGTAAATATTCCTAGTGGGGCAACATTCGGCATAATATTTCAGTCTGGGGACTCTGCTATTAATGTTGATTATTTAGGTTTTAATAACTAAATCAAATTAGGATATTTTAAGTTTTAACCCTAAATACACTAATTAATTGAGTCTATTGATCTCAAAATGTTTTGTTGAATTTGCTCGTAAACGTAAATAGGCTATTGGTTTTACATTAAAGCCAATTTTCAATAAGCTCGCAATGCTACTTGTATTGCGAGCTTTTTTACTGGTGTGCGTCCAAAAATATACGGATTGGTCTAGAATGCATTAGGAGCTTTGCTTGAACCAAAAAATAAAATACAAAATAAGACTCTTTGGAGTGGATGCTGGCAACGAACACGTGGCGCTTAGGATTTTTTGGCGAATCGCATGATTTAATTGATTGCACGAGCATCGAGCGCATTGTGTCCTGTATACGTTAAAATTGGTTGTGGCGGCCTTTACACACATAGTACAACTAAGCCAATTACAGAATCTAACAGAGTGCCCAAATATAAGGTTCAGAGATATGAAAATCACATCTAATTGGTTTTTCGCTGTAATGCTAATCTGCAATGCCTCTTTTGCTGAAACAGTTAGAACGCCAGCACTTTCCGATGACAATGGCAAATACGCCTTTGAAATGCTCAAAATGGCACTAAACTATAGTTCCACATCTTATAATGTAGTTGCAGGAACTGATACATCAAAAACTTTTGCTCGTGTAATTGATGACTTAAACTCTAACAATATTGATGTAATTTGGACGACTTCAGATAAGGATCGTGAAAATGAATTTTTACCTATTCGGATTCCTCTCTACAAAGGTATGTTTGGCTATCGTATATTAATTATCAAAAAGGGCAGTCAGGCTAAATTTGATACCGTTAATTCTTTTGAGGACCTGAAAAAAATTAGTTTGGGGCAAGGTCGATTTTGGGCAGACACCAAAGTATTGGAGGAAAATGGGTTGAGGGTGGTAAAAGTCACCAAATATCCAAGTCTTTTTTACATGGTAGATGGTGATCGAATTGATGCTTTTCCACGTGCGATTCATGAACCTTTTGATGAAATAAATTCTCGCAAAAATTTAGATCTTGCGGTAGAGACATCGATCTTGTTAGTGTACAAAATACCGTTTTATTTTTTTGTTGCTAAACGTAATACTGCACTGGCAGAAAAAATTGAAGCTGGATTAAACAAAGCCATTGCCGATGGATCATTCGATAACCATTTTTACAGCAATGAAGGTGTGCAAAAAGCAATGGCTTCTTCCAACTTAAAGAATCGAAAAGTATTCAATCTCACTAATTCGAATTTACCACCTGAGACACCATTGGATAGAAAAGAACTTTGGCTTGATATCAGTAAATTTTAGCGGCGATATTTCGTAAGCGTCTAATTATCCACTCTTAGTTTTACAACCTAACATATCAAGTCTAGCAGCTCGTTGTGCACATAAGGCATTGGAAATTTCGGCCATTAAAAATTCAACGTACCTTGCCGGGTACAAACCTTTTTCAATCGTGCTGGACATCGGCAACTCTACCTCATTGGGAAGTGGAAAGCCGTCTTTCGGTGCCAACTGAAATTTTCTTCGTGGCAACAGTGGCATTCTTGCCCTGCTACAGAATTTTTAAGATCATCGCTGTAAAAGATATTGCTAACGTCATTGATTGTTATCCAATGTGAGAAATGCTGATTTGAGTAAACTCATTGCGGATTTTTTGCCAACTATGAGCCCCCATTTTTCGTAACCGTCCGTAAATCCGCGTATAGCTAAATCCTTTGAAGCCGTTTTAAATATCTCCACTGCAAACTCGTGGAGACCGCTCATGCAAAATCGCAACACCAATCGATCCAGCAAAGCCAGAGTTCACTGGCAACACCATATTGAAGCACAAGCTGCTTCTGGACTGACACAATCGGCTTATTGCCGCGAGCATCAACTGAATAATAAATATTTCAGTTTGTGGAAACGAAAGTTGCGCAAAGCCGCTAGTGACGTTCAGATGATTCCCATGGTCGTTAAAACGGAAGCCGCCGCGAAGAAAATGCCATCGGATGGTTCAACGAATAGTGGCTTGCTGAAATTAACTTTTCCCACTGGTGTCATTCTTGAGTTTGCGGCGCCAAACGAATCAACCTTCTTGTCACTCAGGACCCACTTGGCGCAATTGCCATGCTAAGTATGCCCACTCACACGCGTATTTATTTAGCGGTGTCACCTGTGGATATGCGTAAAAGTTTTGATGGGCTCTGTGCAATTGTGATGGACACCTTAAAACTCAACCCACTCGACGGGCAATTGTTTTTATTTCGCGGTAAGAGCGGTAATCGTATCAAAGTATTATTTTGGGACAGAATTGGTTTAGTGATTTTCTACAAGCGTTTAGAAAAAGGCCGCTTTAAATGGCCGCAACACAATACCGCTGCGCTGGAAATGACAGAGCAAGATTTATCACTGTTGCTCGATGGTATTGATTTTACAAAGCTCAAAAAATTACCGAAATTTAATGCCGCGTTTGCGTTGTGACATTCGAATTAAATCGACCAAAATAGTATAATCCACGTATGAAAAACACCGCTAACTTACCCACTCATGTGCCCACGCTTCAGCAATTAGTGCTGGAGCAGCAACACATGATTGAAGCACTCAAAGAACAATTGCGCTTGTCGTTGCATCGTCAATTTGGCCCACGCAATGAATTTGTTAATGTGGATCAATTGGGTTTGTTTGCTCTCCCGTTAAATGATGAGAGCGCTATTATTGAAATAGATGTTGGCGCCGCTGAAGTAGTTAGCATAACAGCCGCGGATGACCACAATACCAAGTTACCCGCTGAACGCAAAAAAGCGATTCTCGTGTTAAAAGATTTACCCCGCGAAATTCGCATCATCGATATTCCGGATTCCGAAAAAGTGTGCAGTTGTTGCGGTGGTGCATTACACCTAATGGATGAAGAATCGTCAGAGCAAATCAATTACATTCCTGCTTCATTGAAAATTATTGAAACCCGCCGTAAAAAATACGCGTGCAAGGGTTGTCACGGTGACATCAAACGCGCCAAAGGAGATTTTCCGCCGCTGTTTCCGAAAGGCATGGCATCACCGAGTTTGATTGCCTTTTTAATCGTGTGTAAATACGCCGATCATTTACCGCTGTATCGCATTTCACAAATGCTCAAACACATGGGTATTGAGATTTTGGATTCACTCATGTCGGAATGGTTACTTCAAGCATCCGAATTCTGTGATGATCTGATGAAGCGTATGATCGCCACTGTCTTAGCTAGAGGTCATGTCTTTACCGACGACACTATTTTACTGATGCAAAATAAAGACCCTGATCGAAACACCACGATAAAAAGTCAATTTTGGGTTTACGCCGCCTACACGGAATCTGGACGACAGAAGCCGTTGGTAGTTTATGATTTTTCTGTGACGCGATGTCAGGCAGCGCCCGTGGGTTTTCTCAACGGCTACCAAGGCTATTTGCAATCCGATGCCTTTCCAGGTTACGACACCTTGTATCGTAATAGCGATGTGAAAGAGGTGACCTGCTGGGCTCACGCACGCCGTAAATTTGTCGAAGTCACCACCTTGATGAAAACACCCTGTCGAGCGCATAAAGCCATTGCGTTTATCAAACAACTCTATGCCATTGAGAGACAGATCCGACAGATCAAAGACCACGTCAAGTTAGTGCATCGCCAGTCTCAATCAAAAAATACACTGACCCAATTTAAAGCGTGGCTCGATGTAGAGGTTAACGGTGTATTACCCAAAAGCGCACTGGGTAACGCTATAGGTTACTCGCTCAAAAATTGGGATGCGTTGTGCCGTTATACCGAGCATGGTTTTTTAGAGGTGGATAATAATTTTGCCGAACGTTGTATGCGACCCGTTGCATTGGGTCGAAAAAATTATTTATTTGTGGGTTCTGAACGCGCAGGCAAAGCCGCCGCGATTTATTACAGCTTGATTGAAAGTTGCAAACTCAATCAGGTCAATCCGCTCACCTACATGACCTACTTGCTCCGCAATGCGCGCAATAAAGCGATCACTTTACTGATGCCGCATGAGTTTAGTCAAAACAACCTCACTCAAATCGGGTGAGGTGCTTTTTAATAAAAAATATCATGATGCACCTTGATCGCACGTGCCATACTCGGATTTACGGACGGTTACGTATTTCATTGCGCGCAATCCTAGATAGCGTGTTTTTTATCGACACTGAAAGGATCTTTGGTAAACAAATTCTTTCGAGGCGAAGAAGTTGTATCACATAGCGGATTTGTGCCAACCTACACGCTTCAAAAATCCGTTTCATTTGGAAAGAGGAATTTATGCGTTGTGGACATCTGATGGCTTTGCTTCTGGTGAGTTTTATGCCATTGAGGGCGTTCTCGACCGCTCCTTTGGCGCCCACGATGAGTGATTCTAGCCCAGTACCTGTCGAGAGCGAAAACTGGCCAAGTCGTTTTAATGCACCCAGTGAGGCCGACGTACTAAAAACCTTGCGTGGCGATCATCCACGGCTGATAGTGACAGCGACTGAGTTGATGCGCATCCAGTCCTCGCTAAGTGACCCAGTGGCAAAAGCTTACTACGACACAGTCAAGCGTTTAGGCGATACAATCCTCACTCAACCAGTGTCTGAGCGAGTGCTGGTGGGGCCGCGTCTGCTGGAGACCAGCCGCCATGTGCTCGATCGTCTCTATACGTTGGGCCTGCTTTATCGCTTGAATGGCGATCCTCGTTACCTTGACCGCGCCAAGCGTGAGATGCTAGCGGTTGCCGCATTCTCTGATTGGAATCCTTCGCACTTTCTTGATGTGGCGGAGATGAGCCACGCAATGGCCATTGGCTATGATTGGTTTTACTCAGATTTGAGCGCAACGGATCGCGCCACCATCAAGGCTGCGATAAAGAGCAAAGGGCTGGCCGAAGGTAAGAAGGCTTATGACAGCAAGGCTTGGTGGTTTAGTTCACGTTATAACTGGAATACGGTATGCAACTCGGGCCTAATAGTAGCAGCGTTGGCCTTGGCTGACGAAGAGCCCGCCTTGGCCAGTAATATCTTGGCGCGCGGCATTGCCGCTATGCCTCTGGCGCTATCGAGTTACGGCCCGGATGGAGCATGGCCAGAAGGTCCTGGTTATTGGGCCTACGGCACGCAATACAACATCAATGCCGTGGCCGCCCTACAAACTGCGCTGGGTACAGATTTTGGTCTGACGTCTTCTGCTGCTTTTGCTCGTACCGGAGATTTTCGTCTGTATGCGGCTGACCCGATGGGCTTTCACTTCAATTTTGGAGATGCCGGCTTGATGAGCCGGGGGGATGAGGACGCCTTGTTTTGGCTAGCCCGTCGCTACGCCGTGCCGGCTTACGCGTATGCGGCGCGCACCATCGCCGACGGGTATGGCTCGGTACGTGATTTGATCTGGTTTGATGCACGTGGAAGGGCTGCCGATTTGGTGGCAAAGCCTACAGATGCTTATTTTCGCGGTGGACCCGAGGTGGTTTCGTTGCGCAGTGCTTGGGATGATTCCAATGCGCTCTGGGTGGGGTTCAAAGGGGGTAACAACAGTGATAACCACGTCGATCTTGATTTGGGCACTTTTGCCCTAGCGGCGCAAGGTGTGCGCTGGGCAATCGAATTAGGTAGTGATTATTATGATTTGCCCGGTTACTGGGATGCCGTACAACGTTGGGCGTATTACCGCAAAGGCACGATCGGACAAAATATCTTTCTGGTTAATGGGAGCAATCAGGATCTCAAGGCCATTGCCTTAATAATAGGTTTTCAGGCAGGAAGCTCAAAATCGTGGGCGATTGCCGATCTTTCTCAAGCCTATGCCGCACAGGGTGTGACAAGTGCGATGCGCGGTGTCGCGCTGATCGACAACAAATCGCGAGCTTTGATTCAAGACGAAATTAAAGCTCGCAAACCTGTTAATCTGCTCTGGGGAATGCACACACAGGCGGCGGTGATACTGAACGGTGCTAAGGCTGCTACGTTGACGCAAAATGGTAAAACGCTGAAGGTATTGCTACTCTCGCCTATAGCTGGGGCACACTTGGAGGTCAATTCTGTGAGTTTCACCGCGCCGCAGTACCCATTAGCCAACTTGTCGAAGCTCAGCGTGGTTTTAGATGCCGAACACACATCGAGCCGCATTACGTTGTTGTTGGTACCCGAGGGTGCTTCGTCCGCGTTACCCAATGTTAAACCTTTGGCTGAATGGGCCAAGACGGGCCCCTGAAAATATTTCTTGAATGTGCCCTTACGAAGAGCTTGCACATGGTTAAGTCGGCGTTGTTGCGATTCTGGTATAACTTGTGCGGCGCCCCTGAATCGCACCCACCATAGTGGATTTAATGACGGTTAAGTATTTCCCAGTCTTTTATTTTTGATATACGCGGATTTACGGACGCTTACGATTTTTCTCAGATGTGAACGCGGAACTTTGTCGAAAAGTGAGCGCTTTTGTCCTTAAGTAAAAACGCAATTACATGTTTGAAATGATAGCGAAGTGATATGGTCGTGAATCACCCCGATCCCCAGTCAGCTTCTTGCTACTTACTTGAATGAGGCAATTGGTTAAACATTATGGCAAATTTAGTTCTCTGTATCTCTCACGATATTCAATCGGTGTCATACTAGTGTGTTTTCGAAAAACGGTAAAAAATGACGATTTGGAACTGAAGCCAACTGATTCATAAATTTCTTGTACGCTTTTTTCTGACCACTCTGGTGAAATTAATCGAGATTTAGTTGTCTCTAGGCGAAACGCATTGATAAATTCAAAATAATTTTGGTTAAATTCACGATTAATGAGTTGCGAAAGTTGGCGAGCTGACAAATTTAATTCTTTGGCCATGCGTTCGAGATTCATATTGGGCTTGGCAAATAAAGATTCCTCAATAATTTGTTGTCGAATTTTTTGTTTTAATATATCAATATGCTCATGTGGTATTTTTTCATCCGCCTGATTACTAACGTCTGTACTGTTAGTTTTAAAGCTTATGCGTTTTATTTTTTGTGCATTTAAAAGACCTGCAAAAAAAACGATATTCATCATAATCAAACTCAAAAGCTCTGACAGATGAATGATAATTTGCTCGAACCACTTGGGTGACCATCCATAAAATAGCGGTGGAATCATTTGGAATAGCCATATACATAAATAGCCGCATACAAATGCTTTTAGCCAAAATATTGATAATTGTTCAAGATTGCAAAAGTGATCCTTCAACAATTCTGAGTATTGGCGTATAAACAACAATGCTGATACGCCGTAGCACAGAGAAACAAAAAAACCAACAACGCTTGTTAATACGAATGGTCGCCAAAAGTGTTCAACTAAAAAGGGTGTCCAAAATATAGGAGAGAAATACGAGACAAGTAATAAGGTGATTATTGGAGCTATATCAAGAAGCTTAAAGTTAGGCTTTTTGCCGGTTAGTACATATAAATATTTTTTTAGAAGGTATCCTTGTATATAAAATATCCAAGTGATTAAAGCAAATCCTGATTCATTAATAAATTTATTTAGAAATCCCGCTATATAGATGTTATAAATACATAAAAATGTTAATTGCCCAAAACCTAGCGACGCGATAAAAATTGCTAAATATTTGTGACTAATATGACGCTCACCACGAACTAATAAAAGGACGCAAAATGTTAAAGATTGAAAAATTAACATCCAAATTATGAGGTCATAGACATTGAATAAGGGTTTTAAAAATAGGTTTAATATGTTCATTAGTTTTGCCGACTTTTATTATGTACATATAGATGCGAACCTAACTAAGGTGACTTTTTGCTAAAGTTACTACACTTTATATGTGACGTGAAAACTCCTTGAAAATTGTTGAAACCGGAGCACCCATAGTGGGTGCTCCAAAGGCCCGAAGGCTCCATAAACACATCGTTTGCCCTACTGTTTAGAATACAAATACAATTCTTAAACGAGCGCAACTGATGCAATTACAGGCTAGGATATTAACTCAATATTGTCAATGTGACCATAAGGATTTTGGTGTAGATGTTTGGGTGAGCGTTAATTTTAATTCATATTGCTTCCGTCATTTTCACTAGTTCGTCAAGTTTCGTTTTAATTTGGCAGGTTATTTCGGTTTATTTTTCTAGTAAGAATATTAGGTTAATTCTGATGCAAATTTATCCAATTGCCGGGGATGGTTATATATCTTATTTTTTAGCGCCCAATCAATCTAGCTATTCAATCTGAAAATTGGCCAGCGCGCTGTCTTTTGATTAATTTGGTACCTAAACTGATGTCGTTTAATTAACTAAATTGTTCGACTCAATGAGGGTGTAGTCATGCGGTTTATTCTTCTTGCTCTAGGGGGATGCTTTTTCGGTGCGTTGGCATCTGCAGCTACACAGACAGAGCCAAGCTCGGTTAGCTTGGGTGTAACGCTTCCAGTGATTGCTGCTGACGGCACTACAACTCTTGTCGCCACCCTCAAAAATGCCAACGGTACAGTCTTTACGGATCGCTCCTTACCGGTAAGTTTTACCTCAACTTGTGCCAGCTTGGGGACTAGCTTTCTAGACTCAACCGTAAATTCAGTGGATGGTATTGCGGCTGCTATATACCAGCCTAAAGGGTGTTCGCTGACAGATACCATTACTGTTGCAGTCTCTACGGCCCCCCTCACACTGAAAGCAGATGTGGTTTTGCAAATCAGTAGCAGTAAGGCCTTATCCTCCAAGGCTACCTTAGGAATGGCGATGTTCTATGATAAAGCGCTATCTGCAGGTGGCAATTTGGCTTGCGCATCCTGTCACTCTCCTGCAGCCAATTTTTTAGCACCTAATCAATTGACTGTGCCTTTGGGGGGAGTATCTGGCGTCATTTCAGGATTTCGTACCGCGCCATCAGCAGCTTACGCATCAATTATTCCCCCATTTGCTTTTTTAACGCAAACGAATCAAGCAGGTACTGCCAATAACGGGGCTAATGGTAAGTTGGGTACGCCGCGTCGTGGATTGATGTGGGATGGCAGAGCGTCAACGGTTTTCGATCAGGCTAAGGGGCCATTTACTGGCGTACACGAAATGGCAAATGCCAACAGTGCTGTGGTGTTAAGCAAATTGTTGAGTCGTCCTTATGTCGTTAATTATCGTAGCGTTTACGGTGCGCTTTCGGCTACGACGAATGCTGATACGGTGCTAACCAACATGGCCAATGCGATTGGTCAGTATGAAACTGAAGAAAAAGATTTCGTAGCTTTTAATAGTAAATTTGATGCTGTACAAAAAGGGTTTGCTAGCTTCACTGTGCAAGAAGCGAATGGACAAAATTTATTTTTTGCGGCAGAGAAAGCAGCTTGCGCGGGTTGCCATAACTCCGATAGTAATTTAAAAACAGTGCAAGGGCCGCAGCTATTTACGGATTTGAGTTATCGGGTATTGGCAGTGCCTCGCAATTGGAAAATTCCCTATAACAATGATTCAACTGCGCTGATCGATTTACAAAAAATTGGCATGACTTCCTTGCTTAATGGTGCAGCGCTGGGTGCGCCAAATCATAAATATTATGATCTGGGTGTTTGCGGGCCGTTCCGTACAGATTCGTTGGGCGATGCAAAATTATGCGGTGCTTTTCGTGTGCCGGGTTTACGAAATGTTGCGTTAAAAGGGTCTTACGAGCATAACGGAGTATTTGGTTCGCTCTCTCAAGTCATTAATTTTTATTTGAATCGCGATATAGCCCCGCAAACCATTTATAAAAAGGCCGATGGTACTGCCGATATTGCTTACAATGATTTGCCGTTGATGTATCAAAGTAATATTGAAATTCGTCCGCCTTTTGTTCCGCCAAAACCACTTGCGCCCGCTTCACGCATTGGTACAGCTGCATCACAAGCGCGCTTAAGTCCTAGTGAAATTCAGGATCTCATTGCGTTTTTATGTACACTCACGGATGGTTTTGATCCACAAAACCCTGAGGCTTATCGATTGCCGGCACAGTGTAGAGCTGCAATTCGTTAATAATTTTTATAAAGTCACGCTGAAATTATTCAGCGTGACTTTATAATTTTTATGTAAAACGGAGTAAGCTTTTAAACTCTTCTCTATATCGACGCGATAGTGTTAAGGTTTTTTGATTGTCTAAGGTAATTTGATGGTCGCCCGTATCCAGTGGTGCAATTTCTTTAATATGTTCAAGGTTCACAATGGTGGAGCGGTGAATACGAGTGAAGTTTGATGGCAGCATTTGTTCAAGCTTATCCATGGTTATGCGCATGGGGTAGATGCTGTTTTTAATATGTATATTTGCATAATTTCCGGCTGCTTCAACCCATTCTATATCACGTGTTTGGATTAAAAACTCGCGCCCTAACTTTTTAATCAGCAAGTGTTCAGGTTGCTGCTCCGGTGCTCTGCTTTCTAGTTCATCGCCATTGGCAATGTAACTCGCTTCACCTTGCAGGCGCCGTACAATTAGGCGATAACCAAAAACAATAAGCGCGAGTGTGAGATAGGTTTGGGCGTCTTTACGGTACTCATAAAGTAATTCTAGTGGTAGTGAGCCTACTTGATAGTCACTGTCCATGAGTCGATACCACAGCTGGCGAATTGCATACATGCCACCCACGTGTGCAACTGAAAAGGGAATGCTGAGCAGTGCATGAAGGGCAAGTTTGGGTTTGATACTGAGTTTTGACAGCCACAGGTCGCTCAGGTAAATCGCCAAGGGCATCAATAGTAAGATCATGGCGACGCTGGATATTTCCCAACAAAATGGTTCCCAAAGGGGGATGGTTTTGCTAATCCGCTGCAGCTCTATTATGACATTCGTAGCCAGTATGCAGATATTGATGCTAAACCAGCCGAGGAGTAGCGTCACTCCCCAAAAGGTCTGGTGTTGTAAAAAATGTTGAATTTGCGGTTGTGGCATGTTTTGCGACATTGATGTTTCTCTGCATGTACATAAAGGTGCACTGTTACTTGTCTTTCTCAAATGCGCCAGTCAAATTGGTCACAAGGGGCTTCCGTTTATCACATATTCATGTAAAACAATCACTTAGTGCCTTGGATGCCTGTGGGATTTACTTAGGATAAGGCTTTAATTGTCGCTAAGGAAATCCTCTCAATGGCTTCATCAACTTTTCATCCTCCGGTTAATCATCAACTGTGGAGTGACCAGCGCTTAATTGAATTGGACTGGTTGCGTGTAATTCTCTTTGGTTTGTTGATCCTTTATCACGTGGGCATGCTCTACGCTGAGGGTTGGGGGTGGCATTACAAAAGTGTTTACAGTAGTCGGTTTTTAACCAACATAATGCTCTGGTCAAATCAATGGCGTATGTCGCTGTTATTTTTAATTAGCGGCGCCGCCGTATCTTTTATGCTTGTGAAACAAACTTATTGGCAGTTTGTTTGTACGCGCGTGCCGTTTCTGTTATTGCCTTTGGTGTTTGGAATGACGGTTGTGGTAGTGCCGCAGGTGTATGTGGAAGCTAATAGCAAAGCACTTATTGATTGTCCTAATTATTGGCACTTTTGGTATGCCTACCTCAATCAACATAGTTCGGAATTTGCCAACCACAAAACCATTGGCACTATGCAGCTTACGTGGAATCACTTGTGGTTTTTGCCGTATATATTGGCCTATACCTCAATCGTGTGGGCTTTATATCCGCTGCTAATGTCTATTTGGTTTGCGCCTTTTTGGCGCTGGTTGTACGATAAATCAACAATGCCAGCGGTGATTTTTCTGCCAATTATTATTTCGTATGGGTTGGGTTATTGGCTCGATGCAAGAAATCCCGTCACGCTCAATTTTGTGCACGATTGGTTTAATCATGCGCGCTCGCTATTGGTGTTTGTTATTGGGTTTTTGTTCGTGCGAATGCCGTTAATATGGAGTGGTTTTCGATCATTGCGTTGGCTTTTTTTAATAATAGCGCTATTGACATATACGTATATTCTATTTTCGTTTAACGGCGGTTCTTTAGGTGATGGCGTTGTAGCAAAATTTGTTAATCGTATTTTTTGGACAGCGAACGGTTGGTTTTGGATACTCACGTTTATTGCTTGGGCACAGTATACTTTTGCCAAAACTACACCGCTATTGCGCTATTTAAATAGTGGTGTCTATTGTTTTTATGTTCTGCACCAAACTTTAATCATTTCAATTGCTTATTTTTTGGTGCCTAAAAAACTAGGCGGCTTTATTGAGCCAGTGTTGATTATATTTTCAGTCACTCTTTCCTGTGTGCTTCTATTTGAAGTTATTAAGCGCTTACCCTGGGTGCGAACTTTATTTGGGGTGCGTTAGGGTGTTTGCTCTGCTCCTATTGGTGAGGCGGTGATTTCTTGTGTCGTGCGTTCTTGTTGATAGTAACTTTCATCAAAAACTGATTTTTTTGACTGTGAAGAGTAAATATATTGGCGAAAATTTTTTGTAGGATGCTAGTTATGGCTAGCGTCTCGATTTTAATAAACATCCCTAACATAGCGCTTATCCATATTTAATTTGCGCATGTAATTGGCTGTTTCAGCTTCGTCAAAATTGCCATGTTTTTGGATAATATCGCGCAGGGCGTTATCGACATCTTTGGCCATGCGGCTGGCATCGCCGCACACATAGAAGTAGCCACCTTCGGCATCAATCCAGTTCCAAATTTTTTCGCTGTTTTCGCGCATGCGATCTTGCACATAAATTTTTTGTTGTTGATCGCGTGAGAAGGCGAGGCTTAATTCGGTAAGTACACCTTGCTTTTGAAATTCTTCTAGTTCGTCTTGATAATAAAAATCGGTAGCGGCGTGCTGTTCACCGAAGAACAACCAATTTTTACCACTATCGCCACGTGCCCTGCGCTCTTGCAAAAAGCCACGAAAAGGCGCAACACCGGTGCCGGGGCCGACCATAATTATTGGGCGAGTGGGGTCAGTGGGGACGCGAAAATTTTTATTGGCTTGAATAAAAATCGGAATATCAATGTCATTTGCGCGATCAGCTAGAAAAGTTGAACTCACGCCTTTGCGAATTTTTTTGCCGTTAAGGAATCGTTCGTAGCGCACCGCAGAAACTGTTAAATGAACTTGTTGTGCATATTCTTTTGAACTGGATGCAATTGAATATAGCCTCGGTTGAATGCGTTTTAGCTGCGGCATAAATTCATCGACACTGCAGCGAATCGGGTATTCGTGAATTACATCGACAAGCTGGCGTCCGTAGAGCCAATTTTGTAAATCGGCCTTTTTATCCGCCTGTAACAGAGCCGTTAATTCTTTGCTGGCGTTTTTGTCGGTGCAGCGTTGCGCAATGAATTGCAATGCTTCGTTACTTGGGCGACAAATTTCAAAATTGTGTTGCAGCGCTTCGCGTAGTGGCTTTTCGTTAGCATCAACAATTACCGGTGTTTCGCGATTTACGTTGAGTGCAATAACCAATTCATTAATAAGTTCGGGGCAGTTTTGCGGCCAAACGCCTAAGGCATCACCCGCTTCGTATTGGATGCCGCCAGTTTGGTTGCCGAGCGCGCCCAAATCAAAACCGAATTGACGCGTGTCTTTGGTATTGCTGCCGTTGTTCAAACGTTTGTTGATAACCAGGCGCGATAAATAAGGATTGGTTTTAGTAAAGCTACCTTCGATTTTTTTTGCGCTGCTGATGGTTGCTGTGCTTGCCATATTAGATGAAGCCTCGGTCGGCAAATGTGCCGTGAGTGCTTCATTGAGTTTAGCAAACCATTCGGTTGAAGGTGTTTCAAAATCTGTATCGCAATCCACTCGCTCGGTAAGTGGTTTGGCGCCCAGCGCTTGCAAGCGTGCAAATAATTTTTTGCCGTGGCCGCAGAATTGGTCGTAGCTGGAATCGCCAAGTGCAAGCAAGGCGAAATTCAGCTGTGCAAGATTCAGTGCGGATTCGTTGTTGAGTTGTCCCCAAAAGTCGCCGCCAGTATCGGGCGCATCGCCATCGCCGAACGTGCTGGTGATAAAAATGGCGTGTTTATCTTGCGCGAGCTTTTCCACACTGTAGTCATTCATCGCCTGCAAATTCACCGCCCAACTTGCACTTAGTTGCGCGGCAAATTTTTCCGCGAGTGCCTCCGCGTTACCCGTTTGCGATGCCCACAATAGTGTGAGCGCAGGTTTGCTGATGGTGTGATTTGCGCTTACGCCTATGGGTAACGTTCTGCTAAATAATCCTGCGAGCAAACCATTTACGTAAACGCGATTGGTCGGGCTGACAGGGCAATCTACGGGTAAAGTCGGTACCGCATTGATATGTGTTGCGCTCGTGGTTAAGCCGTCAATAAAACCGCTTAAAAAAATTTTTTCTTCCACCGAAAACTCGGGCACAACTACGGCTTTTAAATTGAGGGTGGTGGCGAAGGTGTCAATTAAGGTCATGTTGGTTTCCTCGCTCAAAACGGCAAAGGCCATGTTGGCAGAACCGTGAGCTGAACTGGCGGTGCTCGTAGATACATGTTGCGAATCATCGGCAAATACTTCTACACGTTTGAGTGTAACTGCGCACACTTTTAATTCGGGTTGTTGCGAAATTGCATCAACCGCATCGCTGGTGACGGCATTTATGGCGAGATTTTCGCCGTAAATATCATTCCAGTGAAAGGGTGCAAAGCAAGCGCCGGGCAGCACGCGATCAGTTACTATTGCGGGTAAAATTGCATAGCCTCGGCGCGAGCGCACCTCCACTTTGTCTTTGGTTTTTATACCTAATTCAGCAGCGTCTTCGGGGTGGATTTCCACAAAAGGCGCGGGGTTTAATTTGTTAAGCGTGGCGATTTTGCCGGTCTTGGTCATGGTGTGCCATTGGTGTTGCAGGCGACCGGTATTGAGGATGAATGGAAAATCGCCATCGGGCATTTCTGCAGCGTCCACATGAGGGCGAGCGAAGAAATTCGCTTTTCCTGAATCGGTAGCAAACAGCAGTTTGGGTTGGGTGCCGTCTTCACGGATTTTCAAGGTTTGGTTGATGCCTTTATTCAGGTAGCGAATCGGATTGCGGTCGCTCGTGGTGTCATCGGCACACGGCCATTGAATAGATTTTTCACGCAGGCGTTGATAGCTTATGCCGCGTAAATCGTAACCGGTTTTGGGGTTGTAGCTGCGTTTAATTTCATCGAAGACTTCTTCTGCAGAGTTAAAGCTAAAGCCATCAGTAAAGCCCATTTCACAGGCCACTTTGGCGATAATCTCCCAATCTGCCATGGCTTCACCGGGTGGCGGCAAGGCTTCTTGCATCAGTGTGAGATTGCGTTCGGAGTTGATCATCACCCCTTCGGCCTCAGCCCAGAGTGCCCCCGGCAATAGTATGTCGGCGTAGCGATTGGTTTCAGTGTCGAGGAAAGCGTCCTGCGCGATTACCAGCTCGGCTTTTTGTAGGCCTTCAATCACGATTTTACGGTTGGGAACACTGGCAACAGGGTTGGTGCAAATCACCCAACAGGCTTTGATCTCGCCCGCGACCATGCGCTCAAACATATCGACAGTACCTTTCCCGACTTTGCTGCTGATACTGCCGTGTTCAATGCCCCACATATCTTCAATAAAGTCGCGATCCGGTTCGGAAAGCAAGGTTCGCTGGCCGGGTAGGCCGGGGCCCATATAGCCCATTTCTCGGCCGCCCATGGCGTTGGGTTGGCCGGTGAGTGAGAAGGGGCCGCTGCCGAGTTGGCAGATTTTTCCTGTGGCTAAATGCAAGTTACAGATGGCATTGGTGTTCCAGGTGCCGTGTGTGGACTGGTTCAAACCCATGGTCCAGCAAGTCATAAAGTGTTTGGTTTCGCCGATCAGTTTTGCGGCCTTGCGGATATCGTCTTCGTGAATACCAGTAATGGCTGCCACTTTTTCGGGAGTGTAGTCGATAAGAAATTCCGTCATCGCCTCCCAGCCTTGGGTGAATTCGGCGATGAAGTCGGGGTCGGTGTGGCCGTTTTCGACAAGTAGATGCAGCAATCCATTGAGTAGCGCCAAGTCGGTGCCGGATTTGATCTGCATAAATAGATCTGATTTCTCGGCTGTTAGCGTACGGCGTGGGTCAACCACAATTAGCTGTGCGCCCATTTTTACGCGATCCATCATGCGCAAATACAAAATCGGGTGGCAGTCCGCCATGTTGGCGCCGATTACGAAAAATAAGTCTGTGTGCTCAAAGTCTTGATAGGAACCTGGCGGCGCATCTGAACCGAGCGATAATTTATAGCCGGCTCCCGCACTCGCCATGCATAAGCGCGAATTGGATTCGATATTGTTGGTGCGCACAAAGCCTTTGGCGAGTTTGTTGGCTAAGTATTGGGATTCAATCGACATTTGGCCGGAAACGTAGAAGGAGAGTGCATCTGGCCCGTGCTCATCCAAAATCGCCTTTAAGCGTTTGGCGGTGGTTTTGATAGCATCTTCCATGGGTGTTTGCACGGATTGCGAACGGCGCTCGGCGCGTACAAATGCCGCTTCCATTCGGCCAGATTCGCGCAGCGCTTGAGCACTGGTTTGGCCTTTGGTGCACAAACGACCAAAATTGCTGGGGTGATTTTTATCGCCGCTAACTTTGAGGATTTTCTTGCCGTCAGTTTCCAGCAGCATGCCGCAGCCTACGCCGCAGTAAGGGCAGACTGATGAAACTGTTTTGATTGAAATGGGCTGGATAGCGGTTGGCGACATAAATGCAAAACTCCGGGTTGCGTTGAGTTTTGCAAGCGCTATGCCACTCAATGACGAAGTGGATGAATGCTTTCAAAAAAGTTAAATTTCGCTAAACCTGCAGTCAAAATGCGTTAATTTTCGATATTTCTGATGCATTTTCGTTTTTCAATAAGCGCTTTTTTCTAACGGCTGGATAAATTTTTGCGCCAAGCCTGTGCAAGAAAATCTATGTTGTGCATAAAAAGTAAGTTTATGGGGCGGTTGTCAATGTATTGATGCATATAAAATGACGACAATATTATTCTGTGTGCTTTTATATGGTGCGTTAAAGGTTGACGCTTTATCTGCCGAATGGATTTCTCCGTGGAATAGGGGAGCTAGATGGACTATTGTCCCATAAGACACTAAGCTGCGAGCCCTGACGCTCAACCTATATTATTCTCACACTATGTTTAAAATTCGTTTTTACGCCGCACTTATTTCCCTCATTTTAGCGCCTATTACTGTGTATTTGGGGTTGCGCGGATATCACCTATTTTCCGAGTGGTCGGCGAGCTTGAGCCATGATCAAAAAGCATGGTTTGAATACAGTCAAATTGCTTTAGGTGCGTTTGTTGCCATTTATGGTTTTTGGCGCTGGAAGAGGACAAATCTCCAAAAAAAGGTGCAAAAAAAGTAGAAGCACGTCGAAGTGGTAGCGCGACACTTAATCTAGGTGATCGTGCATAAGGTGTTGGTAGTCGGATTCCATCTTCTCTGGGGTGAGATCGACCTGTATGGATTCCAGCTCTGGTTCTGCCTGCCTGCTAGTTGGCGAGTGCGATGTCTGCGAAGGATTTTCGTGATTGTCCTTATTCTCCAGCGAACTGGTTTCACTCGTGCGGCCGGTTTCCTCTGTTGCACTTAGTGCATTGTTTTTATTTTCGATTATTGCAATCCCATCATCGGTTTTAGCTGGATGAAAGTATTCCCACAGCAACCCAGCAGTGGCTACTGAGAATCCGGTAAACATCACCAAAGCAACGCCGAAGTGGGTTATCAGCCCTAGGCTGATGCAGATCGCCGTAGTAGAGGCGCCAATTGCAATAAAGGTTAAAGGTCCACGGTGCTTCGAGAATTTAACTTCGAAGGCAGCGCAAAAAATGGCTAGCAGGTAAAAAACAGTATCGATATTTTCTGCAAAATAGTTTCCCAGCTCAGCCATAAGCGGTTCTCCTGTGATGTTGGATTCCGTGGGTGCGCTAGTTCGTCGCTATAAACATGACCCACAGTAAACAGTGGCTCAACATAAACGGCTCAGGTGCAGCAAGTCAATTAATAATGCAGAGGGTGATGCAGGGGAAGGGCTGATTGGCGCTTAGGCAAAGCCCTTGCGCCAACGCAGAAATATTAAGCTGTTTTGTGCTTTTTCTTGGTCGCTTTCTTTTTTGTATGATGTTTAGTGGCGCTGGTCTGCTGTGTGGTTGCGTGGTGAGTTTTCTTTTTGGCTTGATGTTTTGTGGTGGTGTCCGCAGCAAATGCAGAACTAGAAAACGCTAAGCTTAGGGTAATCAGAGTAGCAAAAACGAGGTTTAACTTTTTCATGGATCAATTATCTCTAGCGTGGGCAAATTTGATTGTGAATTTGATTTAAGTGGCGCGACTCTACCTTAAGACTTCAGGTGGTTCAACAACGCAGAACGCAATGTGGTACTGATTGTCGGTATCTTGTGCAAAACTTAACGTTTTTTTTACATCTTTGTGCGTTGCTTATAAATCGATAACTAACTTTTCGCTTTTGGCGCGTGATACGCACAAGCATATATAGCCCTGCGCTTTTTGTGTTTCGCTCAACACATGGTCGCGGTGATCTGGCTCGCCTTCCAATACGCGCACTGCGCAGCTACCGCAATCGCCTACGCAGCAGTCAAAACTCACGGGTATGTCTGATTTTTGTAGTGCGTACAGCAACGGTGAATCGGCGCTGGCGTAAATAATTTTATTGCTGCGCACCAACTCCAATACGACCGCCTTATCATCGCTCGATGTTTCAGCGCTGAAGCGCTCCATTTGCACGCGGTCTTTATGAATACCGAGTACTGTGGCGGAAATACCGGCATCGCTTAACATGCTCTGAGGGCCGCAAATATAGAACAAACTATTGCTAGGGGCATTGGCAAAAATATCCGTTATGTTAAGTCGTCGTCCTTCGTCGGCTGGATAAAAAATGACTTGATGTTGGAATAGTTGCTGCAGCTCATGGGCAAAGGCCATATCCGTTTTACTGCGTCCAGCGTAATGCAATGTAAACCGACGACCACGCAATGCTAGCCTCTGCGCCATAGCAAACAAGGGCGTTATACCAATTCCCCCTGCAATCAAAATGGCTGGGCTGGAGTCAGTGTGGAGTTGAAAGTGATGGTTGGGTGCTGAACACTCTATCAGCGTGCCGAGGGCAAAATGTTGGTAAATAAATTCCGATCCACCGCGCCCACGTTGTTCTCGCTGAACGGCAATTTCAAAGTAATTACGCTGCGCCTGATCATGGCATAACGAATAATGACGCAACTCGATTGCACCATTTGCCAAGGTGACTGGAATGGCGATATGTGCACCCGCCACAGCCTGTGGTAATTCGTCACCATTGTGTGCGCATAAACGATACAAACGAATGCGCGAAGTTAAATCGCGCATTGCGGTGATAACTAATTTGAGCAATGGTAGCGGCATTTATTTTTTAGCTTTTTCTTTTAAGACTTTTTCTCGCTCATTATCAATGTCTGCTTTTAATGTTTGCACGGATTGATTGAACTCATTTAATGTGTGATCACGGCTTATGCGCACCGCTGGTGGTAAAATTTCGTGCATATACAGTTCATCAGCATATTGATTGGTGTGCTGGTAATTTACCATTAAGGTGATACTAAAACCTAACACCGCAAGCGCTGTACATAACCATTTTACGCGTGAGTGTTTACGGGGAATAATGAGGCGTAAATGGTAATACATTAATGTGGCCAATAAACTGATTTCCACATGACTGCTATAGCGCGTTGCCCATTCCCATGAGAGGGAGAAACCTAGCAGCATGCAAAGATAATCCAGCAATGTCCAAACAAAAATACCAACGCTTAAGGTAAATAAATGTTGACTGAAGTGCGTGCTTCCACCGAATAAACGATTTACCAGTGACCACAAACCAGCCCAGACTCCGGCCAGCGCCAACCATGACAACATACTCATTATGTAATCGCTGGCTTTGCTGTTTGAAATATCACCCACCCACGTATTGCTGAATGAAATTAAGCAAATTAAGGCTAAGCCGATTAAAAATAATGGCCAACCTTGCCAGCGCGAATGAGATGAATCTGTTATCTCTGCGGGCACCACAAAAAAATTATCGCGCACACGCACAGGTGTTAACCCTAAGTGCACTATTTGGTCACCGTGAAGGGCGATTTGCGTTTGGCGTTTGCCTTGCAACTTCAAGCCATTGTGACTACCCAAATCGCGGATGACTAAAGTCCCCGCTTCACTTTTTTCAATGATGGCGTGCTCGGCAGCTGTGTGCGGGTCATCTAAAATAATATCGTTGCTGTAACTGCGTCCAATTCGAATGGGAAAATCGCTAAATTTATGGCGTGAATGAACATCGCCATTGGTGTTGAGAATTTCAACAAAATAAAAGACGCTCATGATTATTGCTCCTCCGAGGCTTTTTTATCCGCTGCATTTGTTTTGGCGAAGTTGGCCAAATATTGCTGCACAAATAATTGCCCATTTTCAAAGGAGACACCGTTAATATCCAAGCGACTTTGCAAATTCATGAGTGGTTCGTCGGTGCTAGACGTAAACAGCAAAAAATTATAGAGCCCCGCAAATTTTTGGTAGGCTTCCACACAGAGTACGGCACGGCCTTTGTAGTTATTGTTAGTAATAAATTGCTCGGTGCAGTGCGAGGTGGTGAGGTTTTCATCTTTGGTGTTGCCTTGTACGCGGTTTGCAAAAAATTTACCCATCAAAATAGCAAAGCGCAGGGAATTTAATTTGTCGGTTTGGACAAATTTGTGATGAATAGAAAGCTGACCCGTTTGTAAGTTTTCCGACACAAACACCGCGGATTCCATTGCGCAACTTATTTGATCGGTGTTATAGGTTTTTTCGCCTTTGGTGTCGGAGTTGCCCCAGCAACGCACTTGTTCTGATTCGCGTACTGGCACAGAGTAGGGACCGAGTTTTTTGGCAGTGAGTGGTGTGGCCAGCAGTATATTCATCATCACCCGCTGGTGCGCCAACAATTGTTCGCCAATCACCGGTTTAAAATCTTTCGGTGGTTTACTGGTAGGCGTAATTTGGTTAAAAAGTTTTTGCGCAAACTCAGCGGGCACTAAAAAACTTACCAGCTCACCATCGCGTCTGTGTGCCACATTTACACCGGCAACTTGGCCATTGGCGGTGACATTGGGGCCCCCACTCATGCCGGGGTTTACAGGGCCGGTAAACATAATTTGGTCGCTAAAACCGCGATGACTTAAACCGTTGTAAGTGCCTTCCGAAATAAAAAATCCTAAATCAAGTGGATTCCCCAAAGAGTAGAGATGTTCGCCCTGAGTTAAGGTTGTTGGTGCATCGGTCAACTTAAAGACGCCCGTACCTTGGCGATTGATGCGCACAATTGCTAAGTCGTGGGGGACATCCACGGCGAGTAACTCCAGTGCGCCACTTTTGCCTTGTGTGTCTTTGTATTCGCCAAAATAGGTTTCAGGTTCTAAAGCAATTTGCGAAACCACATGAAAGTTGGTGATCACTAAATTACTGGTGTCAATTAAAAACCCCGATCCTACAGCTGACTGACTGCGGCCATTTTTCAACAGAACGCGCAGTTGCAGCAAATCATTTTGAGCGGCGGCATAGAGTTGTTGAGCCGTAGACGAAGGGGCTGGTGTACTGGCGTTGGAATCTTTATCGGTGGCGGCGGTAGAAGAGCTGGTTGCAGCGAGTAACGGTTGGCACAGGCACATGAGCAAGAGCGGCAGACGCAAAAATTTCATAAGTATCCTTAAATTCAACGTAATGCTTTATTTCGTTGGAATAGCCTCTAGTATTCACCATAGCGCGCCATGAATAAAGAAAATACTGTCGGCTTGAATCCAAATTCTCGCTGGCGGTGTCTATAGCTACAGAGATGGTTGCTGTTATGCGCAAAACCTGAAATTAACGAGTTGCCCATGAGATTATTGATTATGAATATCACTTCTTTTGCCCGTCATCTACTTGGCAGATTAGCGTTGGTTGGGATGCTGGTTGCACCGTTTTCACTGTGCTATGCAACTGAATTGACGGGGCGTCCAGTTCCTGTGGGGGATGATCGTGCGCAGCAGACGGCATCCTTGCCTGCACAAGCCGCTTCTGCTCAAGCGCCAGCAGCGCAAGCGGATTCCTCTGTCCGCGCGGTGTCATCAGTCGCAAGCGCAGCGTCGGTGGTATCTACGGCAGCGAATGAGCCGGCCGCGCCTGCTGAGCCTCAGATTGCAGAGCCAACTTCACCACCAGAATCTGTTGATCAAGCGGGGTTAGATCATGCGATGGAAGAATTTGTTGAGCACAATGTGAATCACAATTTTGCGCCCATGATGAGCCCGGATGTGATTGTACCTATAGTTGCAATGACACTACTGTTTGGCGGGCC
>Ga0209067_10000091_pt1 | contig 59555 bp, 55 predicted proteins | sample ColStrG_CSR_2013_FD_187199 | JGI IMG/M metagenome (GOLD analysis project Ga0209067, IMG submission 187199) | Freshwater sediment microbial communities in response to fracking from Pennsylvania, USA - Cold Stream Run_MetaG_CSR_2013 (SPAdes)... | ecosystem: Environmental > Aquatic > Freshwater >...
ATCCGATTCCATACGCTGCAAATGCCGGATGGCGCCACAGAGAAAATTGACGCAGCCGCGATGAGTCTCGCATATGGCCCGCTGAAGGGTTCCGTTTCGGGCAGCAACGCGGCGAAGCGGCTGCTGGTGCGATCCATGACCGGCGTCGGAACCATGGCGGCATATCTGGTGGGCGGTCCCGGCGGGTTCGGCGGAATCAACGGGCAGCTCAACAACAGTGTCCTGCTTCGCGAACGCATTGCTTCGAACGCCGGGCTGGCAGGCGAACAGGAGATGGCGAGTCTCGCGTACAACGAGAACATCGTGATTACGGTGCCCGGCAACACTCGGTTCTTCCTCGTGCTGCTGCAAGACGCTGGAGAGAGGCCAGATCCCAAAGGGCTCCCAGGCGGGTTGCGGAACACAACGCAGATTGCGGCCGACGGGAGTTCGTCCCTTCCATCGGCTCAGGAGCTTCGCGAACTGATTGACCTGAAGGCCGAGCTGAACAGGATGTATGGACAGGCAGCCGCGACGAGGATCTCGGGGCCGGCGCAACAACAGTGATTTTCCTTACGGGCCTGCCCTCCCACACCGGGCCAATCCCCGCCTCGCATAACAGTGCAGTACATTAGGCGTAAGGGGAGGGGCCCGTGGAAACGGGGCAGCGTTCTTCGCCCATCGCCGACTCCTTTGCGACCCGCTTCAAGTGGATCGGTGCCCGCACGCCGCGCGAGCACGTCACAATCGGAATCATTCTCCTCATATTTGGGGTGGTTGCTTTTGGAATTAGTCCCTGGCTTGCATGGTTCACGGTCACCAGCGGTCTTCTGTTGCTCACGTGGCACACCCGGATGCAAGGGACCTGGCGCGGGCTGCTGTACTTCTTCGCCCTGCTGCCTGTTCTGCACTGGTTCAACGCCATCAGCGAATTCCTGTTTCATGAGGATGCTGTCACCGGGCTTCTGTTGGCACGTGACAGGGCATCGCCACTCGAAATCGGCTCCGGTCTAATCATTGCCGTCGCAGCCAGCATCGGTCTTGTCGCCGTGATTCGGCACAAACCGCGGGCTACCGACGTGCCGGTTGGGACGGCGAAGGCTGGATCCGGGCAAGCCGGACCGGTCCTGTGGGCCAACGTCCCAGTTCACACGTTTGCCGACGTCGGCGGGATGGACGCGGAGAAACGGCGTATTGCTGCGGTTGTGAACAACCGCTTGCACCCTGAAAGGTTCCAGCGACACGGAGTCACCCAGAACGGGATCCTGCTCCACGGCCCCCGAGGCACCGGCAAGACGTTTCTGGCCGAAGCCACAGCCGGCGAGTTCCGGATCAACTATTACAGCGTCCAACCGACGTCGCTGGTCAGCGGGCAGATCGGCTCCAGCGAGGCGAACATTAGGGCCGCGTTTCAGCGGGCACATCAGTTTCGGCCTGTTCTCTTTTTCATCGACGAGCTGGATTCGATCGGAACCCAGCGCCAACAACTCGGCAGGCTCGACGACGTCGGCGGCGGCGCCCGGGCCTACAATGCCATCGTCACGGAACTGATGCAATGCGTTGACCGCTATCGCTCCGAGCCGGGGTTCATTTTGATGGCGGCCACCAATTTCTACGACGGCCTCGATGAAGCGCTGGTGCGGGACCTTCGGTTCGACGAGAAAATCCGAGTGGATTTGCCCGATGCGACGGCACGGGAGCAGATCCTGACGGCGCAACTCGCGAAACGGCTTTGGACGCCGTTTCCGGTCAAGCCCGTTGCCGAGCGGACGCGGGGATGGAGCGCAGCGAGGCTCGCCGCCCTGGTGAACAAGGCTGCCTCTTCCGCGGCGCTGGAGGATCGACGCATAGAGGAGCGGGACCTGCAGCGGGCATTCGACGATACAGGTGGCACGGACCGTCCGCTTCTGAAGCCCGTAGATTGGGACGACCTGGTTCTGTCTTCACCGGTCGAGCGGGACCTGCGCAATCTGATCCGGCTTATGAATCCCGGTGAGGCGGAACGTCTCAAGGTGCCGCTGCCGACTGGGTTGCTTCTTGTCGGTCCGCCGGGCAATGGCAAAACCTCGATCGCGCACCTCCTTGCGACGCAGACTCGCCGGAGTTTCTACCCGATCGCTCCGGCGGACGTACCCACGCCAGACAAGCTCGCTCTGGCGTTCAGCCGCGCGAGAGAGAACAGTCCCTCCATCCTGTTTATAGATGAACTCGATGGCCTGCTGCCCCGGGGTGACAACGGCTACTACAAGGGCCAGCACCAGATCCAGCTCGTAGAACAAGCGCTCATGCTGATGAGCCAACTCGATCCTGCCAACCAGGTGTTCCTGGTTGCGACCACGAATCACATCGACGATATCGACCCACGCGCGCTCCGAGGGGGTCGGTTCACGGAAAAGATCGAGGTCTGCGTGCCCGACGACAGTGGCTATTTGCGACTGATCGAGAAGTACCTGGGGCCGATTCCGCTGGCCGTCGGCCTTACCAGGAACGACCTCCTGGCCCGGCTGAGAGGCGTTTCGCCGGCGGATCTCCAGGCGCTGGTAACCACGGCCAAACGAATGGCGATGAACCGCATGGAGGAGCACGATGAAGGTTTACCGCCGCTCATTTGGGACGACTTCGAGAAGGCTCTTCACCGAAACCAGGTCTCTCTTTAGAACTGCGAGGGCCTTCGCTCCGCTAGGGGGCCGACTCTTGGATCCGCCAGGATCCACGTACGGCGCTTTCCAGCGTGGCGGCTTTTGCCTGTGCCCGAACCGGTCCTCAACACCTCGCGATTACCCGGGCGACCATTGGCCAACCAGCGGTCGCAGGCCCTTCCGCGAGTCGGCAACCCGCCTAGTGGAACGAGCATTGGTAAGCCGCACGTTTCTATCGAGACGGATCGCTGGATTTGCGCACACTCGCATCATGCCGGGCTGGCATCATATTCCGTGAATCGTTGGAGAATAGGGGGGAAGGACCCGACAGAAAGATGTCGCAGGCGGAATTAGAAAAGCCGTCCGATGCACACTTCAGGCAGTACCTCGCCTTGTTAGCGCCACTCTTCAAACCAGTCGATGACACCAACCTAGGCGATTTGTTCGAGTTCGTCTGCTGCCTTGTCCACCCTAGCGGCGTTGAGGGCACGGATGAGAACCACCTTGTCGAGACAACAGCCCTGATCGACGACCTTGACGCATTCTCTGGCCAAAACTTGCTGGGCAGCGACTTCGCCCATCCGGAGCGCACGCGTGCGCGGCTGGCGCTCCTGTCGTACTGTCACCTCACGGAAGGAGATTTCTTCTACACACTGCTAGTCAACCTGCTTCGAGTCCGGTGCGGCGAACGGTGGGCACTCGCTCCTTTCGCCGACCTAGCGCGGCCGATCAAAGCGAAGAAGGGCGCCGACACCGGTAGGCGAATTCCTCCAAGTCCCAACAAGAAGATCGCGCGACTGCACGAATACGCTACAAAGGCAGGAATGCCAGAAGTCAGCGCCGCACTCAAGGACGTCTACATCTCCGAGATCCGCAACGCAGTATTCCACGCCGACTACACGCTCTCAGACGCGGAGTTCCACATGATCAAGGACTACTACCACTCCCCGAAAGGTTACCTAACGCGAGATGTACCTCTGCCAGAACTCCTCGCCCTCGTGGACCGGAGCTTCGCGTTCTACTACGCCATCCTCAATCGCCACGTACTAGCAAGGGGAGGATTCGCGCACCTCAGGGACAAGGCTTTCCCCTTTGATCTCCGGCTCAAAGGACTCATCGAATTCCTGTTCGAAGACGACTTGATCTGCGGGTTCCGTGTCTATTGGCCCAATCAGCAGCAAGCCCAATTCACTAGGACAAGTAACGGGTCGCACGCTCTGAACATGTGGCCCGAGGTTCAAGGTGGCCTGAATATTGAGGTCGGTATGTACGCCACCGCCCCTGGCCCGTTCTCACCATTGGTCGAGAACGGTCAACAACCCGTGTACACACCTGCGCCCGGCAGAACCACTCCACCGTACTGGCCATGCGACGGTCAACCGGTCCCACTGAAGTAGCTGTGCGCTGTTCGGGACCGGCCCCAGGGCCGGTGATGCTGCATCACAAATCGCCGCATGGACGTATCACATAAGAAAATCGGCCAAATCTGCTTGACCCTAAATCCAAGCATAAGCGACTTAGACTCAAGCAGTTTGGTCCGACCCGCGATGTTTACCATATCCGGTCGCGGGGCCGGCACAACGAACCGTTGGGGACAAGCCGTCAAGGCGCATTGAAAGAAGCGGAAGAACTCACGCTCTTCAGGAACACGGGGGCGTTCTCGGGATACTATCATGAGGCATGGTCTGCGCAGAGAAGATTCGGCTGGTTGGCAACTACGCTGCCACCACCTCGGCTCTCTATCAAGCGGTGACCGAACTCCAGTTGAAAACTGGCTCACAATTCCGCAAGGCCCTCGCATCGTCAGAAGCGGCTCGCGCCGAATGCATCAAGGCTCGCCGCGCTCTGCGGGATCACACTTTCAGGCACGGCTGCTAATCCTGAAACATACGTTTTTGAAACACCAGATTATCCACTTGGATGTATCACGCCCGTTGCCGACACGTGAAAGTCCAGCGACAGATCTCCCCTGGCGCCGAATTGTTTGTCGACTAGCCACGCCTAAACAAGTCAGGAGGCGGTCCTCGCCGCACAGAACGATCAAGGTGTCCGGGAGCCCGAACTTCGGCTGATTTTTGAGCTCTGCAAATCTTGGCCTACGATTCTCGCAAGCCCGGAGTTGTTATCCGCTGTTGCTTGGCAACGCCGAGCAGTCCGACGGGAACGATAAGGGCCGAAATCGCTATGGAGGTCAAAACAGAAATGAAGCACGTTGGAATCGTGGCCATGGTGCTGGCGGTCAGCGTTCTGGTGGTTTGCCAGACCGTGGCCCTCGCTCAAAACCTTGGCGCTGCACCGCAAGTGAACGTCGCGGTGCAGGGCCAGACCGGGGCGCAGCCGGAAGGGGCGTTCTTGAACTTTGTTAACTGGGTGGGTAACGTGATTGCCCCGGTGGGCGCCGGCGTGGCCGTGCTGGGCGGGATCGTCTCGTACGCCAGCGGTCGCGGGTACATCCGGTGGATTGGAACGGCGTTGGGGCTGCTGGCAGTATCGGGCCTGACGCGCCTGCTCGAGTTCTGGATCCAACAGGGCACGGGCGGTGTTTCGTAGCGCAGTCACGGTGGGCGGGCGAAACGTTGGGATGACCAGAGATTTCGCCCGCCGCTGATCGAGGTCCATGACGATGCAGTTGATCAACGACGGAATTGGGGTGTTGCTCGGGTTGGCGCCGGTCGCTGCCCTCGTGGCTCTGGTCCTCGCGGGTCTGGCGCTGCGAAACCAGAGTTCCGTCCTGCAAAACAGCAGGTTCGGGCTGTGGATGTTTTGGGCCGTCGTCATGTTGACGCTCCCGCAGATTCTGAGCTGGTTTTCGGGCTTCGGAATGAACGTGCCGGTCGCAGCCGGAGGCGGCACAGCGTTGCTGAATGTGTTCAAGGTGGACGTCACCAATTTCGTCAACCAGTTCGTAGTGGGATATTTCGCGCCGGTGATGGCGGCTTGGTTGGTTCTGCGCGGCGTCATAGACATCGCCGAAGGGCGCAACCCACTCTATTCCATTCTCGGCGCCATGTTCCTTCTATCCATCGCCAGTACCCAGACCTTGCTCCAAGGGTGGAATTCCGGGACGAAGTTCGCTACCGCGGACGTCCTAGCGGGGCTCTGGACCTACACCGTAAGCCGCATTCTCCCTGTCGCGGCAGGCCTGGCGATCATCGGGGCAGTCCTCAATTTCGCTTTTGGCAAGCCGGCAATGCGGCTGATCTGTTGCGGGGCGGCGTTTCTGACGGTTTCGGCGCTATGGCGGCTGGTGCTGGCGATGATGTGAGGCTCGAACCATGACTTTTCTGAACGGCATCACGAACCTGACGAATTGGATGGGCAACGTCATAATGCCGACGCTTGCCGGGCTGTTCTTTGCGCTTGCCGTGATCCGGTACGCGAGAGGGTACCCGCATCAATACATCGCCTGGTCTGGCCTGATGTGCCTGATGATCTCCGGACTGCTGCGCGGCATCGAGAAATTCGCATCGCAGGCTGCGTGGAACAACCCGGACCTGATCTGGATCACGCTGCTCGGGTTGGTCAACTGGACGTGCGACGTCTTCATGCCGGTGTATGCCGTCCTACAGGTCCTGCAGGGTGTCCTCGCATTCGGCGGCGTCGGCCACCGCATATACCACGGCATGCCATGGGTACGGCATTTCGCGGCTGCCGGCATGGCGTTGGCGCTGTCGGGGTTGCTGCGCCTTGCGGAGTTCTTCGTCAGGCGGGGTGTCGGAGGAATCAGTTAGGGGCAATAGGGAGCAGCATATGAGCGGACTAAACATCACTCCGGTTCATCGAAACCTGCTCACGAGGGTCACATTTCTCTACCTGGAGTTTGAGGATGCTTTCGTGATCCTGGGCATAGCGGTCTTTGCCAACGTCTTCGGCCGCTTCTTGCACAGAAACCTCGCTGGCATACCCCTTAACGTCGTCCTGCAATACATCGTTCCGTTGCTGGCGATCCCACTGTTGATCGCGTTCAAGTACGGGAAGCCGCGGCGGTACCTGTTCGACCTTGTCGAGTGGCACACCAAGCCGCGGATCTATTGCGGCTTGGAGAGGGACTCTCAACAGACCGTTGGCTACCGGAGGGAGGACCAGCCAGAATGCCTCTGACCATGCGCCAGCACGAGACGAACTTGCACCAGCCTGCCCTTTGCGAGTTGCTGCCGATCCGCGATTATCTTGACAACCTGATCGTCAGGTCCAACGGAGCGTTGGTGGCCGGGTACGACCTGGGAGGCATCAACTCCTACTACCACTCGGACGAAACGCGAAACCAGACGAAGTATTCGCTGGAGGCACTGGTGCGAGCACTGACCGAGCGGTCTATGCGCATGCAGGTGCGGTTCGAGGTGGTGGAAGGCGTCAGCGATCTGCCCAGGCGGTACAAAGAACAACTTCGTTCCGACAATCCGGTGGTGCAGAGCCTGGATCGTCTACGCCTGGCCACCTGGCGGGAGAGAGGACGGTCGGGCTTTTTTCTCCGGCCGCTGCTGCACACGTACTTCTATTGGGACCCGCGAATTCATCATGAGGCGCCGGGCAATGGCCTCGGGAGCCGCCTGGGAACCGTAGGCGGTAGTTGGAACCTCTCAGCGACCAAGTGCATCCAGCGTAGCCAGCGCGAGCACGAGGACCAGGTCGCGGAGCTCGAATCCATTTTGAAGGGTATAGAACAGACGCTCAACGCAACTGGCATGGCGGTGAGGCGGATGAGCGCCGACGAGATGTTCCTGGAACTGAAACGGGCAATGAATCCGCTCCTTAGCGATCAGATCCCGTACCACCCGCCGGAATTGTCGATCGACTACCGCAGCGCGCGGGAACAGGCGGCAAACACGAATATCGAAGACGATCAGGAGACGTACATCAAGATCGGCGGTCTGCTGTATTCCTTCATATCCCTGAAGGACTTGCCGGACGCGACTTTCCCAGGCATCTTGCGGGAGTTGCTGGGCCTCGATTTCCCGCTCGTCGTGAACACCGAGGTCTGCATACCGGATCAGGCGGAGCGATTGAAGCTGTTCAAGGGCAGGTTGCGCCGCATGACCGCCGCCCAGCGCGACGCGAAAGGCGGTTTCAAGGTCAATGTCGATGCACGGGTGGCGGAAGGCCAGTTGATGCAGACCCTCCAGGACCTGATCTCCAGCTCGCTGAAAAGCGCTCAGGTCAGTCTGGTGGTGGCAGTTCGTACGTCTACGCCGATCCAGAGCCGGCGCGATCTGGAGGAGCAGGAGCGGGTTCTCGCGGACCGCCGGCAACGGGCATTGCACGCCATGATGCGAATGAACGGTGCACGGGGCCTGCCGGAGGATCTCGCCAAACGGCGCCTCTATATCAACAGCCTGCCGGGAATGACCGAGGAGAATAAGCGCGAACACGACTGCTTCACCCTTCATGCGGCAGACCTACTGATGGTGGAATCGCCCTGGCGGGGGACGCCGAATTCGCCGCTGATCCTGTTAGAAACGCCGTACCGGCAGTTGGTTCCTTTCTCCCCCTTCGATCCGGGCCTGAGCGACGCGAACGTGCTGATCACGGCGAAGTCGGGCGGCGGGAAGACCTTCATGGCCCAGATGTTCCTCACGATGATGGCCCGCCTGAACCCGCTCATTTCGATTCTCGAGCGCGGGAGTTCGTACAGGCCCCTGGTCGAGTTGATGGGCGGTCGCTGCATTGATGTGGATCTTGAGGGTGCGGAGACGCTGAATGCGTGGGATCTGCCTCGGGGGTCAACAACACCATCGAACGACAAGCTGGCGTTCCTCAAGAACTTGACCCGGCACATGATCGGCATGAACAGTCCGGCGGCCGACACGGCAATCCTGGACAACCTGCTGACCGATGCCATCGTAAGCACGTATCAGCGGTGCAGAACCAGGGAAGACCGGCCGATCCCGACGTTTAACGATTTGCGGCAGGAACTGGAGACATGGCGGGACGAATCCGAGGTCGAGCGGATCCGGGATGAGGCGCAACTCGCCGCCGTGAAACTGCGGGAGTGGACGGGAGATAAGGTATACGCCAGGCTATTCGACCGGCCGACGACGATCCGCACCGACGAGAATTGGCTGTTTTTCAACGTGGAGGGTTTGACCTCAGACCCGAAGCTGGAAAGCTCGATGAGCATGATCATCGCGAACGCGATGTCGGAGCGCGCGTCGGGACGAAGCGGGCAGCCGAACATCACGGTCTTCGACGAATGCTGGTCTCTCCTCGACTCCGCGGTCCTGGCGCCACAGGTGGAACAGTTGTTCCGGACCGGCCGAAAACGCGGGGCCAGCATCTGGGGCATCAGCCAGGCCCTTGAGGACTTTGTCGGGACAGAGACGCAACCGCGGCCCCACGGCCCCGGCATCGTGAAGAACGTCTCTACGAAGATCATTGGGCAGCAGCAGGGTGACCTCAAGCTGCTCGGCACATCTCTGCATCTCAACCAGACGGCTCTGAATGAGGTGCGGGGCTTCAGCGCTCCACGGAAGGGGCGCAAGGCCCAGGCTCTACTGGTATTGGGTGAGAAGGCCGAAACCACGCAGACCATCAACATTGTGCCGACGCCGGTCGAATACTGGATCTGCACGACGTTCAAACGGGAACGGATCTACCGCGCCTGGTTTCTGCAATCGAATCGGGACTTGGGTCTCTTTCAGGCATATGAAACGCTCGCCGCGAGGTTTCCATCAGGTCTGGCCGACGTCGCCGAGTTGCCCGAAGAATTATCCGGCGCGGTGAAATCCGCCGCGGCAGCAACGGTAGCAGGGTAGTCCAACATGCAATACCTCAAACACTTTTTCGCGTCGTTCCTGACCGGTAAGGGCCGATCCAGTATCTCGGTATTCCTGGTAATGGCGCTGGCGTTTGGGCTGATCGGACCCCCGCCGGCCATGGCGCAGATCGGCGCGATTGCGGTCACGGCGGCGGCTGCCGCAGTCGTCAGCTTCATTACGAATACCATCGGGGGTCTGCTGGGCAGCTCCAACGGTCTTTTGAGCGACATCAACGGCTTCTTTCAGGCCCTGGTCAACCTGTGGCAGCGGGTCGTCTACCCAATTGCCCTGATCAACCAAGCCCGGATGATGGTGACGCAACTTGTGGCCCAGTTTCGCGGCCTGGTCAGGGCTATCGACAACGTAAACGTCCGGAGTGCGACGCTGCCAAATCCGACCGCCCTGGAGGGAATCATGCGGAACGGATCCGTGGGGGACTTTGGCCAATTCGATCAGGTGTTCCGAACCACATTCCAGCCGTTGCCTCCGGCAGCAAATATCAATCCCGGCGACCGGCAGCGCGTGGATTTGAGCGACGCGCTGGCAATGGACACGCTGAAGGCACTGAAGGCTTCCGACCAAGTGGTGCAACAGACGCTTCAGGCGTCACAGATGATCGAGGACGAAGCGGCTCAGGCAGCGCCGGGCTCGGCCGCGTTTCTAACCGGCGCGGGCCTGGTCGCCGCGGTCGAGAACCAGGCCATGATGCAGAGAATGCTCGCCGCCGAACTGCGGGAGGAGGCGGCGATCCTGGCGGACACCAACGCAATCCGTAAGCGCCAGGCCGATATGGCGGGTCAGTTCCGCCAAGACACGACGAAGTTGTTTAAGTAGGGGGCTCCAATGGATCCGAAGTGGCGGTTATTGCACGTGTTGTGGGAACACCGAGCGAAGTTCTTGGTGCTGATGCTCGTCATGTCGTTGGTGGCGCCTCAGCCGGCAAGGGCGCAGTTAGGAATCGACTGGGGCGCGATCGTAGCGGCCATTAACAGCATCGGTAGCGCCATCACCAATACGATCGCTCCGGCGCTGCGGACGATCAACGGTGCGTTGGGGACGCTTAACAATCTCATGAGCAGTATTCAGGCGTTCTTCACCAACATCGTGTATCCCCAGGCGGCGATCAATCGAGCCCAGGGCTTGGCGGGAGCCATACAGGGTCTCTACAACCAGATTCAGGCAACCTCCCGGGTAAATGTCGCCAGCGCCACGCTGGCTAATCCGCAACAACTCGAACAAGTGCTGCTGTCCCGCAACCCAATGAACGTGCCAAGCGTTACGGCGAATTATCAGACGCTCTACCAGACTGTTCCGGTCCCGCAAGCTGCATCACCGCAGACGCGGGATTTGGTCGACATAAACGACGCCGCGGCGCAGGCGGCGATGAAACGAGCAATCGCCATCGATGCGATTGCCGACACGGAAATGCAGGCCGCGGACCGCATCAATACCGAGCTCGGTCAGGCGGCGCCCGGAACCGCGCCGATGATTGAGGCGGAAGCTGCCGCTTGGCTCGTACGTGCAAACGCATATACGCAGTCGGCGCTTGGAGACGTGATGCGGCTGCGCGCGGTCACCCTCGCGAATAGCGGTGCGCAGCTGAAATTCAATGCGAACAGCGCTGCCCAGATTCGGCAGAACGCCCTCGATTCGATGAAGTGAGGCGACGACATGTTCTACTTTCAGTCCATGTTTCAGCAGGTGTACAACGGCATCACGGGCTCAACAGTGCTGCCGGCGGTTCAGCAAGTCGCCGAGGCGATCCTCCTACTGGCTGCGCTCTTTGCCGTCTACGAAGCCTACGCAAAGGGTGGAGACGCACGCGCGCTGGCACTCGCGGGCGCGCGTTACCTCTTCATGGGTTTGCTCATCAGCCAGTACCCGAACGTCTTCAGAAACGTGAACAACGCCTTTGCGAACGTGGCGCAGACCATCGCGCCCACGGACGTCTGGACGAACTTCCGGGATCAGGTGCAGAGCTACCTTTCGGCGAACACTGGTGACGGAGCCTGGTGGAATTGGATCGTAGGCGGGGTAGCTGGGACGTTCAGCCTGATTCTCCAGGCCATTGCGGTAATCGTGTTCCCCATCTCGTACGCGATCTTTTCGTTCTTCTACAGCATGTATGGCGCCGTTCTGTATGTCTGCGGGCCACTGGTCCTTGGGTTATACCCTGCCCTGGGAGTCGGCCAACTGGCGAGAACGTATATGGTGAACCTTTTGGTCTGGAATGCCTGGGGCGTGATCTACGCGATCATCAGCCAGTTGCTGACGATCATGAGCGCCAATAGCTTGGGGAACATCTTCACGGCGCAGAACATTGGGGGAGCGTTTCAGGGAGCCAGCCAGATGCTCCTGATCTCGCTGGCCAGCATCCTGCTCTCCATCATGATTCTGCTAATCCCCTTCCTAGCGAAACGAATCGTCTCTGGCGATGTGGGAAGCACGATGTTCGCGGTGGCGGGAGTCGCGGCCGCCGCCGTGCAGACGGCACTTGCGGGTTGGGCTGGAGTGCAGGGCGGCGCGGCAAGCGCGATGAACGAGGGGGGCGGCGGTGACTCCGGCGGGTCAGCGGGAGGCGCCGCCGGAATGGCGGATGCTTCGAGCAGACCACCGACGCCACCTGCGGAAGGGATGGGCGGTGGCGCGGCCCTCGCTTCGAGCGGCGCGCCGCCCGCAGGCCCAGCCGGCAGCGCGGATGGGTTGGGTGGTGGAGATACTGCCGGCGCTTCCGGGTCCGGCTCTACGGCAGAAATGAGCAACACCCCGGCAGGCTCCCGCGGGCACGCTGGCCACTTCGGTCGGCACAGCGTCGCGCACGCCGTAGGCTGGTCGATCGGATCGGCCGCAGGTTCCACCCAGCGAACCGTCGCAAGGGCGTTCCGCTCTGGCGATTCGACCGCAGAAGAGGAGGTCTGAGATGGACAAACAGCAGCCCAGCGAGGCACCCGAGAAACTCCGATACACCAAGTACTACGAGCACGACGGCGCATTGCGCGCCTACGCGAACCGCATGATGTGGTTCGGAATATCGGCAGTGATGATTTCGTTCGTCTTGGCGCTCTTGTTCTTCTGGGTGCGCGTGCAGCCGCCGACAGTGATCCGGATAGCGGCGAACGGCGACGCAACGGTTGTCAGTGGCGCCGCCAACTCACCGCGGGAATTGGGCTTTATGAACGCTCTGGCGGCTTCTTCCGCGCCCGGTGAGCAGCCGACCGATATCGAAGGCCGAGCCGTCGTGCGAAGGTTCCTGGAGAACTACCTGATATACACGCCAACCACCATGGAACAGAATTGGGCCAACACGCTGAACATGATGACCCACAACCTCCGTACCGCGACGCTGAACCAGTTGCGCGACCAGGACATCGTCTCGAAAGTCCAGGACGACCAGATCACGTCCACGTTCAAGCTTCGCTCGCTGGAGTCGGTCAAGGGGCAGCCGTGGACATACGTTGGGTTCGGCGTGAAGGAAGTGCACCGCATTCACAACAAGATCGAATCCACGGACAGACTGGTCGCTCGATACAACGTGCGGCTGCTCCAAACAGAGCGGTCGGAACGCGTTCCGAGTGGGTTATTGGTCGCCGAATACGGTGAGAGCCAGATGGTGGGGGAAAAAGACAACAGCCTCGTGCAGTCGAGTGTGTTGATCGACGACGGGAAGAAGTAGACGGATTCTGTCGCTGCTGGCCGGGAAGACGCGTAGTTCCCCCGGCGCGGTAGCGGCTGGAACGAAGGCCAGAACGATATCTGGCACTTTGATGGACGCCGGAGGAGGGGCGTGAGTGCGGCTCGTGGGCCTGACCGGCGCGCGAGCCGCAATATTTCTTCGGTGGGAGGAGGCGGAAAGTGGCAAATTCAACGGCAGTCCAGGACGTGGGTGCTGAAAGACGCGAGGCGGAACCGCGGCCGTCAGCTGAGCCAAGGCCAGCGAAGGTACATGGAACACCAGACGTGAAACCGGAAGTTCGGCCTTCGGGGCGGCGCGGTCTGAAACGCCGGCGTGCTCCGAAGGACACTGATGCCGCCACCACGGCGCGCTATTTCTTGACGAAGCCCAACAGCAATGGCAAACCCGAGTTTGATGAAGAAATGCCCGATGAGAATCAGGCGATGATCGAGGCCCTCAAGCGGGACCGGCATTTCGTGATCGTTACAGAGTGGCGGTCCAGGGTGGACGTGACGAGGGGGGCGCCGATCATTGAAAAGGAGCCCATTGGCCGGGAGTAGAAACGATTTTCATATGTCGAAACGATGGCTTCATAGCACAGAGTGAATCTGTCGAAGCGGCCCGGAGCATAACCGGGAAAGTGTTGGTTCGGCGGCTCGATGAGCTCCGGCCAAGGGTAGTAACCTTCGCACGGGACTCGGGAGCACGCTGACACCAGCGCCCTCCTTGCTGTCCTGTGCTCATCCACAGAACAGCTAGGAGAAGATATGTTCCTTCACAGAGTGAAGATGAACTGGAAGAGGTACCAGAAGCTGACCATGGCGATCCTGCTATTTGCACTGGCTCGGATCGTCCTGGAGACATGCTTCGGGGAGGCGCCGTTAGGGGCTTTCGCGGTTTTCAGGCTTGCCCTGATACTGCTGGCTGCGACGGTTGCCTGGGCGTTCCTCAAGACCTGCGGGGAATTGGGGGCCGTCTACTACAAGAAGCTGTGCACCTTCAAGGTGGCACTGCGCAAACTCTGCCGCGATTACTGGGGTAAGACGGCGCCGGTTTAGACATGACGACGCCAATCCGGCTTGGCTGGATAGGCCGTAGAAGACCTTTCACAACGAACACCCGGCTCTCTTGAGCCTGGGCTGGGAAATTCCGAGTAATTTCACCCGCATCAGGCAGGAAGAGACCGCGCGTGGTCTCCGCTTCTGCCCGTTGCGCAACTAGAGCAGAACAAAAGGAGATACGCAATGTCCAACGTGAAAGAGAACAGTTTCCTGCGCGTTGCCGCGCTGGAGATCAATGAAGACGGCAAGGTATCGAGGAAGAACATGACGGTCGATCGCGACAGCCAACTGGAGAACACGCTCCTGAAGGCGGACTATCCGGCGATTCGCGTTGCCACGATTGACATCCCCCAGCAACAGCTCGATCAGTACCAGCAGGCGATGGTCGAGCATTCGTTGGGCAAGAAGATCATGTGCGACGGCGTAGAGTACAGCCTCGTGGGGGCCTCGGCATCCGCGAAAAACGGCAAGTACTACGCCGTGGACGCTGCGCACGCCAAGGCGATTGCGCTGCGTTTTCGATTCTGGCCAGAAGCCGCGATGACGTATTTCGGTATTCTCGTTTCGCCCTGCAAGGTGTGCATCGAGTTTCCGAACGCTCGCACATTGGTGGTCAAGGACCACGAACTGGGAACGAACGACTGCCGAGGCTGGATTAGCCGCTCCCTATTCGAGCATCTCCATCTCCCCGCCCGGCGTTTCTACCAGTTCCGGTTGTCCTTCGACAACAACCAGGCAAAGGGCAGCTTCAAGATCATGGAGGATGATGTCGCGAACGCGCTGGCGGCGGACATCGTCATCCCACGATCAAGCTGCAAACCCGAATACCGAAAGCCAGAAGTTGCCTATCGGTGTCCAACTGCCGCTGGACGTGTCACCGGGCAATATTCGGCTGGCCGGGTGGTGGTAGGGATCCGGGAGATCTCAAGAGACCTTCAGTTCTCGTCCAGCTACACCCTGATCGAGCACGCGCCGCTCAAGTCGATCGAGACGGAGATCAAGCCGGTCGCAATGGCTACGGTGGAGGCCGTCAAAAATGCGGTTGCCAACAACGATTTCGCCGAGTTGTTTCGCGTTCTGGGAATATCGGACGAAGTCGAACTATTCCGGCCGGATGAAAGTGTCGCCGACCCGGAACACACGTCAACCGAGCACACCGTGGTGGAAGCCGTCCTCAAGGCCGACAGCACGGGGTACTGGTTGAAGCACCCCTTCGTGAATTCCCACCTGCAACGCATCATGGCGAGGTGGGCGTTTAAGCTTTGCACCGCGGGCGGCTTCGCGTTGCCGGCATTCGCTCTGGCGGACGATGGCTACTTAGTGTTCCACAACGGCAAGATCCTGTGTGGCTCCGACTGGTTGCCGGAATGGAAAGCCATCACCAGCCTCGATTCGCGTCGCATGCTGGTGGTTCGGTATCCGATCCGGACGAAGGCCGACCTGCTGCCGGTGGAAGGACTGAACGACTCTGGAATGCTGGAACTGTTGATGTGGCATCTCGGCCGGCAAGCAGGCTCGGTTGACACCGGAACGGCCGCCGAGATCATCGACAAGCAGCTACGGCTGGACGGGGCGTTTACCCTTCACTCGGAGACAGCCAAGAAGAACGGTGGGGACTACGACTTCGACTGGATCTGCCTGGTGGAAGACAAGCGGTTCCCATCATTTGTAGACGACCGATTTAGCTACAGGCCATCGGGGGAGAACACCAAGAACAAACAAAACAAGAAGGAATCCCCCTGGTGGAACCTGGCGCAGGTCGCGTACTCTGCCAAAGGCAACACCATCGGCAGCATCACCGATCTCAAGACGTCCTGCCTTGCGGCGGGCCGGCCTGATCTCGCGGATCGCTGCGCGGTGGAACTTCAAAAGGCGCTCGACCAGTTGAAATGGGGCGTGGCGCCTAACCACGAGGAGATTGCGAAAATCCGCCAAGAGGTCGGCACGGCTCCATGGCTCAAGCTCAAGCGGATCAAGCGGGTTTCCGATCTTCCCATGCAACTTCCGACCACTGCTACAGACAAAATTGGCGAACTCTACAACTATGTTCGGAAGGAAGTGTACGAACTCTTCGCAGACGTGCGGCCCCTGGAGGACTTCCGAGGCGCAATCTGCGGAGGAATCTATGACCGCGACATGCTGCAAGAGGCCGGCATGCTTTCGGCGATGTACGCCGTCAACATCGGTCTCGTCGCTGAAAAGCGCTGTACGTACGAAGACGCACTCACGAAGGCCCAACAGGAGCTGGAAGCCTTTCCGGTGGCCGAAGCTCGGGCTTCCAAAGAGGGCACAAATCGGAGACGGGAGTTGTACCGCAGACGCAACCAGGCTCAGGCCGCGCTTCACTTTTACGAGGAGCGGTCCCGGAAGGACTTGCGCAACCTGATCAACATCATCCGGAAATGGGCCGAACGGAAGGAGGATCGCGCCACGGACTGGCTTACGGCATTGTGGGATATCGCCTGTAAGAGCCGCCGCTGGAACGAGCGCGAGAATCGCCGTTTGAATACCGGGAGCATCGTTTTCTATGCTTTCCCGCAACAGGTTGTCGATATGGTGGTGGAGCGGACAGGCGGTAGACCGATTACCGTCGCGCTGCCGAACCTGGTCGACGGCGAGGTAACCATCGATCACGACGGCAGCGTGTATCTGGTCGATGAAGTGTCCGACGGTGCCGGGTCGTTCGTGCGCCGCCAGACCTTGCTCTTGCAGGTTCCGGGGGACGGGAGATTGATCACCGACAGCGGGCGAACCTATCAGGTTCGCCCCTTTGCTGTCCAGGATGGTCAATCCCAGATTCGTGACGGCAGGCTCCAACTGCCTAACACGCAACAGCGCCCCGGCATTCCGAAATACAAGGGCAACAACTGACAAAAACCTTCCAGGGCGGGACCGGCCTCCGGCCCCCCTGGAGTTCTTGCTGCGCCGGCGGTTGCTGGAGGGAGGACTGTCATCTCAAGCTAATGTTCGCAATACTGCGCGTTACGAGAACGTCAGCGGAAGATCGCTCGAAGTGCACGCGAGGACGCGGAAACAGGAGTGGCGGCAGTCCAAATCGGCTCAACAGGAGAAGCAGAATGGGCTTTTACGTGTCAGCGTTCGTAGACGGTGTTCTTCCCCTGCCCACTGTTCCCAGCGCTGCTTTTTGAGCGTCGATCCGTTTGCTAAGGTCTCGGAAATAGGTCGTACCCTCATCGGATCGCAAAAACACCGTCTGGCTATCCCAGCTAAAGCCGCCGTTCATTCCCCAAGTCGCTTCGGCGACTGCTCGCATAATGCTCTGAAAACGCTCGTTTGTCATCCACTCCACGAGGGCGGGCCTGTTCTCCTTACACCAATTGATACTGTGCCGCATCAAGTAATCAAGTCGTGCAGCTTGCGGCGGGTGGGTAAGCGTGTAAATGTTCTCTTCTGAAATATCGACCGGCGGGCGACTGAACAAAAATGCTCCTGCTACAATCACAAAACACGAAAATACCGCTTGGTCCAGTGCGTTAGGCGATACGCTGCCCAGCTTCAGCACTGCGGAAAAACTCCTTCGAGCCTCAGTGTCAATGAAGTTCGCCAGTATATGATAAGCTGCGTACCCATCAGCATCTGCTTCTTCTGCCTGGCGGTCGAGATTGGCGTTGTTGTTGCCGTTCGTAAACTCGCTGAAGAACGTGGACTCCGATTGATGGGTAAGGACGTGTCCATGAACATGGTGAGTAAACTCATGCGTCACGATGAAACTTAGTAGGTGGTTGAAGAGCACCGCATGAAGTCCATCGCGCACTTCTGCGGTTATCGCTATACCAAGGATTTGGGCAATCGACTCCGCGTGGCTAAGGCGCACACAGATGTCACCCAAATCATATATCATCGGCAGAGTGATACCGATGAAGGCATAATTATCTTCAGCTCTGAATGATGTGGCGTTAGGAAAATCAGAGTCAATATAATCGAAGTACATTGGAAGATCGTCAATGTTATCCGGAACGCGCTTTCTGGCCGCCAGGGCTTCGTTCATGACCTTTTGAATAGTGCCTAGTAGGGAACGAAGGCCTGCCTGTTGCACCTCTGCTAAATCAAGCCTGCCCCGGTAAACAGGAACGTATCGACCTTGAGAAATCACGCGCGGGCTGTTTTCTTCAAGGCATTTGTGGAACGCATCTGCAGCGGGAAGTGGCGTCATGGTTACATTGTCGCCGGAATCCTTTACGCCGAGGCCTCGCGCGCAGGTCGGAAACGCTGTGTCCGCACCCGGACGGCTGGCTGGTGATACTCAAGCGCTAGTCGTTGGCAATCAGCAAGCCGAGCCCTACGCAAAGGCAGGCGAGCAAGCCAAACCCGAACGCTGGGTTATCGCTGGGGGCCTGTAGCATGACCGCCGCTGGGCGTGCGGTAGGGAATTGGCGTCGGATGTATGCTGGGTCGTCTTCGCGTTTCCACCCGCGCACGCTATCAAGTGGGCCCGGGACTGACCCACCTACGGAGATTGGCTCAATCCACAGGGAGCACCCGCCGATGTGTAGCTGGGACTTCAGGATAAGCATGCCGTACCCCTGGCCGCGCACCGGTTCCGTGGCGAATTCGCGGATATGGTCAAACCCCAAGACCGTACCGTGCCCCGTCGCGTTGTTGCTGATTCTCACGCCATTCTTTTCAAATCCCTGGATCAACCAGTCATCGTCAACCGGCGGTAGCTGTGGTCCGGTTGGGCCGCCCACGAAGCGCTTAGCCATTGGCCGAAGCCTGACGTGGTGCCCTACGTTTTTCTTGAGTTCGGCTTTATTCATCGGCCCTCCCGAATGTTTTCATTCTACCGAACCGACATGCAGAGCGCATTTGGGTCGTCTCTTCCAGGTGGAGGTTCCCCGTCTCTGTCACGGAAGCCTCCCATTCGTCGGCGCCGGATCCCTGGGGAACTTGGGATTGAGCCTGCAGTGTCGTGAGGCCAGGCTAGATCGTCCGGCCGTTTTTGGCGTGCTGCCGGAATCGGCGGAAACTTGGGCATGCGAAAAGTTCTGGTTCTCTCAATCAGTATCGGGCTGACGGCCAACGCGCAGAGGATCGATACCGAAAAGTCCGACCCACACAAGGTGGTCCGTGTTGCCACGGCCCCGAATCACCTGAGCGTTATCGAACTGGCTGAGCCTGTAATGGAGGTGGCGACTGGCAGTTCGTCGTATAAGATCGAATGGCGGGAGAACAAGGTATTCGTCCAGCCTCTCGACCCGGAGGCCACCACCAACCTCTTTATCTGGACCGCGTCGGGCCGCCTGAGCTACGAATTAGTGCCGGCTAAATCCGTTCAGGACATGCAATTTGCGATCGACCAGGAGCCGCCACCGCACTCCGCAAAAGTCGCCGTTCCCGACAAACCGGCTGAAGATCCGCAAACGGCGCAGGAGGCCAAACTCGCCTCCGACATGCTGTTTGCCAGCACGCCCGTGCGCCTGGCTGGCGAAATCAAAGACCGCGGGCGCGTAGAGGTCATTCTGAAAGACGTTTACAGGCTGAACGAGCGGATCTACGTCCGATATGCGATCCAGAATCAGGGCCAGTCCATCTATGAGCCGGGGACGCCTGACGTATTCACCCTTCGTTCGCCACGGAGCCCCAGTTCGCTCTATGTGCTTTCGAAGAGCCAACTGGTGGGCGACGCGCTCAGGATAAAAAGCGATGGACAGGCGCCGCTCAAAGTCGTAAGTGCCCAGGTTCACGAGAATTCCATCCAGCCGGGCGGAACGGCGTGGGGCTTGGTCGCGTTCGAACTGCCAACCGGGCCGAACAGGCCTTCCGTTCTAAAGTTTGCGTTCCCACCTGATGCGGCTGGAGCGGTCATCGCCGTACTGGTCCTGTGACGCCATGGACCGCGAACAGCTGATCACAGCCGAGTCGATTCTGCGGTGCCGGACGCTCACCAGGATTCCGGAAATCCCGCTGGCGATCGTCCCAGCCCTGCGGGTGCCCACTGCGTCGAACATCGGTGATGCCATTCGGGACCACTTCTCCCAGGCGCCCGACGCCGGGGTGTGGCGACGCTTGGCCAACACTCTGTTGGAAGCACCGAACCCATTTAACCCGAATGCCCGCCGACGGCCGAAACTAGACTCCGTAATCCTCGGCGCGCTAGTCGTCGCATCAGTCGGATTGGTTCTCTACTTCAACATCACGGCGGTCGCAGGGTGACAACTTTCATGGAAACCCAAACTGAATCGCGCTTGAATCGGGCCCTCCGCCGAGGAGAGAGCATCGGCCTCTTTGTCTGCTTAGCCGCCCTCATGCTGGTGGAGGCTGGGTACATAGCGTGGCTCGAGCGGTTGCCCGCGTTTCCCGCGCACGGGGATACTGTCGGGTTCCTGGATCTGCCGCCCTGGTACGATCACCCACGAGCCGAGGTCACGCTGCTGCTAACCGTCCTGGGTGGCCTCATTGGGTGGTCATCCTGGCAAGCATGTGCATTCCTTCGTGCCGGTAGCGGTACACCAACTACGCCGGAGAGACGGACGGCCGTCGTGCGTTGCCTGAAGACTGCCGGCGCCTTCGCGGTGATCGCCGGCGCTGACATGTTGCTCGTTCAGTTACTCCGGACCTAGCGCCGGACCCACCAGTTCGGGAGAACACCATGGACAATCAAACTGGTATGGACCGGCGGCCCGCGCGGGCGCCCCTGTCGGAGACTCCGGCGTTTCTGATCGCCGTCGGCGCCTGCGTCTTGGGCGCAGCCTATTGGTTGCTTCTGACCAAGGTTCACCATTTCACGAACCGCCAGGCCGTCGAACTCGCCGCATATGCTCTGAGCGTTATTGCGATCTCCGTGACGGCTGTGGCACTCCACCTGACCCGTCGATCACGCCGCGAACAACGTCGGGTGCAGCGCTCGTAATGGCGGCGGCGCGGGACCAAAAGATGGTTGGCAAGGCTTGGGCTGAAGGCGCGGTTGTGCTCGGCTATGACATCCACGGCAATCCGTGGCTTTGGCCGGATCGCGTACGCGTGATGCAGGGTATCGTGCTCGGAATGACCGGCAGCGGCAAGACAACGCTGCTGAAGAACATCATCGTCCAGGATTTGGCGCGCCGGGTTGGCCCGCCGGAGGACCGCCACAGAATCCCGATGGTGATCTTCGATGGCAAGGGCGATCTGGAATTCTACCAGGAACTGCTGCCTCACATTCACCGCGCCGGCCGCCTCGATGACCTGCGGCTGATCAATCCGGCGCGGCCGGAACTGTCCAGCCTCTACAACCCTTTCTACACAGAGGATGAGGATTACATGGCCCAGGTGAACATGGTGTTCGGTTCGTTCAACCTGCACGACGAGTTCTTCAGCAAACACCAGCTGAACTACCTGGCCGACATCGTGCGCATCCTGCATTACACCGGCCTGCGATTCAACTTCTATGACGTCATCGTGGCAGTTCTGGACCAGGAGGTTTTGCAGGGGCAGATCGACAAAGCGCGTCAACACCTCCGGACAGATACCTCGGTCAGCATGCAGCGTCGGCTGAACTTCGAGATGTCGGTTCGCAACCTGATGCAGTCGTTCGAAGACCGCGAGCGGGTGCCGAAGATCCAGGGCCTGCTCAACGAGTGCATGACGTTCCTGGACGATGCTCTCTCGATCATCACCGGGCCGTACGACGACCTGCTCTCGATCAACGACGTCATCGAGCAGGAGCTGATCCTGTTCGTGACACTGAACGTCAACAAGAACACCGAGCCGGTACGGGCGTTGGGGAAGATGCTGCTGCAGAACATCCAGCTGGTCGTTGGGAAGCGTTACGAGAGCGAGGAGGAACGCAAGCGGCTGAACCGGCCATTGTTCTCGATCGTCATGGACGAGTTCGCGCCATTCGGGTATCAGAACTTCAGCCAGATCCTGAACACGGCCCGTGGCACCAACACAGCGTTCCTGTTCTCGATGCAGAGCCTGCCGCAACTGCTGAAGGTCGGCAAGGGCTTCAAAGAGGATGTGACATCAGCGCCGAACACCAAGATCGCGCTACGCACGCAGGATGAGGAGACAGCGCGATACTTCATCCGCGCGTCTGCTGAGCACGCCGTCACGCGCCGTACGCAGTCCCTCATTCGGCACCAGCTGTTTGGGTTCGAGCGCTTCGAAAAAGGAGTAAGCGCAACGGAACGGGAGGAACGCGAGTACCGCGCCGAAGACGAGAAGATCAAAAACCTGCCGAAGGGCCAAATGCAGATCCTCATGACGGACGACAGCGAGGGCACGCTGCATCGGCATCTCCACGTGCGGACGCCTCCCGACATTGCCCTGCCAGGTTTCCATTGGGAACTTCTGCCGCGTCTACGCCACTCGCGGTCTGAGGAGCGCGGCGCGAATCTACGCTTCAAGAATCCGGAGTTGGCTAATTCTCCATGGGGCCGGAGAATCCAACCCGGGAGGAGACACGGAGGTACAACTGATGCGACTGTACGTTAGTGTTTGCGCGGCCGTGCTCGCCACCGCATTTGCACTGTCGGCACAATCCCAACCGGAGAACTCTGGACGAACGGCCACGCGCCGTGATGCCCGAGGAGGGACGTATCACGAGGGAGAAACGGCGGTGCCGCCGGCACGATACTCTCCCTTGGCAGCTCAGGGGGGCTACGCTGGCGGACGAATGTCACCGCTGGACGCCGCGGTTCACGCACTCAACCCGCACGATGTGAACTTGGGCGAGATCTGGGAGCGACGCCGCCGTCAATGGCTGGACAACGCGGGCGCCAATCCGTACTTCTGGTTCAGTTTCCTTGTCACCGCCGCGGTCGTCCTGAGCTGGTTCGCGCTGGCCTGGGTTCATACCGACCGGGGCCGAGAGCGGTGGCGCCTTGCCGAACATGCGGCAGACGCTTTGCGCTATGCCGAATATTGTAAACACCGGGCAAGTGAAGCGATCGGACGGTACAACGAACACGTCGAGAAGTGCAATCGGCTGATCGAATCGGGGGAGTCAGGGCTAACAACACCGGAGACGGCGAACCTGGAGGATCATCGCCGCGAAATCACGCGCCTCGCGGCCGACAACGACAGCAAGGATTTGCAGGTGAAGAGGCTTCAGGAGGAACTTGACCGCAAGACCCAAGAACTGACAGACATTGCCAAACGAATTGAGCAGGCGGAACAACGCTTGAATGCTCGCGCCAAGGTTGCTTCGAGCGTGGACGCCCAGGCGAAATTGGCGGAGCGGATCAACCGGCTGGAAACGGAAAATCGCACGCTCGCAGAAGAGAATCGGCGATTGCGGCAGCGGTCCGGAAACAACAAAGCTGTTGCGGTCGAAGACCAGAACCAGCCCGAGGAATCGTGATGCTGGTTGGGATTCACAGCTTCGGCAGTCTCTGGACGCGCCGCGGCAATCGCGCCGATGCGCGTGGAAACCGGGGGGTCGCGTTCTTCAACACGACAGGGGTTCTGATCGGCAACACATTGCGCCATCGATCCTGCCTCTATGGTCACGTGCGGCTGAATGGATGCTGGGGATTCCGGCCCGAGAACGCAGACAAGATGCTGAATCGAGTCTTCGAGACTGACGAGTTGGCGAATTGGAACGGACACCGGAAGCTCTTTCTGCGGGCTCCGGCGGCAGACCCGGTGCACCCCGCCCGGTACCTGGTGGCGATCACATCGGAGATGGTCGGCTGGATGGATCGCCGCGGTACGTGGAGATCCGGCGCAACGGAAGTCATCTCGTTCAGCGAGGCGAATGATCAGCAGGAGGCACTGCTGCTGTTTCCCGCGTTCGGGTGGGTGCATGGTGCGGCGGGAACGTTCTGCCTGTTGCCTGACGGTGACAATCCCGCGCGATCCAAGCTGCAATGCGTTTCGCAACCACGGTGAATCATGCGTCACGCCAAAGGAACAATCGCACTCAGCCAGGAGCAGGACTTGCCGATGCTCCGTCAGATCCTGAACAGCCAGTTCATCACACACACGCAGTTGTGGCGGTTCATGCGGCACGCCTGTATTGAGCTCAGCCGTGCATCGTTTTGCTGGCGTGTCAGACGGCTCTGGGCACACGGATTTGTAGCGCGCCACAGTCTTCCCATGGTGGATTCCGATTTCGTGTACTCGATCGCCTGTCCGGGCGTGACCTTCCTGGAAACCGCCGGTGCCTTGTACAACGGTCCAAGGAATGGCCCGAAAGTGACAGGGGATGCTGCCAGCGTTGCACACGCGCTCGGGCTGAACGCGATTCACCTGGATCTGTTGAGGAGTGGGCAACTCGTGCTTTGGCAGACCGAGGTGGAGATCCGCTCGGAGAACGAACTTGCGATCAGCAGCTACGCCAAGCACTACGACGCCATTGGGACGCTCCAGCTTGACAGGCATTCCGCCAGATTCGCGCTTGAATACGAGCGAACGCCCAAATTGCAGTCAGAATACCTGCGGATCCGCGAGTTGTTCGAGGTGGAGCAGCGGATCGACCGATTCCTTTACCTGGCCGCGAACTCGCACATCCATTCACTGCTGAAGAAATGCTTCTGGGGAACGACGCGCAGCGTTTACATCGGGTTGGCGAATGATCTGTCACTCCACAAACTTGACGCGGTTGAGGTGGTGGATGCCCAGACCATGCAGCGCCGGCGTCTTGCCAACAGTCTTTGACCTCCTATTGCCCTTACCATGCGCTGCGATTGAGCTTCGTTGATCCTTGGAAGCCACGGGCCCGGAAGGACTTCTGATTTACTATTCCCGGTTGAGATGGTTCTGATAAGGGCAAAGGGGATAGAGGGTCCCGACGAGAGCGCGTTCGCCCTTGGAAATTGCTGGAGAAGGATGCCGCGGCGCTAATTTTGATAGGCGAGCCGACCAGCCTTTAGAGATGGTGGTCAAAGTGGTTGGTGGCCTGTCATCCGGAGGCGCCGGCACCCGGGCCTCCCCCGACATGCTTCGTCCTCAACCCTTCGACGGGATGTGTCAGCAACTCCTTCGCGGCTTCCAGAAATCGAACCGTGTGCAGCAACTGCGCGTGTAATTCCAACGCTGCCTCGTCCACCCACTCGGAATGAATCGCGAAGACGGTTGGCTCCCGGAGGGACTCAAAGTCATTAATGGCCACGCAGCCGGTCTCAGTTCGGGTAGGCTCGACTACCCGCAGCAATTCCTTCCGAAACTCCACCGCCCTCCCCGGACGCGGTTCAAACCGGACGAAAAAGTGAATGGACAAGAAGCACCTCCTGGACGACCAGTATGACAGCCGGTGCACGAGATCGAGACATCGAAATCGGGGATTGAGTGCAGTGTCCAGTTTGATGTCGGGTCTGTGAGCGGCATGGCGCCGCCAGTTCGCGGTCCCGGGTTAAAACCGGCCCCAGACACGATCGCGCACCAGGCAGACGTGCAACTCGTGTCGGTATGACTACGGGTTCTCAACACAACGAAAGGAGATGAATATGGAAACGACCACAGCACAGGCGGAAACCGCCATCGCGGCGTCCGCTCAACCTCAACCGTACAATCCGGCTCTGAAGTACAGCGGAGAACAGGTGGTCCGACTTGTCGCCGCCCTCGAAGAGCCGTTCGACCCGAGGGAGATCAAATGGCGGGTCACGAATACGACCTCAGACCGGCGCCGTGGCCAGGTCATTGCGTACGCGGACCCGCGCGCATACACGGATCGATTGAATGCGCTCTTTACAGTTCGCGGCTGGACACGCGAGTATTCGATACAGGTGATTCAGAATTTCGAGCGCATGGAGCGTGGGAACGCCGGTGCGCGCATCTCAGGGAAAATCGTCGTCGCTTGCAAGTTGACGATCGATGGATTTGGCGCGCACAGCGGCCTGGGCGAAGAGTGGGCTGACAACGAGAACGCTGCGACGGCAGCGGAAGCGCAGGCGTTCAAGCGGGCATGCTCTTGCTTCGGCCTTGGTCGATACCTGTACGACCTCGCCGGCATTTGGGTGGACTTGGATGAAAAGAAGCAACCTCTGTCCAGACCGAAGTTGCCCGAGTGGGCACTCTCGAAGCGGAAGTCGGGTGGGAGCCAACTGGGAGGCAGGACAAACCAGAACGGCCTGCAGACGGGAGGTCCTGCGCTAGACGGTGCAGCAATCAGGCAACACGTGAGGAGCCTGTCGGGACAGGTGGGATTCAGTCTTGCGCGCTCGTTGAGCATCGCGATTGCGGGTGCAGAGACCGCGGAGGAAGTTGAGGACGTCAGCGTACTCGCCACGCTCGCAGCGAAACTGGAGGATACGGTGCGAGGCGTCGAGCGCCTGCGCGCGGCCACAGCCGTTGTTGGCCAGGCGAAGTGCGCAGAGATTTGTCGGACTTTGAACTTTCCCGGCGACTCCCTGGACGACGTCCCCGACCGCGCGGGACTACGGCAACTGATTGAAGCTCTGGAAAAGGAAGCTGGCGCCACACCGATGCGGCAGGACCGAGACGGCGCCGTTGGGGCCCCTGGCCTCAGTCAAAGCGCTGGCGAAACTGAGCAACCCGCCCAGACTTTCGCACCACGGGAGATGAGGAACCTTGGAGAAGCGCGAGGGAAGTTGTTACGGGAGGCACAACGCGTCGCGCGGCTAAAAGGGTTGAAGCTGGCAGAAGTGATTGACCGTGCAGCGAGAGGTGCTTTTCGGTTCGCTGATCTACAGCGACTGATGCCGGACGCGGTACCTGCGATCCAAGCGGCGACGCAGATCCTGCAGCGGGTCGCGTAGCCGTCACAAATCCGGGCGACCGCATATATAAGGATGGCGGACTTGCCGCAATTCCGCCGGGATTGTTTCAGGGGGAAACACAATCAAAGGGAAAGGACGTTCAGTATGGAAAAGGTAAAGATCGAAGACATCCTGCATCTGCAGGATTTTGGGTTGGAACGGCTGGACGAGGATCGAGCCATTGTGGGTTTCGCGGCACGAGCGGAAGCGCGAATTGCGCGGTGGCTGGATTTCGCCAAAGGTGCGCTGTTGCTCTTGATGGTTCCGGACGATCCGGAGTCGGGCTGTTTCTACATCTACGACCGTGCTCGGGGGGCGTTCTACGCACTCTCGCTCCCGGTCGATGGCCGCCACGGTGGGTTCCGCGAGGACGAATTTGAAGTGCTCGCCGAGACTTTCGGTCTGGCAGGCCTAGCACGGAATCCGCAACCGCTGAGGGCATGACGCCGTCGTTTTTGGAGGAATGCAGCCGATGCCGTATACAGAACTGGTGAGCACAACGACGGAACACCGGCGACCCGCGACGGCCGAGATGGCGGCTGAATTCCGCTCGCTGTTCGTGAATCGGCTGGCTTACACTCTTCAGTCCACGAAACCGCACCCGGAAACTGGCCGCCATTATTACTACCGGCCGAAGGCGCGGGACGGAGGGCTGGCGCCAGCCCTCACGCTGGAGATCGTGCGGCGACACCTTGCCGGAGACATCACCCTGGGGATGTACTCGATCAATCCAAAGACGCAGCGGTCCAAGTGGGTGGCCATCGACGCGGACTACAGAAACGCCATTGAGGACCTCCTGAAGTTGCAGTACGAGTTGGCGCAGGACGGCGTTGAGCCAGCACTCGAGAAATCAAATCGTGGCGGTCACCTCTGGATCTTCTTCGAAGCGCCGGCGCTCGCCCGGGATTGCCGGGTTTACATCTACCACACCGCGTTAAGGCTCGGCCTTCCGATCAAGGGAGCCGGGTTGCCGGAAGGAATTGAGATCTTCCCGCGCCAGGACGAGATCGGCGCGCACGAATTCGGGAACGCCATCCGGGCGCCGCTCGGCGTTCACCGGGGCGCCAAGGAGAGCCGGGGTTGGCGGTTTTGGTTCTACAACGCGGACTACACGCTGCACGACCAATTGGCGTACTTGGCGCGCATCAGAAAGTTAACCGAGACGGAATTGCAGCGATTCATCGCGGGGAAAACGATCCCTCCAGAATTCGTGCAGAGCGCCAGGCGGCCCAAGATGGCGACGCGGTATTTCACGTCGGCGCCGACGGAGTTCCGCATTCTCGATTACGTCGAGGTTAGGCGGCAGGTGGGGCGGAATTTCGTCGCGAGGTGCCCATCCTGTGCGCGCGCTGGTCACGATCAGAGTGGCGACAATCTCGCCATTTGCGTCGAAGAGCCTCGGAAGTACATCTGCTGGGCTGGGTGCACGAAAGAAATGATCCGGGAAGCGCTTGGGCGCCCGGTGAAGGAAAAGAGGTACGCATGAGCGTCAGAACGAGCCCGAGGTCTCCACTTCGATTGACCCTTCCAGGCGCCGCGATCAAACGGCTGCGGGAGGCGGCGATCTACTGTACGCCGGAGATCAGCCTGGAAATTCCAGCGTGCCGACAAGCGGTATGTTCTCCGCGGTCGTGAATCCGGTGGCGCCGTCCGCCAACTCGGCCGCTATGTCACCTTTTGTGGGGAACAGGGCCAACGCCTCCCATGGTTCCTACGGCCCGATTCGGTGACTCCGAATGCAGAGCACGCGATCGTGATCGCGCCGGCGCTGGTCAGCGTCGAGATGTTTCGAGTGGAGCATACGTACGAGTTGCTTGTTGCGCGGCATCAGATCCACGCAGTGAAAGAAGGCGCGCGACCCAGGGTGGCGTCGCGGGTGGTATTTCGCGGATGGCAGGGACAGCTTCCGCTGGATCTGGCCGAGAAGGACCAGGCAGTCGCCGGACACATTGCGCCGGAGTTCTTCAGCAGAGCGGGGGAACCGAGACGGTTGCCGGCCGAATATGTCGAGGCAATTCAGGCCGCAACCCTTGGGTCAAATTGCGGGTCGTGCGTACATTCGCACTTCTTAAGTGCGCCAAAAGCCGCCGCGATCACCGACGCCGTCACCGGGGAAGCACCGGTCGCGTCCGTGGCTCAAGAACAGATGGCTGGAGCCGAAGTTGAGTGAGGGAATCTCGGCGGTCCGGAGGACACTGTGAGACGAGCCAGAAATGCAGGGTTGGTGCTGTGCCTGTTCATCCTGTATTGCGTTCTGCTCTCCCAAGGGCTGAAAGCCAACGCCCTAAGCACCCTTGTCGGCGCGCTCGCGGCCGTGCCGCTGACATTGCACCTTTACAGACGCGTGTTGCCGGCGACTGTCGGCCGGCCAGATAATAGCGAGCGATCCGACACTGCCGGTCGCGAGATTTCTGATTCTAATGGCGGCGCTGGGCGAGTGTCACGTCCGGCACCGTCGGGGACCAGGTAGCCGACCGAAGCGGCTGTTTCCGGAGTAGTAATGCCTGCACGCCGGGCCAGCCCGGAAAGCACTTCTCCGGGAACGCCGCGTTTCGTCCCGAAAGCCTCGCTGTTCGATGACGAATTGCCGTAGCGCTTCTTGCTTTCGCGGATTGCTAATATGCGCAATACGGCCTCAACTCTGCTGGCCAGTACGGGCGAACGTCCGTTCCGGGAATCACAGGATAAATTGGTTCCGCATCATGCTCAACCAACGGCGAAAACTTTCCGGGGTTGCTCGCATATAGCCCGACCATGAAATTGATACTGCCATCGGCTTCAAACGTAATGTTCTGCGCCATGCAACCGTTCTTGGCCCGGGCGTAGATGCTCAGGCTCGCGTTGGGCCAGTATGCCCGAAATCCGGTCAGCTCATTGCCATCGAACGTCAATTCGAGCAGTCCTTTATAGTGCGCATCGAACGGCAACATGCTGTGATGGAAACCCTTGAACGACGACTTCGCCCGATTGTAGAGAACTATCAGCGCCGAGAAGAACGCGAACGTCTCTTCCAGGCTCTCAAACAGCTCATCGAACGGTACCCTCGGCGTCATCACGTTTTCTCGCTTCGATTTCCGATACCCAGACAACAGCCGCATCGAGCCATCATGGAGAACATAATCAGAGTGGTACACGGCATTACGGATTACGCTGTCATAAACGCTTCGAAGCGCCACACCGACACCAGGCAGTCGTACTTCCTGTGACAGCTTTTCGATCTCCTTGATTTTTGCCTCGGGGCTTGGCGGACGCCGGTTGTGCATGAAGCTCGGCACCTTGGATTTCTTGTTGGCTTTCTGGTACAGGTGCCCGAACGGCTCGATTGCATATTTCTTACCAAGGCGCAAGCGCAGAAGGTTTGCCATCAGCCCATACGGGAAGTTCATCTCCGTCACGTGGCAGTACGAGATCAGGTACAGCCGCATCCGTGTGTTGTCTGGTTCTGGGAAGGTCTCTTTTGAAAACTCCAGACTCCACAGCCTCTTCAGGTCTTCAAGGAACGTCAGCGATTCCTGATACGAATCCCATCCTGTGTCTTCCAGCCCGGCTGCTCGCACCATTGTGCAAACGAATTCCAGCAATCGATCTGCACGGTTGAAATCGTCCGCCCAGAACAGCGGGTTCAGAATGTCAGCGAATTCCTTAAACCGCGATTTCGGCTGGATCTTCTCAGCCTCGTGGCCCTCAGCAGCATTAGGCATCGTTCTATTTTCTCCCGACAAGAGGAGTTCCGCTTCATTGCCAGCGGTCGATGCGGGTTAGGACTCCCGCGCGGCGATGCGGTCCCGCCAGTGGATCGGGTGGCGGTACTGGCAGGGTGATCCGGGGCGGGAGACGGAATGGTGATGATCGACCCGGGGCGCCGGGCGGCAGAACGAAATGTGAAGTGAATCCCACTCAGAAGGAGTAATCAACATGTCAGAAAGCAGCACCCTTATCGGGTACCAGGGCAGAACGATCTCTCGTGAAGAACTCGCCCTGGTCCCCACACCATTGGCAACCGACACGCATCGGCCCGTTCCCCATCACGAGGTGGTCGGCGCGCTCGTCGAAACATTAGGCTTCCGCCACATCGGAGTCGTACACGATGAGTACGCGGTGTCCCCGGACGGCATGAGAATGTTCGGAGTCTTGGATCTCGCCACGGAGATGCATGGCTGCCGCTTTTCCATAGGCGTTCGCAACAGCCACGACAAGAGTATGCGACTCGCGATGACCGTCGGCTATCGCGTATTTGTGTGTTCGAACATGGCGTTCAGCGGGGACTTTACGCCCGTCCTCGCGAAGCACTCGAAGTCGCTGAACCTACTCGATTCCATCTCCGTCGGCGTCGATCGCATGCAGCGAAACTTCGCGCCAATGCAACAGCAGGTGGAGGCGTGGCAGGGAGCCGAACTGAGCAACGTGGCGGCGAAGATGATCGTCTACGAGGCGTTCATCGAAAGCGAACTCGACGTCCCGAAGCACCTGGGTCGCCGGGTGCACGATTTCTACTTCGAGCCGCAGTACGAAGAGTTCCGGGCGCGGACTCTGTGGAGTCTGTCCAATGCATTCACGTCGGCCTTCAAGGAGCTCGACCCGATCCCGCAATTCAAAGCGACGGCCAAGCTTAGCGGGTTTCTGGAAGAGCGGTTCGCACGGAAATTCTGAGGCGGCGCGACAGCCGTGCCGTCAAGCCGGCGAAGGCCGGGCACCCCGCTGGACCTGGCCTTCAGAAACCCGCGTTGCCTACAGGTCTTCCCCGCAGATCGATTTGTAGCCGCATGCCCCGCAGCGGGCGCGATGCGAGTGGCTTCGGTGCAAATCGGGATAACGTCGGGATTCCCGAATTTCCGTAAGCAGCGCGAGGAGGGTTTCTCGGTCGGCCTGGCCATATTCAACTGTCCGTTGGGTGTCGGCGTACTGGATGATCCCGTGTGAGACACGAACAGCCAGTACGTCCTCGACCAGGACGCAGTAGGCCAGGACCTGAGCGATGTCTCCGTCGCGGGGACCGGACTTCGGGCACCGAGCGGATTTCAACTCGACGGGAACGACGCCATGACCTGTGTTGACCAAATAGTCCGGGCGGCCGGCAAGTCCATATCGGTGTGAAATCAGCGCCCGTCCGAGGTGGCGCTTGCCGGTGTCGGTGTAGACAATCGTACCCGGCGGTAGCCCTGTCTGGTGGCGACGAAAGTACAGCCAGCCCGCGAGTGCGATTGCGGCCAAGCAGGCCAGGAGAGCCGTCACGGCCTGAGCACCCAAGTGAGGCTCAGCAGTAACACAAGTACGAGGCACGCGAACCCGAACGCGCGAGCCACCGGGCGCGACCTCGTGGCGGTAGTGACTCGCCGCGAATGTGCCTCATGCCATGCGGTGCCGGCTTCGCGCGCGCGGGTTGATGCAGACGGAGTACCGATGCTGCCGAGATACCACGCTCTCTTACAGAAGCAGTATGTCCCGATCTCGGACGCGGTGATGTAAGGCTGCTTGGGCATACTCAGACGATCGAAAGGGCGTAGTCGACGGTCTCCCCTGCCCGCGAGCGCAGCTCGCGTAGCCAGGTGCGTGGGTTACTACCGTGCATCACGCGTCCAACAAAACCGAGCTGCTCGGCGACATCCCCGCGGTTGCGACGGATATCATCCCTGCAGGTCGCGGCGTACAGGCGAACGAATTCCAGCACGTCGGCCGGCTTCGCGAAAACGTACGTAGCGTGGCCCATCTGGGGAATTTCGGCAACGACCGCGCGCGGCATCTGGAACAGGTATTCTCCGCGAAAGAGAAACACGTTCTGGCTCCGTTTCTTCAATTGCTGGTAATAGTAGGGGTCATAGTCCGGCTTCCAGCAGAATTGCATGACATTGAAATCGGCCGGGATGCCGAGTTGGCGGCCAAGGGCCGATAACGCCTGCTCGTCCAGGGCTTCGCGATCGAGGCGAAGCCTGATGCGTTGAATCTCGTCGTAGTGCTGGCCATAGCGCTGAAACGCTCGTCTTGCCGTGGAAATTGCGATCTGGGCTTCGGACGGAACGCTGAGACTCAGTCGACTGGGCAGCGCAGTCTCCCACCTGACCAGTTGCCATTCACCGCCACTGTGCCGGTATTTGCCGGAAGCGACGAAGGTCCCGCTGATACCGGCCTTCGTGCCGACCAGGTGCTTCCATTGGTTCCAGGTCGGATCCCAGCCCAGCGGGAGGAGCGCAGGGTCGATGTGGACCTCCACCTTGCGGCGGCTGTCTCGATAGACGGCGCGCGCGTCCAGGAAGTCGAAGCGGCGCAGCGGCGCGCGAAAAGCCCGCGGCCTTTGGTCCGGCAGATAGGACAGAATTCGCCGGACGAAGAACGTTCCACCGCCCTCAGCGAGTTCTCCCGACACAACGCACTGTCCGAAACCTCCGTACGGAAAAAGCGCTGGAGCGTCGGGATCGATCAGCATCGCGTCATAGCAGGATCGAAGTTCGGGATGCGCGAGCAGATTAAACGCACGTTCCGCTTTCTGTAGTTCGGCCTTGGCTGCGCCATCCGACTCTAGCTCGACGCGGCGCATCCGGTACGACAATCGCAGGTCGGCAGGGGTGGTCGTCGGAAGCGTGCGTAGGACTGCGTAGAGCGTGGGCTGGTTGGTGTTGTCCTGACTGTGATCAGCGAAGTAGAAATAGCTCCGTACCGCGCCATTAGGAACGTGCAGGGACGCAACGCCGAGACGGCTGTCCAGGACCTCTGCGCGGACGAAGGGTTCGCCGCGCCGGTCCGGTTTCGGCTGCGTGACATAGCCGATGCGACCGAAATAGAGGTGGCGGGCTTTCCGGCGCAGGGCGTTCTGGACGGCCAGGTACTCTGCAATCGGCGATCCAGCCGTGCCTGGGCGAATGTCATCGCCGACCCGCAAGTAGCTCGCTGGGACTCTTGGAACCAGAATGTCGCCGGCATCGGTCGTGCATCGAGCGGTTTGACCCTCAATCCGGACAGCCTTGACTCGACACGCCGGAGCGGCCTGATACGACGGGATAGCTGGCTGAGTCCCTTCCGGCATGCGCCAACCCTCAATTGATGAGACCGTTCCCGGCGACCAGGACCGGCCCTTCCATTAGGGCCTGCTTGAGGGACTCTGCGTCGCCGATCAGGAAATCGAGCTCCGGATCGGGGGCATAGCCGACTTCCGGCTCAGCGGAAACCTCCGAGCCAAAGACGTAGTTGGCTCTCTCGAACGTTTCCGCGAAAACGGCGGCATCCTCGAGTACTGCGGCTAATCGAAGATCCTGCGCGAGCCAGCATCCGTCGTTTGGGTCGGCGCCACATGCCGGGCAAACTGGCTCAGAAGGATTGTCGGGATCGAGCCTAAATCCACACTGTGGACAGAGAGGTTTTGTCGGTTTCATCGCTGCCCCAGTCTAAGGCGACATCTGCATTTGCGCCAAAAAGCGGCAATGGTGATCTGAATGTTTCTGCCGCCCGACGACCATCCTTTTGCTGCAAGGCATTGATGTCAAAGGAGAAACGCATATGGCCTGTCCAGACTGTGGTTCGTTCGCTGGGGACTTCCGGTTTGTGACTTCAGTTGAAACACACGGCCTGGATTGCGGACCGTACGAGACGTTCCACGAAGAATTCATCGTCTGCCGGGCGTGCGGCGGTCGGTTCGACCTCCGCGACTGGGATGCCCCGTCTGAAGCGTCGCCTTCGCTCTGGGATCCAGAGGATACACCCCAGGAAGGTTGTCCATCCAGCGATCTGCTGTCTGAATCGCGCTGACTGCGCCAGATTCCGTGGTCCGGAATCCCAGACCAGGACGATTGGGGCAAACTGGTTCGTAGATGCCCGGCGTGAAGGTCAAAGCCCACTTCATCGAACCAATGCTCCTGCAGCCCACTGGGAACCTGCCTCAGACCAGCTCGTGGATTTACGAACTTAAGCTCGACGGCTACCGCTCCGTGGCGATTAAGAGCGGCGGTCGCGTCCAACTCCGATCACGCAACGACAAGGATTTCAACGGCAGGTACCCGGCTATCGTAAAGGCGCTGGCTGCGATGCCCGATGAAACTGTAATCGACGGTGAGATCGTGGCTCTGGATGAATCGGGCAGGCCATCGTTCACCGCGCTGCAGAACTACGGCTCCGGCATGGCGGGAGTGTTCTATTACGTATTCGACATGATGATCCTCTCCGGCGACGATGTCATGAACAAGCCGCTGAACCTGCGCCGCAAACTGCTGCAAGAGCGTGTGCTGGTGAAGTTGTGTGAGCCGATCCGCGAATCGCCCGAGCTGAACGCGGGTCTGCCGGAGCTGATCCGCTCCGTGAAGGAACATGGTCTGGAGGGCCTGGTGGCGAAAAAGTGTGACAGCCGCTACGAGCCCGGCCAACGCTCGGGCGCCTGGCAGAAGATGCGGGTCAACCAGGGGCAAGTCTTCGTGATCGCTGGATACACCCTGTCACCCAAGAACTTCGACGCCATCGTGTTCGGCTACTACGACAGCGGAAAGCTCATGTACGCCGGGCGCACCCGCAACGGGTTCACGCCCTCAATGCGCGACCAGCTATTCAAGCGCTTCAATGCCCTGGCGACGGAGAAGTGCCCTTTTGCTAACCTCCCTGAAGCAAGGGGCGGACGGTGGGGCGAGGGGCTGACTGCCGAGAAAATGAAGACATGCCATTGGCTGACCCCCGTGCTGGTGGGGCAGTTCGAATTCGTCGAATGGACGCCTGACGGCCACCTGCGCCACTCGCGATTCATGGGCCTGATGGAGGGCCAGGAACCGGCCGGAGTGGTGCGGAATGCCTGGACATGACAGGCGAACAAAAGGCGAATTGTGTTATCCTCTTTCCCGTGAAGCAGTGCCGGGTGTCGTTCAGGGATTCGGACGGTATTGAGCACGCCGTTGAACTGGAGGCGCGGACATTGTACGAAGCGGTGGGGCTGGCAATCGGGCGTTTTCGCCGCTGCGAGCACGTGAAATACGAACCGAAGGGGTTGCACGAGTTCATCGTGGAATCGCGAGAACCCGGTACTCAGCACCGACTAACCAGGAACACTTTTGATGCGTGGCTGCGCCGGCCGGGCGGGTCGCCCGCAGACGTAGCTCTGAAGACGAGATTGAAGGGGCTTCTGGGCGACCTGGCGTGAGCGGTGTTAGCGACCCAGACCTCGGGCCCCATCGGCGGTACTCTTGCGTATGCGACCCCTTCGGTATTCCATCAACGTCACCTTGGACGGGTGCTGCGATCATCGTGCAATCCTCCCGGACGAAGACTTGCATCGTCACGCGGTCGAGAACCTCGACCAGGCCGATGCCCTCCTCTTTGGCCGAGTGACTTACGAAATGATGGAGGCAGCCTTTCGGCCGCCGGCGCGTACGGGAGCGAGGCCTGATTGGATGGAACCCTTCGCACGGACGATCGACGCGGCAAAGAAGTACGTCGTGTCGAGCACCCTCGACCGGGTCGATTGGAACGCGGAACTCGTGCGCGGGGATCTAGGGGAGGCCGTTCAGCAGCTCAAGGGGGTGTCGGGTAAGGGACTGCTCGTGGGAGGCGTGAAGCTCCCGCTGGCGTTGACGGAGTTGGGATTGATCGATGAGTACGAGTTCGTGGTGCAGCCCAGGCTAGCGGGCCACGGGCCGACGTTGTTCGCGGGGCTATCGAAGCATGTCGACTTGAGGCTCGTGAGCCGGCTGGAGTTCGGCTCAGGTGCGGTGGCGATGCGGTATGAGCCGAGAAGGTAGCCATTGGCTTGTTAAGCCCGAGCCGGCCGCATCATGGAGCGGCGTCAGAAGGCGTCAGCGTTAGCAACTGACTTTTTTTCGAGGACAGTACGTATCGTGCCAATGGCGGGCATGAAGAGCGACATTTGGTCGGGGTCCGCAAACACCGTCTCGTAATCAGCCGGGCTAAACGCGCAGGCGAGCCGAGACGCAAATGTCTGACGGAGTTGGCGCGCATAATGATCGATGTCGTAGTCCCGTTCGTCCGTGTTGGCCGTTCCTGCCGGGCCGTCTTCCGACTCCTCCAACAAGCCGCACCCGCCGTTTCTTTTGCGGTACACCCGAACGCGATCACCGACACTCCAAGATGTGCGCCCACTCGCCAACATCGCTTCATACGGTAGTTCTCGCCTGCTTTGCCGAACTGCGAAGTACTCGGCGGGGGTTTTGGTGAGCCGTACGCGGGAGGAGACATCTCGCGTCATCACTTCGCGCCGCCGGAGGCGATCCAGAGCGGACAAATACGCCTCGCGCACGCCACCTACATCGCCTGCGAGCAAATGCGTGATGGCTTTGCGCAGAAATGCTTCACCGAAAGGCTCGGCCCGACTCGAACGAAACGCAACACCATGCAGGATGATCGAGGCGTCATACCGGAGCAGCGCGTAGTTCTTTGGCTCGTGCGACAACATCGCGGCGTAACGGCCCTCGAATTCCAGTTGCACGCGCGGAGGAAGCAGCCTCGCGACTTCGGCCACCACGCGACGCTCGTCTGCCTCGGTCCAGCCTTCCGGAACGGCGAAGTACACTCCGTCAGTATCAGCTTCCAGGAGTGTCACTCCCCGGCCGGCCAATTCGCGGCACATCAGCTCGAGGGTCTCCCGCCCGCGACGGGTCACCTCGTTCGCCGCATGAACGTCCGCGAACCGCGTCAGCCCGCCGGCGGCGAGGTATCCGTAGGCCGAGTTCACTACGAGCTTCATGGCCGCGACATCGCCTCCTGCCCATAACGCTCCGCCGATTCCGGCGCCGCTTCCCGCGCGCGTGCCTTTGCAGCAAGCCGCAGATCGACCAGCCGGTCCACAAGGGCAAGCAACGCTCCGAGGCGATCACGGGACGGGCCGATCCGGTATGCGCGCATCAACGACGGATACAGACTCGCGACATCCGCTTTCACGACCCGTTGCGCCACACCCGCCGCAAACAGGTGCAACGCGGCGCCGCTGTGGGGCGTTCCGTCCCCGGCCTGGTGCGGGGGTAACGCCGTCCCGGCGCGTAGATATGCTCGCACCAGAAGCGGATCGATGACGCCGGTGGCCGCACCCGCGTCTGCGAGCCGCTCGTATCGCCGCGGCGCAATTTGCGCCAGGGCGAATGCAGCGCCCCCGAGCATCCGGGCAACGCCCGCCACCTCGTTTACATCCGCGGTTGCATAACGGCGCACCCGTTCCGGGTCGCGACGGTAAACGACGTAGACCTGGTCGCCACGGATCAGCTCGCGATCCGGTCCGGCGATCCCAAGGTGCTTCGCCACGGCCTTGAGGCCGTGGTTTGGCAATTCGCGAGTCGCGAAGTCGTAGCGGAGAACGGCATCCATCGTGTCGATCAATTCGCGCCCGGGAGCGACATACCGTATGCGCCGCCCTTCCGAATCTTCCATTCGGCCCCGCCTGGCCGCGCGGACCCGCAGGCCGGGCGGCCCGATCCGCCCGAGCGCAAGCGGCACTCCCAGGATTTGCGCGCGTCTCGCGAGAAACGGCAGGTCGAACCCGTGGAGATTGTGGTTCTCGATGACATCTGGATCGGTTGCCGCTACTTTCGAGACCAGTTCGCGAATCAGCGCGGTCTCGCCGGCGTTCCCGTCGCACGGCGCCTCCAAGGTGTCCGTTTCACCGGATGGATAGCGTACGGCGATCATGAAAATCCGATCGCGGTCGGGATTCAGGCCTGTCGTCTCCAGATCGAATTGCATTCGGCGCAGGTCGTCGAATGAGAGATCCCGAAAGTAGGTCCGCCCAGTCGCCGCCAGGTATTGCTCTTCTGGCGCTAGGGCGAGCACGGATTCCTTCCCGAGATCGCGCACATGGGAGACGCGCTGTCCCAGACGCCGGGCCGCCCCCTCCAACACCGCCGAGATGAGCTTTCTTCCGTCGCCAGCGGAAACCAGGTAGCGCAGAGAGCCAGGACCATCCAACTCGCGATACGCTATCAGCGCCTTTTCGCAGCCTTCTGGGCCGAGTCTATCGCCAAGGTGATGCAGGTCTTCCAAACGATCAAGGACCAGCCACGGCCGGAATCGCTGCTCTTCGCGGACCAGTTGCCCCACGTCCGGGATCCGCCTCCAAATGGTGGCGCGGCCGTCGATCTCAGCCCAGACCGAGACAATTCCAGGCGTGGAATCCCAACCCCAAACCCATTCGTCCTCGCGCCGCGCCATGGCAAGTCCTACTGTGCCATAATCAGCCCGTGATGAGTACGGTTGGCGTCCAGATGGAATCCCAGCCTACGCTGCGCTGTGATGAGGCCGCCCTGATCGACATCGTCGAGCGCGCCATGCATCCTTCGACGTCGGAATGGCTGTTCCTTCGCGAATTGCGGGTCGGAACAGGACACCAGAACGGCGGAGCGCAGCGCCTCGACGCGTTCGCTCTGAATACGCTTCCTCACATGGCAATGAAGCGTGTCTGCTACGAGGTGAAAACATCACGTGGGGATTTCCTGTCGGAACTCAAGCGCCCCCTGAAGCGCAGAATTGGGATGCGTTACTCAAACGAGTTCTATTTCGTCACGCCGGCCGCGCTGGTAAACCTTGCCGAGATTCCCCCCGAATGCGGGCTCGTCGAGGCAGGCTTTGCTACATTCATTCAATGGAAGGAACTGATCGGCCGCCACGCGGGGTTCTTCAACTACGATCCCGACAATCGGGCATACTGCATGGTGACCGTGCCGGCGCCGTGGCGCGACACTCCGGGACCAACCTGGCAGCTCGTCGCCGCCATGCTCCGGAACCAGCGCCGCCAGTTTTTCGAACAGCCGCCTCCCCGCCCGGTTCAGGAGCGCTTACAACTCCTATAGGGGTCGTGGCCGATCACGTTGGGGGTCGCCAGATGACCGCGCCAGATTTTCGCAGGATTGCATTGAGCCTGGAGGGGGTGGAAGAGTACTCCCACGCAGGCTTGCCGGCTTTTCGTGTAGGAGGCAGGAAGTTCGCTTCGCTCGCCTCGCAAGCAGAGGGCTACGGAAATCTGATGCTCACGCTGGAGCAGCAGGCGACGTTTGTGGACGAGGCGCCCGGGATCTTCTTGCCCATTCCGGGCGGCTGGGGAAAGATGGGACACACGCATATTCGCCTGGCAGCCGCGACCGAAGATGTACTGACGGGTGCGCTGCGAACGGCGTGGAAACTGCGGGTTGAGAAGAACGCAAAGACAAGCCGAAAGGACCCCCATCTGGAAGAGCGCAGCGGAGTAACAGCCACAAGACGCGGGAAGCGCCCACTATGAGAGCATCTACACCCCGAAACATGAAGAGCGGCAAGAAGGACATGTCGCCAGAACAGCGTGAAGCGGCACTCGGGGCACTGAAGGCCCGGTTCGAGAGAAACATGAACCGCCATAAAGGTCTCGAATGGGCTCAGGTACAAGCGAAGCTGCAAGCTAATGCTGAAAGACTGTGGTCACTCAAGGAAATGGAGAGAACCGGCGGCGAACCGGACGTGATTGGCCGTGATAGCAAGACGGGAGAATACATTTTCTGCGATTGTTCGGCGGAAAGTCCTAAGGGTCGCAGAAGTCTTTGCTACGACCGCGAGGCGCTGGACTCGAGGAAAGAAAACAAACCTGAAAATAGCGCCGTTGATGTGGCTGCGGCTATGGGCCTTGAGCTTCTAACCGAAGAACAATATCGGGCGTTGCAGAACCTTGGAAAGTTCGACACGAAAACATCGAGCTGGGTGAAAACACCTTCTGATATCAGAAAACTCGGAGGCGCGCTTTTTTGCGATCGCCGGTACAACACGGTTTTCGTGTATCACAACGGTGCGGAATCTTACTATGCTGCCAGGGGGTTCCGCTGCTCTCTAAGGATATGAATTCAAGAGTTCCGTCCACGACGAACGGCGCCGGAGAATAACACCCTCACACGAGCAACGCGGATTCCGGTCATTTCGGCTGGTGACCTGCCGAGACCAGGCGTGCAGCGTCAATCTCATATTCACTCTGCACGAGGCCGCCGTTATACGAGCGCGTCGCAACGTGATGAAGAGGGATATCGCGAGGCACCGGGCCAAAGAGCGGAATGCCTTCTCCGATCAGCACCGGTACGCGCGTGATGACCAGTCGGTCGATGAATCCCGCCGCGAGGAACCGCTGAATCGTAAGGCCGCCGTCTACGTAGGCGTGCTTGAAGCCGCGTGCTTCGAGCCGCGTTACAATCTCGCCCGGCTCACCCGACATTTGTTCGACTACTCCGTCTATGGCCGAGGAAAAGTCGAGTCGGCGGCCGCTGAGCACGACCACAGGCTTCTTGCCGTAGAGTGCCAAGTGTCCGAGTTTCAGCACGACATCGAAGGTCCTGCGGCCGATCACGACTACATCGACACTGGCGAGAAACTCCTTGAACCCGTGCGGCTCCTGCTCGCCAGTGCATAAGAAGTCGAATGTGTCGTCCGGGCGAGCCAGGAAGCCATCCACGCTCAATCCACAAAAGACCGAGAGCCTCATCCGCGCCCCTCCTGAAATGATTCATTCTAATCCACCGTTAGCTGGGATTCTCTCGGCAGGTGGTCGGCAAACGGGAACCTGAGGCCTGCGGTAAGACGCGCCCCGTCAAAGGTTCTTGTTAGCGCGTGATCCGGCCGAGGCAATGGGTCCAGTCACAGTCAACATGACCGCGCTGTACGCCATCAAACATGACCGCAACAACTGTGCCTTAAACCATATCTTTGCCGCGAATAAACCATTACTTTGCCGCGAAAGCCGCAGGAACTGCTCTGTCTCCATTCGGCGTTCCCGGGACCGTCGGAACTGCGTAAAGCATAATATCGCCGGAAGTGCCAACGGGAACCATAGCCGGTGCCCGAGGTGCACGCCGCCGTCGCCAAGTGGCCCCCGCGCCACTTCCGGCCCTAGGCCTTTGTGGAATCGGCAAACACTACGCTGTCAGGGAGAATCTATCCGGCGAGGGGTCACTTCTGATGGTCGGGCGTTCGCTGCCAAGTTACGTCCAAACGGCCAGCTTCCGACACGGCCGGGGGGACTCTCGAAACTGTGCGCAGCCTATTTTGGTGCATGGAGAGGCAACCGCGACAATTCAATGTCTGCGTTCCGGATCTCCTCCTGCCGGCCAAAGCGGTCGGTACTGATACTGCGCAGGCACGTAAGCGCAAGCGCCGTGGCCCGCCGGCTGAGGGCGCCGGTTCCCGCATCCTGCGCCACCTCTTTCAAAATCAGGTATGCTCGCCAGCGCTCTTCCTGGCTGTCTTTGACACTTCTTTCGCTATCCTGCAGCTCCTTCCGCTCCACTCCGGTCAGCCGGCTGTCCGTATCCGCGCGAAGAGCATAGCGCTGCATTCCATGCCACAGGCTGTCGTTGAAATAGATCCCGTTCGGGTTCGAAGCGATGAACGCCGCCAGCGCGTAGCGAGCCTCCAGCTTCTGTTCCGCCCTCATGCCTGACCTGTCCACGGCTTGGCTGAGATTGGCGAGTTGTTGCATCCGTAGCGCCCGAGGGTATGCGTGGATTGATCGGTATAACTCCGCCGACTCCTGGTACCGTTCCTCTCGCGCCAGGCGAACCGCCAGCGCATACTGAACCAGCCGGATATCGGGTAACCCCGGGTTCTGTTCCGTGAACGTCCGCAGCGCATCCACCGGTGCCCCGGCTTCCAGGATCAAGCCCAAGTCCCAACCGGAAGACGCCCAATACACTGAGAGGTCGGACAGTCCGGTGGGAGGGTTTGCGTATTCGCCCCTGCGGTCTGCCGAGTGCAGCCACAGCGCGAACCGAATCTGCCCGGCGACGTTGCCGGTCTTCCAGTAGACCCCGCACAACCCGTAGGCGGCAGCCGCCCTTTGATCTTTGGTGGCACTCTTCGAGTGGAACAGCTCCAGCAGCGGCTGCTCCGCGGAGGCATATTCGCGGGACAGAAAGAACGCGGAAGCCGACATCCATTGAAAGTCCGCACTCGCCCGCGTAGCGGCGCCGGCTGGAACCGCTTCCCCTATCGTGCGCGCTGCCGCCGGGTCGCCCATGCGCAGTGCCGTGCGCATCCCCAGCAATGCCAGCGCGTCCGCCCCGGTACTTGATCGCAACAGTTCCTGGTGCGTGGCGAGCAGGTCTTTAATCCGCCTGTACGTCTGAGAGGCGTTGGCCGGACGTCCGAAGCGTCCAGAGTACAGCTCCCTTGTCCGCCGCGGGTTGGTGGCCAGTTGAATGGCGAAAGCCGCGTGTTCCGGCGTGTCGAAGTATTCGTCTAGATGGGCCACGAGTTCTGCCCCACCGTCGTACCCGTAGTTCAGGTGCAGGGAGTTGAGCAGCGTTTCGCGGCTCAGGTTCGATCCGCTGCGGTTCAACTCGTCCAGGTAGATCTTCCCCGCCGCCGTCTGCTCCCCCAGTAAGTAGTGCACGTGGGCCAGCCAGCCGCGGGCTTCGCTGCGGAACTCCGGAGTTCGTGCCTTGAGCAGGAACGCCTGAAACTTGCTCTTCGCGCTCGCCAGCATTTCGGAATCGTCGGCTTCGCCCACGCGCATTTCGATTTTGGCTTCCACGAGATCCACTTCCTCTTTTTCCCGGCCTGTCAGAGAATGGTCCGCGCGTGCCGCCGCGACAGCTTGCTGCAGTGGTGCCACGTCCGGCGCTGGGTTAGGAGTGGGCGCATAGGTTTCGGGCTGCGCCATGTTCTGGTATGCCGTGCGCAGCCGGGCCAACGAACTATTGCCTTGCGCCGCCGTCATACCGGCAAACGGCGCGTCCATACGCCGGACATTGGGTCGTTCGAAATTTGCGGAGTGTTTGGCGAACGGCAGCCAGAAATGCGCGTTCAGGAATTCTCGCAGTTCGTCATTCCAGGGGCAGGCGCAAACCGTCAGAAGTCCGACCAGAAGCAGGCTCCATCGCCAGAGCTTCATGGCATCTCCTCCACCGTGAATTCCGCGTGTTGCAAGCTGACCACCCGCCCGATGTACAACCTCCCGCGCCCGCAATAGGGCGGCAGGGAGACTTCCACATCCGAGGTGCCGGCCAGTCGCGCCGGCACGTTCTTTTCGGGCAGAAAATATTCCAGCTCCGTGGAGGCGTGAATCCGATAATGCGCAACCCGCGGCGAAAGTGGCCCGGCACTCTCCAGGTAAACGTCCACGCACTCGACGGCTGCGCAGTCGCCCACCACCACGTGCACGCGGTTTTGCCTGCTCGCGCCTGAGGCAGCCGCGCCCGCCGCATCGAGCACCTCGTCGGGCTGCATCGCCTGGCTTTCGCTTTCTGACGGCCAGCGGAAGAAGACTACCCCGGCGTTGTTGCCCTTGATTTCTCGCGCGCTGTGGACTGCCGCCCGGATCGCCTCCGGTGTCGAAACGATGAACTGGACGGTATCGCCCGGATTGAATCTGGTGTAATCGACGCGGAGCTTCCGCATGGCACGATAATTCAGTACCGTCTCCTCGGCACGGTTGCGCTCGGCGCGCAGCTCAAAAGCGGGATTGGTGGCGATATCGAGCCGCTGAAGGTCGCCATAGAAGGCGATTCTGCGGCTGCCCGTTTGCGCCGGTGCCTCGTTAGGGATCAGCCGCGCCCGTCCGAAACTCGAGATACCGATCCGGAAGCGTTTGTGGAACCGGTTGAACACCGGTCCCCAATGCGCCGCGTCAAGGCGAGCGGCGATCGCGCTTTCCCTATGAAAGACGGCCGGGTCGCCGATATCGTAAAACTGAGGAACGAACTCGTCTACCTGCTGGATGACGCCGTCAATCGCCGTCCCGTCGCGGAACCAGTCCAGCAGGGCGGTTATTGAAATCTCTAATCCCGCCGGCAGGCCCTTTCGCACCTCGCTCAAGAACTCCGCATACCGAGGCAGGCCGGATGTCGGGCTGTCAATATCGAGCTGTATTCCCACCAGGTGGAGGTTCCGCTGCCGCGCCTCGGCCTGCAAGCTGTAGATCTCCTCGGCAAGTTTACCGGCAGCCGCCAGGCCAGGCACGCCTTGCCGTTCGTAGCGGTAGACCAGCCAGTAGTCCCGCGCCGCTGGCATTTGGTCCGGCCATCGTCCGTAGGTATACCAACGCTCCGCGGGGTCCGCCCCCGCCCTGCCATCGCGGTCCGATCTTAGGGTCCCCACCTGAACGAAGAGCACGTCCAGCGTCGCGCCTGAGTACGCGGGGTCGAGCGAACTACCCTCCCAGAACCAGAAGCCCGTGGTCCAGCGGAGCGGCGGAGGTTGGCTGGACGCGACGCAGCCAGACAGACCGAGCGAGCCGGTCAACAAGAGAACCGCTTCCAATACACGCATTGGTCGTCAGATTCCGAAGCTAAGGGTAACAAAGATCGCAGTCCTTCATCACACGCGGGCGCTGCGGTTGTGAATCGCAAAACGTTGCCGGGGACTAGTCCACTTTGACGATTTGTCGAATCACCGAAGTGGACGTAGGGCGGTTTACCCGCGGGTAGTCGGTAAGCATTTAGGAATCGCGATCGGCCCACTGGATCTCCCGTTGCGCACGCAGTGGGCGGACACGCGACCGGCGTTCGTGTTCCTATGAAGCTCAAATAAACCATAACCTTGCCAAACGGCAAAATTATGGTTTAAGTCACAACAACATGTGACAAAACCCATAATCTTGCCGTCTTGAACCCATATCCTTGCCGTTAGCGTCGTCGCAATCTGTAGATCTCGCGGCCCAGCCTCCGGTCCCCCGGTTCTGGCGCTGAACCCATAAGGTTGCCGGAAGTGCGGCGCGCCCCCATAATGTTGCCGGAAATTCATCGACGTTTTGCGGGCAATTGCAGGACCGGAACCTGACCTCAGACTGAACGGAACGCGGCCGCGGGGAGTCGCTCAAACAAAATATTTGCCAAATGTTCTGTATACATGTATAGTCACACATATACAACGATGACGAAGAAGAGTGATACGCCCGTGGCAGTTCGTCAGTGGTTCCAGAGGATGACCGAACAACTGTGGCCTATTGCGACCGGCTCACTCTCTCTGCGGAAGGGGCGTTGTATCCGTGAACACTGTCCCGCATGCGCTTCTGGAGAGGGTCACAGCAGCTATGCGCTTTATGGACGAAGTGGCAAAAAGCGTTTTTCCATTTATGTGCCGGAACGATTGGTCCCCGAGGTCCGCGCCGCAATCCGGAATGGGCGCCGCCTTCAGGAGTTGATCAGCGAGGCCGGCGTGCGGTACGTGAGAGCACTTAAGGACGAAGACCGCCCGCAAGCAGACAAGTGAACGGCAGATGTGCGGCCGGTCAGTGCGAGTGGCAGTTGTACAAACGGATCGCCGGCGGGGATGCCGGCAGGGAGGTAGTGTCCGTGCTTAGCCAGTCTGATCTATCGCTCTGGTATCAGCGCCTGGGGTTGCCCGAGGGCGCCCGGGCACTCATTGATCGCATCCGCAGTTCTGAGCCTGCACGACGTGTCGGCGGAGGGAAATCGAACGTCGCTGGACGATATCCGAGCAGCAAGATGGGGAAGACGATCCAGTTCGAAAGCCACCGTGTGGAATTCGCTGTCGCTCTAGAAATGGAGGAGGACAGAACCGTCTTCGAGTACTATGACCAGCCCTGCCAGATCCCGCTGACCTATTGCGATGCCAGCCAACGTAAGATCTCCGTCATGCACACGCCCGACTTTTTCGTGCTCCGGGCCGACTCTGCGGGCTGGGTGGAGTGCAAGATGAATAAGGACTTGGTTACCCTGGCGCAGAAGAGCCCTCACCGCTATCATCAGACGCAAGACGGGGTCTGGCGCTGTCCGCCCGGGGAAGAGTACGCCTCGGCGCTGGGCCTTTATTACAGCGTCTATCCGTCAAGCCAGATCGATTGGATTTTGGTGCGGAATGTCTGCTATCTCGATGATTATTTGCGCGGTGAACCTGTCGGATTCGATTCCAAGGATCGCGAACTAGCAGTCGGATACATTTCGGCCAAACCGGGGATTTCACTGGACGAACTGTTACGCAGGATGGCGACACCGGCGGCAGTCGACTGCGTCCATTCGATGATTGCTCGCCGGGAGATCTACATCGATCTCAAGGCTGCACCTCTGACAGATCCAACCCGTGTACGCATGTACCGCGACAAGGAATCGGCCAAGTGTGGTGCCGCGGATCGCCTGGGCGTGAGGCCGGTCAATATCGGTGTTGGCAACAGCCTGCAGTGGGATGGCACCACATGGAGAGTCGCAAATGTGGGCGAATCGATGATAGGGTTGGTCGGAGCAGACCGGGATTTCACCGAGCTGCCCATTGGAGCTCTGGAGCGTCTGATCGGAGAGGGTCGCGTCGTGGTGCGCGTGGCGGACAGTGATCGGCGGGCCGTCGACGGGATCCATGCCCGTCTGGCTGCTGCCAGCGAACGTGACCTGAAGATCGCGAATGATCGCTTTACCGCGCTCCGGGATCAATGGCACGGCGACCGGGAGCCTAACATGCCAGCGCGAACCTTGCGTTTCTGGTCGGCGCGGTACCGCGAGGCGGAAGAGATATTTGGCGACGGGTACATTGGCCTGCTTCCGGAAACGCAAAAGCGAGGAAACAGGCGAGATCGCCTTCCAGATAAGACCCGTGCGCTAATGATGCAGTCGATCGAGAACGACTTCGAGACCCTGAAGCAAAAATCGAAGTACGCTTCCTGGGTGGCCTTGAAACACACCTGCGAGCAGCAGGACGTCACCGCGCCCAGCTATCGCGCATTCCGCCGGGCTCTGGGGAAGCGCTCGCAGTTCGAGCAGACCTTGAAACGAAAGGGCCGCCGTGCCGCGTATAAGTACGAGCCAGCATATTGGGATCTCGATTTGACGACGCCGAGGCATGGCGACAGACCTTTCGAAATCGGCCACATCGACCACACGGAACTGGATGTAGAGCTCCGCTGTGTAACGACGGGCCAGGTTCTGGGCCGGCCGTGGGTGACGCTGCTGCTTGACGCGTTCTCGCGGAGGATACTCGCCGCGTATCTGACCTTTGATCCTCCCAGCTACCGTTCCTGCATGATGGTTCTGCGGGATTGCGTCCGACGCCACTCACGGCTCCCGCAATTCGTCGTTGTGGATGGCGGCCGCGAGTTTGAGAGCACCTATTTCGAAACCCTGCTGGCGCGGTACGAGTGCACGAAAAAGACGAGGCCACCGGCCAAAGCGAGGTTCGGATCGGTGCTAGAGCGGATCTTCGGGACTTGTAACACTCAGTTCATCCACAATCTCCGCGGCAACACACAGATCACGCGCAACGTCCGTCAAGTCACCGTGTCTGTCGATCCAAAAGGGATGGCCACGTGGACACTGAGTGAACTGAACGAACGACTGAGCGACTACCTCTTCGATGTCTACGATAAAATGAACCACCCCGCGCTGGGACAAAGCCCGCGGGAGGCATTCGCGAGGGGCTTCGAAGCAAGCGGCTTGCGGCTGCAGAGGCTAATCCCTTACGACCAAATCTTCATTCTCTGCACCATGCCGAGTACGGCCAAGAGTACAGCGACACTCTGCCCAGGCCGAGGCGTAAAACTCAACCACGTATACTACTGGTCCGATGTGTTTCGCGATCCAGAGTTCGAAGGGCAGCACTTGCCAGTCCGATATGATCCGTTCGATGCGGGAACAGCTTACGCGTTTTGTCGAAACCAATGGGTTGAATGCCATTCCGAGTATTACACCGTGCTCCACGGTCGGTCCGAGCGGGAGATCATGCTGGCGACAGAAGAGATTCGCAAACGACATCGGCTCCACTCGGCACGGCGACTGAATTTCAATGCGAAAACGCTCGCAATATTTCTCGAATCGGTGGAGGCTCAGGAAGTACTTTTGGTGCAACGGGCCTGCGACCGCGAAAGCGTCGCGGTGAGATCGGGCAACGGCTCCAACGAAGGCCCTCCTGACGCGCCAGACGACACAGTAACTCACCTTGAGAATGCAATTCCCCAGGCCGATGTTGTCGAGATTTATGGAGAGTTTTGATGGGTGCTGTGACGGGGATTGCCCGCAGAGCCTTGACGGGATCGTCCGAGGCGAAGCTCCAGCAATTTCGTAGAGTGACGATTGCTCATCCACATCTCCTGGCAGCCAGAGAGCGACTGATCACGGCGATCTCAGATGCGCCTCGGAACTCTGTCGTTTTCGTTCTCGGACCAACTGGAGTTGGGAAGACGACCCTTAGGACAAAGGTGGAGAACGATCTCACTGCGGGATTGGCTCCAGAACTGATGCAAGACAAGGGACGGCTACCGGTGGTCAGCGTGGAAGCAGTGGCTCCGGATACCGGCAACTTCAGCTGGCGTGATCATTTCAAGAGGCTGCTGGATGCAATGCGTGAGCCTCTGATCGATTACAAGCTCGACCGGAAAGGAAGACCGCGAGGGGCCAACGAATCGCTTTTTCGCTTCGACCCTGCCGCAAGGTCATCCGGTGCCGAGTATCAGTATGCCCTCGAACACGCGCTTCGATATCGCAGGCCCGCGGCTGTTTTGATCGACGAGGCTCAGCATCTGGCCAAAATGAGCTCTGGCCGCCGGCTCCTGGACCAGTTGGATGTGATTAAGTCCATCGCCAATTGTACGGGAACCCCGCATGTCTTGGTGGGCACCTACGACCTGCTGGCCTTTCGGAACTTGAGTGGCCAACTGTGCCGCCGCAGCGTCGACGTACATTTCGGCCGCTACCGGGCTGATCGCCCCGGCGAAGCGGCAATCTTCGCCAACGTCTTGCATTCGTTCGCGGCGCAACTGCCTCTCGCGGAACCCCCGGATCTGGTAAAGGATTGGGAGTTCCTGTATGAGCGAAGTATCGGCTGCGTCGGCATCCTAAAAGAGTGGCTGGTCATGGCATTGTCATCGATGTTTGGTCGCGGCGCCATTCGCCTCGAGCGAAAAGATCTTGAGGCCTGCGCTCTATCTTTCAGCCAATGTGACAAGCTCCTTTCGGAGTGCATCGAGGGAGAAACGCGTCTGGAGGAGAGCGATGAAAGTCGTCTTCGATTGCGCGTGCGATTGGGTTTGAATGGCTGCGGATCGTCGGCCGCCGACCAACATCGATCTCCTGCGCTCGAGACGAAGGTAGATACTGCTCGAAAGGCGAAGCGCCGACCGGGCCAGCGAAGGCCAAAGCGCGATCCGATCGGAAGGGGTATAGCAGCCCATGGAACCTAATGCGGCGTACGGCGTATGGGAAGCGCAGGTTGTCGAACCCCCGGAGCGAAGCCGGTTTTATTCGCTAAGCCCGGTCGGTATTGGAACTCCGCAAGTTGAGAGTCTCAGCGGCTATATTGCGCGGCTTGCGGAGGCCCATGTGCTTTCGGTCGGAGACATGGTGGGCCGACGATCAATGAGCAGAGCGACCACCAGGGTTTGCAAGGGAATGACCTCCTTCCACGTGAGGCGGCCCAGCGAACAAGTCTTTCATGCGACAGCGTACGCGATCAACGGAGTGTCGGCGCGGGCACTCAAATGGACCAGAATCTTGGAGGGGTTGACGTGCTGTCGGCATCTGGAAGCTCTTACCCTGTTGCCGTTGCGCGACACCTTGTCCGCTATGTTTTTGTTCAAACGGCGGAGAGCCTGGTGCCCACAGTGTTATGACGCTGATCGGGAGACCGGTACCGTCTACGAGCGATTACTATGGGCTCTCCGCGGCGTCACTGTTTGTCCGGTCCACGTTGCTCCCCTGGAGGAGAAATGCCCATTCTGCCATAAGGCCCTACCGCCTCTTGCGGCGCATTCTCGACCGGGGTACTGCTCGTCGTGCGGCAGTTGGCTTGGAAAACCGGCAGGAAGACCACGGCTGCAGGCGAATCGCAGCGAGCCCGATTACGAATTGTACGTGGCCACCACCTCCGGAGAGTTGCTTGCATCCTGCACTACCGCAGGGAGGCTATCGAGAGCGAGATTCAGCGCGAATCTTCGCATTTGTATCGATCGGCTGGTGTCCGGAAACACGAAGGCATTGGCGGAGTTGACGCGCGCAAGCAGGGGCGCTATACAGTCCTGGGTTACCGGTATGATGCGGCCTCGGCTCGACGTGCTGATGCGGGTCTGCTTTCATATTGGCATTCCCGCTGGCACCCTCCTGACAAGCCGGCGATTAGCCGGCGTGAACTGGCCCGCCGCAACAGCACACTTCCCGAGGGACGATCGGGGCGTGAAGACGTCGCGGAGTTCGGAGGAAGTTAGAAGGCTGATGAAGGCAGCACTACGGGAGGACGAATGTCCCAGTGTGCCGGAGTTGTCCCAGCGCCTGGGGTACCGACGGTATGAACGTCTCTATCAGGTGGACCCGGTCCTTTGCCATCGGATCACGGCCAGACACCGCGCTTGCAAGCGCACGCATTGGTGGAAACAGCCAGGTGCGAAAAGGATCTGCGAGACCAATACCATGCGGTCAGCGCTCGAACAATCCTTAGTGCAAGATCCGCCGGTGTCGGTGCGACGCCTTGCGATGCAGCTTGGGTATGCCAACGGAGGTCTCATACAGCGGAAGTTCCCTGATCTTTGTCGCGCGATTGCGCAGAAGTTGGAGGACTGCCGAAAGCGTCGGCTTGGCACACTGCGGCAAGCTGTGGAGGCTGCAACATTTGAAGATCCGCCGCCGACGCTCCACGATCTAAGTCGGCGTCTTGGGTTCCAGAACTCATCAACGTTGCGGTCGTGGTTTCGCGGCGAGACGGCCCGGCTGCTTGAAGCACGGGCAGTTCACGCGCAAAAGGAAACAACAAAGCTTCGAGGAGCACTACTCCTCATTCTGCGCGGAGAATCAGCTCCATCGCTCAGCACCGTTGCCCGTCAGCTCAACTTATCGGTTTCGCACTTGGCAGAGAAGTGTCCGGACCTCTGTCGTACAATACGGTCGCGATACCTACGGTGCCGGAAACTGAGGACGCACGAGCGAGAGCAATTGCTGAACGAAGAGGTCTGCCGCATTGCGAAGCGCCTCGACGCAAGGGGGCAGATTCCAACGGAACCCCGTATTATGAGTTCACTAAGCAAAGGCTCCCTCAAACAATGGGGATCCGTGCGGCGGGCCATCAAGAGGGCAAGGAGAATCTTGGGATTGCCGTGAGGAACGGGCGCGGCCTGGAATCACCATGGTTGTCATCCCGTTGCCGCGTTAACCGGACGTCGAATTCGCAACGCGCCCAGTCTTGAGACGGCATCTGGTGCAGCAGGTTGCTGCACAATTGTTGGTCGGGTCAAAACCGGAATCGGTGCCACGCTCGACCTGAGATCGAGTGAACTCATTGGCATGTCATCGCGTACTTCATCTCCCACGAAAAAGGATTGAGACGATCCGACCCATTCAAACGGTTGGCTTTGCGGCGGTCAGCATCCGCCAGAACGTTTCTCCCAATCGAACGATACGCGTGGCTCCGGTTACAAAGCGCCGTCCAGTCCTTCGGGTCGAGGCGGATGGCTTCATTATAGTCTGCTATGGCGCGCCAGACGTGTCCTTTACCATCATATTCGTAAGAGATTCCGCGGCTGTTGAGCGCGTTCGCCTTCCGGAATATGGTTGCGCCCGTCGGATAAAGTTGAATCGCTTTGCTGAAGTCAGCGATCGCCTTGTCATGGAATCCCATGTCGGTGTAAGAATGGCCGCGAACGAAAAAGGCATCAGCGCAATTGGGTCTCAAGCGGATGGCTGCAGTCAGATCTGCGACTGCTTCGGCAAAATGATTGTGCTCCCTGTCGGCGAACTGCTCATTGTACGCGAAACCGCGATTTATGTAAGCACGGACCAGCTTCTCTCGGCTAAGACCTCGGGTGTTAATGATGCGTGTGCAGGCGGCAATCTGTGCGTCAACAGAGTCGGGCGTGGAGGTCGCGTTACAGATTTCCCAGTCTCTCTTCGGGTCCGGAGCGCTTGCGCTGATGTTCGGTGACGGCACCGAGGATCCCTGGCCTTCACTGATCGTTGCAGCAGGATGTGACGGTGGTTTGACGGGAGCTGAGTGCGTGGTCGTCGCATCAAAGGCCGTGGCGCGCGGTCCCGAATTCCTTGCGATCCCGCCAGATCTCGAGCATGAAGCGATGAAAAGTCCAACCAACGCCAGAGTTCCAATTATTAACGCGAATAGACGAGGACTACACGGTAGCGTTGTCATCGACGCCTGTCTCCTTTCCTCCGTTGCACGTTTCAGCGTTAACTGCAAGCAGGGTGAGGGCGACCCGGCTTGCGACTACCGGACGAATCACAGAAACTTCGAGAGTCTCGGTTGAAACCGACAAAAGCTCTTGTAGTTGAAACGACGGTTCGGTGCTAGCACCGGATCGAGCAATCAACACCTGGCCGACCAGCCCCGGACGCTCTGGGCGCAGGTCGCGTGGCTCTTTGGATACGGCCGCCTCGAATCGCCGGGCGGGAATTTCGACCAGCGCAAGAGCGAAGCCGATGGCTGCGCCGAGGAGGATGTGTTGCAGGAGACCGGTGTAGCTGACGACGTTGTCGAAGGGCAAAACGTCGAGCAGCATCGCGTGCACTGGGTAGAAGGCGAGTCCGCCGAGGCCGCCGCCGAGGAAACCACCAGCGGCGCCGAACGCGACGCGGCGGCCGGAACCTGAAGCAAGGCCCGCAGCGAGTCCGATGGCCAAACCCATGGCTCCCGAGCAGGCGGCGAGGAGGAGGACGGAATGGACGGGGGAGACAGGATGGGCTTCGAAACCGTACCAAATGAGGTCATATGCGAAGATGCCGATGAAGCCGAGTAAGGTACCAAGAGCCGACGCTTTGGCAAGTTTTTTCGCGGAGGGGTCAGGGGCCCCAGCTAACGAGACCGCCACGACTGTGGCTGCCGCCAGCAACGATGATATGGCTTCAATGCGAAGGAATTGACTACTGAAGACTTCGTTGACGGCGCCGCTTAGGAGGTTAGACACCGAGCCGCGGGCCACCAGGCTAGCTGTGTCGAGATTGAAGTAGTCGAAGACGATTTGCGGGATGGAGCCGATGAGAGCGCCCAGGGCCCCGGCCAGCGGCGCGCGGAGTGCGATGCTGCGCCCATAGCTGGAGTCAGGAGCCTGGCAGAAACGGCGCAACAGCCTTCCATAAAGGAGGGCAGCGGATACGCCGAGAAGAACGATCCCGAGGAGGATGTAATAAGGGCGGCGGCGGAACGCGATGTTGGCGAGACGGAGGTACCCAAAGCGCCGGGAGCCAGCGTCTGTCGCCAGGGCGAGACCCTGAGTGAGAGCGGCCACGGCGTCGTCGAGTTTTCCCAGACGGCGCAACGCGTCGCCGGCCGCGAGCAAGGCCTCGGCTTTCTGCTGACCGCTGCATGAGATGGCGGATGATTCGGTGTAATGTGCGAGGGCAGTTTGGGTGTGGCCGGCCCTTAGTTCGAGATCTGCGAGAGCGGCCAGGCCGTTAGCTTTCATGCGCTGATTGGCGATGAGCTTCAAGCCTTGGGTGAGCGACTCAATCGCTTCGTCGGGTTTGCGCTCCACACGCGCCAGAAGATCGCCGGCTTCGAGAAGGGCGTAGGCCCTGAACTCGGGAAGGGAGAGATCGGCGGCCATGCGGCGGTACTCGGAGAGAATGTGCCGGAACAGCGCTTTCGCTTCTCCGACCCGGCCCTTTCGCAGCAACACGCTACCAATGCCGGTCTGGGCCAGCAGTCTCTCGTCGGATCTGGTAGCGGCGGCTATGGACTGTCTGAAACTCGATTCGGCATCCGTGGTGCGACCGATATCGAGGAATGACTCGCCCAGGTTGTAAAGCAGCGTGAACTTCGTATCCGGTGTCGACGCGTATTTCAGACCCTGTTGGAGCACCGCCACCGCTTCGAGAGGCCTTTTCCGGTCTGACAGGATGTTCCCCAGACCCAGAAAGGCCTTGGCTTTTGTTTCGCCATCCGGCGCGAGCGGTTGGGCTGCCTGAAACTCCTTCTCCGCCTCGTCCGTCCGGCAGGCCGTCCACAGGATGTCGCCTGAGGTGATCAGGGCCCAGGCTTGCGTCTCCCTGTTGCGGGCGACGCGCTTGCCCTGGTCCAGGGCTTTGAGCGCGTCCTCGGGCCTCCCTTTGCGGTCGAACACTAGGCCGAGACGGACCAACGCCTCCCCCTGGCTCCCGGAGCGATCCGGCAGATTTACAACTTCCTCCAGCCGGGATTGGGCGGCGTCGAGCCACCCCTGCTGAAGGAGAATGTCTCCGGAGAGCAGCAGCGCGAACTGTCTGATTTCCGGCGCCGGGTCTTCCTTCAGCGCGTCGTCATACCTAGCCAGAGCTTCGGGCAGCTTACCTTGCTGTTGAAGGATCCGGCCGAGTCCAAACAACGACCGGCTGCGATTATCCGAAGAGCCCCCTCTCAGCAGGACGTCTTCGAGACGACCGCGGGCTTCGTCGGCGCGGCCTAATTTGAACAACACAAGGCCGATGGCTGTCTGGATGGTGAGTCGTTGACTCTCGGCGCGCGCGGAATCGTAGGCCCGCTCAAGACGGTCCAGGGCTTCGTTGTGCAGGCCTTGGTTCTCGAGGTCTTGGGCATCTTTGAAGAGTTCAACCGGGTCCTGCGCCCGCGCCGCGGGAGTACCGCAGAGGACCGCGACAGCGGCGAGCAAGGGGAGATAACGTTTCCGCGAGCTATGCATGGGACACTTCCTCTCTGATTCGAAGGTTTCGGTCGATGGCTAACGGTGGTGTTCGACAACGCGGGCCAGGTTGCCGTCCGCGCTGTATTCGTAATCGATTCTCGTTCCACCGGCGAGATTGACGCTGGTCAGCCTCCCGCTTCGGTCGTATCCGTAATTCGCCTGCGCGCCAGTCGCGTCTTTAACCTGTTTGATAGGCTCGCCTGATTTCACCGACGGAGCGGGAGACTTTCCTCCGTCAGCCTCAAGCTCCACTGTCCGTGCCGGTTTCCTCCCGTCCTGGTGCACCCATGAGCGCTTCGGCTGGACCGTTCTCCTTGCCAGGTCGCCGTCCGAATTGAACTCCGAGATTTCCGCAAAGTCTTCGTAGTCCACAACCTGGCGGCGTTGCTGATCGTCGTACCGATACGTGGCGAAAACCTGGCCGTTCACGCGGGACTCATCGACTCTTCCCAATCGATCGAAGTGAAAATCCTTGCGGGTCCCGCGAGCGTCCATGAAGACGGCTTCGCGGTGGTCGGAGTTCCATTCAACGCTGGTGCGGCCAGCCGGTCCTTGCTGGACGCGAGAAGTCAGCGTGCCGTCTGTAGAGTAAGTATCCGTGGTTTGAGAGTTGTCCTGACCGAACCGAATCACGCTGTGCCCGACAGACTTCTGACGGGCAATCAGGCCTCCGGCGGCGTCGGTCTGTTCGTTCCAGCGGCCTTCCGCGTCATACGATATTCTTCGCGCGACGCGCCCGTCTTCGGCGACGGAGTCGAGCAGGCCGCCTGCATACGCGAAGTCAAAGCGGTGGTCCGGCGTGACAGCGGAAACCAGGTTGCCTTCGCGCCAAACGAATTGGTGAGGCCCTGCGCCGCCTCCGTCGATCCGCGCCAGGTGGCCGTTCTCGTAATGGAAACTGAGAGCTCCGTCGATGCGCGATGCTCGTTGAAGCGAGCCGTCGCTGGACCAGGCAAACTCAATGACCGAGTCCGGCCCGACGAAAGCGGTGGCGCGGCCCTTCGAATCGAATGCCCAGGCGTTGCCATCGGCAAGCAGGAGCGAGGCGCTTCCATCCGGGTTCGGGAAGACGCCGGTGTAGTCCGGGTTGCCCGAGCGGAATCCGACGGCCTTAAGCTGGGGATCGACAAACGATTCCTCAAAGACTTCGTTCCGCATCCCGAAATCATCCGACAGCAGAAACCTCCGAGCTGGGACGCTGTCTGAACTGCCTGGGACGGACAGACGCTTCGATCCGTCGCCCTGCGCATACAAGTGAGGGATGAGCATGCTCCAGCCGCGTTGCGATGAGTCGTAGCGGAGCTGGAAACCCCACGGAAGCCGTATGGCGGTCTGAAACGTGCCGGCTCTGCGAGCGGTTCTGGTGCCGAGCGCGACCGCACGCACGGGCTTGCCGCCCAACTCGGCATCAAAGCAGGGCTTTCCAGCCTTCCGCCATTGGAGGCTCAGGCCGCCCGCGGTTCCGGCGACCGTTGGGTCCTCTTTATAGTGAGGACGCGAGACGAGGTCGGCGCCGCCAAATACGGAACTGGAATATGTGACATCAGCGGTCCGGTCGGAGAGGTTGTTTTCGACCGAGGGTGTTGTCCGAGGCGTCTTTGCATCCGAGGCGGCGTTGGCGGCGATCCAGCGTGGATCGGGTAGGATGCCGGCGTGCTTCATCCACTCCGCGAGGGCCACTACCTGCGCCATCTGCTTCAGTTCGCCGAAGACCGGGTATTGGCGGACGAGGTCGTCGTAATGGGCGGTCAAGGAGTCGGCGACCGTTTCGGCGATTTCGTCTCTGAGTCCGCCGGCCGATACCAATTTGCCGCGGTTCCAGCGCATGGTTTCGGTTTTGACGCGCATGCGAGTTTCGCCAAATACGAGGCTGCGGCGGTCGGGACTCACGCGGAGGACGACGGAATCGGGCACGATCCAGAATCGGCTCCAGAGAGGCCGACGGTGACTGGCTCCGCGCAGTCCGAGTTCGGCGATGTTGCGGAAACCCGGAAACGGAGAAGAAAGCGGCTGTTGGGTGAGATTGTCGCGGCCGACAGTGAGGCCCTTGACGATGCGGTCGCACTCGAACATCACCCAGCCGACATGGGTGTCTTCCGTCATGCCGAAGAAACGCACATCCATTGTGGGGCCGCGGGGATTGCTGGAGTCGGGATCGATCGTCATGCTGACCTGTCCGCTCGAATCAGCGCCGTTCAGCACGGCACGGATGGCGACGGCGAGGTCTTCGCTACGGATTGGGGGTAACGCCGCGCGTTTTTCACCGGCGAGAATCAGGCTGCCGGACTCGGGATCGAATGTGGCGCCGGCGAGAACGCCTAAGTCGTCAGGCCAGTCCCCTGGGCTGTTGAGGCGCACGCCGCCAACGGGATGTGTCTCAGCCTGCAGCTCCGCGCCGTCCCGGCCGGAGCGTTTGAGGCCTTCGCGTGTGAAATCCCATATGTCCTTGAGCTCAAAAAGATCCTTCACCGGTGCTCTGAATGACTGACTGGCTGGATACAGTCGATCCAGCCCACCGGGCAGGTACCAATGCCGGTTTTGCATCCAGCGTTCACCGGTTTCGAGAATTTTGAACCGCTGCGCAAACGGCGTGGATTCCGCGAACGAAACCTTCAGGGAGGTGGGCGTGATCGGCAGAAGGGGCTCGACCAGGTCCGCTACCACCGACGCCAGCTTAATCCCCTCCCAGTACCTCATTCCTGGGTGCTGCGCTACCCATTCCCGGTCCGCCAGGTTCCTGAAGCTTGTCTCCACTGGGGCGATCGTAGCCTCGATGCAGGCGTAGCCGAACGAACTAGCCGCAGCCCAAGCCTTTCCACGCAAACCACCGGCGTATTTCAATTGATCGTCCGCCACATCCAGCATGGGCTTCTCCAGCTTGCGGGTCCAGGTTGGTTCACGATCATCGCCGGGCCGGGGACGTTCGGGCGCTAGACCCGTCGGGTCGATCAGGTCCACCGGATCGTTGGCCGCGTAGGCGTAGCGATTGAAGCTTTGCGGATCTTCGAGCAAGCCCGGGAGGCGGTCGCGGCTGATAAAGCGGCCGGTGCGCGGGTCCATGTAACGGGCTCCTAGGTAGATCAATTCCGCCTCCTGGTCCCATGCTCCGCCCGCGAACCGGGCCGCGGTCTTCAGGCGGGAAATCGGAGCGCCGAACGGCGTGTAATCGGCGGCCGACTCGACCCGTCCGGCTTCGTCGACGACGAAACGAACCGAGCCGAGATGATCTTCGAGGTACCACCTCGTGGTCCCCGACCCATCGCGAACGCCGAGCGTCTGGCTGCCCGCGACAATATACTGCTGCAGCAGCTCGCCCGAAGCCGCGTACTCCGCGACGGGCAGGGGCCTACCCGAGGAGATGTCATTAAGATAGAGCGTCTTAATGCCGTTGACCTCGCGGGCGGTTCTGAGGTTCAAGGCATCGTATTGGTATGCGACCCGGTCTTTGCCGTTTTCCACCGATACTAGCCGCCCGGCCTGATCGAACCCGAAACGGGCCGGTCTGTCGCCCGCGCGCTCCGTCAATTGGCCTTCCCTGTCGAAAGTGAATCTGGCGTCGCCCGCGTTCTTCAGAGCGCCGGCACCGTAGGTGTAGCTCTTGTCGCCCGCGGACGTAGTCTCCGAAATGCGATTGCCCTCCGCATCATATTTCCATGTTGTGATCCTGCCGCCGTCGGAAACGGAGACGAGCCTGCCCAGCGCGTCAAATGCGAACTGAAGCACTCGCGTGCCTGAGTTGGTTTCTTCATCAATTCGGACAATACGGCCGTTCGTGTCGCGCTTGTATCGGTAATCGACGATGCGGCCGCCGGAGGGGGAGAAGTGACGCAAGCGGAGCAGTTCGCCCTTCTCGTTGAGACTGAATTCCGAACGGACGCCATTTGGGAGACGCCGGATAACCAGGCTGGGCTCGTAGTCCCATGTGGTTAGACCCTTGCCGTCGAACAGCGCCACGTAGCGTCCCAGTACGTCACGTTCGATGTCGAGGCGGGAGCCGCCGGAAGGAGTCAGCGAAACGGGCCGGTTCCACGGATCGTTCGAGTACGTAATAGATTTCCCTGACGGGCCGGTCATCGAAGTCATCCGGTCCAGGTCATCGAACGTGAATTTGTCGTCGCCCGACGCGTCGGTGACGCTGACGAGGTTGCCATTGGGATCGTACTTCAGGCCTATGCCGCCATTCTGAACCAATCGGTCCGCTGGATCCCACGCATAGTGGATCGTACGGCCGCCAGCCGTGCGCTTGCTTGTGGGTCGGCCCTCGGTGTCGTGGGTGATACGCACTTCGTAACTAGGGCGGTTAGAATAC
>Ga0209067_10000092_pt1 | contig 59487 bp, 48 predicted proteins | sample ColStrG_CSR_2013_FD_187199 | JGI IMG/M metagenome (GOLD analysis project Ga0209067, IMG submission 187199) | Freshwater sediment microbial communities in response to fracking from Pennsylvania, USA - Cold Stream Run_MetaG_CSR_2013 (SPAdes)... | ecosystem: Environmental > Aquatic > Freshwater >...
GGATTTCCAAGATTGCTATTGATCACAAATCTGCCGCTGACCAGACCGGGATGATCGAGGTCCAGATTTCCGGTGCCGTTGTGCGCTTTGATGGTGGGGCGGACTTGGCTGCGATCCGTGCCGTGCTGGGGATGCTGCGCCTATGATGGGCCTACCGGCGGGAACCCGCATCTGGCTGGCTGCCGGGGTGACCGATATGCGTGCTGGCATGAATGGTCTGGCGGCCAAGGTACAGTTGACTCTGGAGGAGGATCCCCTTGCCGGCCATGTGTTCGTATTCCGGGGTAGACGCGGCAACGTGGTCAAATTGCTGTGGGCCACCAGCGATGGGGTGTGCCTGCTGATCAAACGTCTGGAACGCGGTCGGTTTGTCTGGCCTCAGGCAACCAGTGGCAAAGTCCATCTGACTCAGGCACAGCTGTCCATGCTGCTCGAAGGGATCAACTGGAAGCAACCGGAACGCACCTGGCCACCGCTGTCGCTCTTGTAAACGGTCCAGAACATGCGTAAACTCCGCGCATGCCTGCCACTTCCTCACTTCCAGATGATATCGATGCCCTGAAGGCGTTGCTTCTTCAGCGCGATGGCGAATTACAGTCCCTTCGCCAAACGGTCTCGACCCTGGAACTGGCCCTGAGCGTACGCACGCTGGAAATCGAACAACTGACACTCCAGATCGCCAAGTTGAAACGCATGGTGTTCGGTCGCAAATCCGAGAAGATCGACAAGAAGCTGGATCAGTTGGAAACCCGTCTGGAAGATTTGATCGCCGAAGAAGGCGCAGCAGAGCAAACCGCAGGCGCTCCGGCGCAGCCACGCCAGAAATCGATCCACAAGCCCTTCCCCGAGAACCTGCCGCGCGAAGAACACATCATTGAGCCGCAGGAAGAAGCGTGTCCGCAATGTGGCGGCAATCTGAAACCGCTGGGCGAAGACGTGTCGGAACAACTGGAAGTGATTGAAGCGGCGTTCAAGGTCATCCGCCATGTCAGGAAGAAGAAAGCCTGCGCCTGCTGTGATTGCATTGTCCAGGCACCGGCGCCGAGTCGTCCGATTCAGCGGGGATTTGCCGGTCCTGGCCTGCTGGCCAACATCGCCGTAAGCAAATTCGCTGATCATCAACCACTCTACCGGCAAGCCATCATCCATGCCCGACGCGGGGTGGAACTCGACCCAGCGACCACGGGACGTTGGATGGGCGCATGTGGCGTCTTGATCACTCCATTAGTGGAAGCGTTGCGTCGCTACGTGGTTGCTCCCGGCAAGGTTCATACCGACGATACACCGATGCCGGTTCTGGCACCGGGCAACGGTAAAACAAAAACTGGTCGGCTCTGGGTGTACGTGCGTGATGATCGAAATTCCGGATCGCAGGCCGCGCCGGCAGTATGGTTTGCATATTCTGCGAATCGACAGGGTATGCATCCGCAAACGCATCTAGCGGGATTCGCCGGGGTGCTGCAAGCGGATGCATATGGTGGCTACGATAAAATTTATACCGATGGCAGCGTAATCGAAGCAGCCTGTTGGGCGCATGCCCGACGCAAGATCTATGATTTGCACGCAAAAAAGGCAACGCCAACGACCACCGAGATTCTGCGCCGGATTGGTGAATTGTATGCCATTGAAGCGCAAATCCGCGGACAGCCACCGGACGAGCGCAAGCGCATCCGACAATTGCAGGCTCGACCACTGCTGGAAGAATTGGAAAGTTGGCTGCGCAACCGGCTACTGACACTATCGACGCAATCCGAGACCACCAAGGCGATCAATTACATGCTGAATCAGTGGCAGGCGTTGATCTATTACTGTGACGATGGGTTGGCCGAGATTGATAACAACATCGCTGAGAATGCGTTGCGGGGTTGCTGTCTTGGTCGCAAAAATTTCCTGTTCATGGGATCGGACAGCGGGGGCGAGCGTGCCGCCGCAATGTATAGCCTTATCGGCACGGCGCGGATGAATGGCATCGATCCGGAAGCGTATCTGCGCTATGTGTTCACGCATATTGCCGACTATCCGATCAATCAGGTTGCCGATTTGTTGCCGTGGAATGTAGCTGCTAAACTCTTGCCTGTATAAACAGAATCGAGCCGTCCATCTGGACCAGATTCGTTCTTTCATTATTCTGGGATCACACATGGCACAACAAGCTAAAATCATTACCCTATATATCGAATTGGAAGAGATCGTTCCGCCGATCTGGCGACGTATTGTTGTAGATGAGGATATCACTCTGCGTGCATTGCACCACATCATCCAGGCGGCATTCGGATGGACCGACTCCCACCTGCACGAATTCAATATAGAAGGTCGTGCTTACGCCATGCTGGACAACGAGAACGTTCTCGAAATCATCGAAGATCGCGATATGCCAGGCGATGATCGCAAAGGCAAGTTGCAAAAGCTAATCTATCCAGGCCAGCGGTTCGACTACCAATACGACTTTGGAGACAATTGGCGGCATACCATCAAGGTTGAAAAAATCGATTTCGTTGCCGAAAAGATGGGATCAGCTCATATCATCGACGGACAGCGCGCAGCCCCACCGGAAGACGTTGGCGGCGTATCTGGCTATGAAGACTTCCTCGCCGAGATTAACGATCCATACAGTGAACAAGGGCGAGACTATTTGCAATGGGTGGATGGTTCCTTCGACTCGGAATTATTTGATCGACGCGCCGCGAATAATGCCCTGCTTCGAATGGCTTGGAATGGGTGGGGCAAAAAATAAACAGCATTCAAGACGGTTCAGATGAGGCGCTTACTACTTATTATATTGATCGAGTTAGTTCCCAATACGATCTCGCCAATTCGAAAATTTCCCAACAATCTGCAAATACCATCCCGGAACATTAGGAAAATCCTTTAATAAAAGGTTGTAGCGAATTACGCGGGCATGCCATGCCAGAGGCAGGCGAGCTTCAATATCAACAAGCAGCCAGGCGGTCAATTGGAGAAGATGATGCCGCTCCAATAATGGGCGCATTTCAAAAGAAATATGCCCTTCTTTCAACTGGATATCTTGACTTCCAAGTTGATCCAAGACGAAGGCGCGCAGATAAAGATGCTTATATTTCCCAACCATCATCCGACATAAATGATGCATTACCGAAAAATACCCCAAATCCCGTTCGGGATTCGGATTGCTACCGGATTGAATTTCATGATTCAAACTCAACAATAAATTCGCCGCTTCCCCATTGTATGAAATTGGCAGAATTTTCGGCGCGCGTCTCAAATCAAATCCACAAGCGGAACAAATAGATAACGGTATCTCATCAATGGAGTTCTGCTTAATCATATCCAGCCGATGAAAAGAAACCGCATTTCCGCATACAGAACATCGATCATGAAGCATGATTCCATGATGAATGCAAACTGTATTCAATGCTAGCCGCCAGCTTTTCCTAAAATAGGGAATTACATCTTCAGCCAAACACTGTGCACAATACTGCAAACCAAATCCTTGCCGTTTGCGGTGATACATCTGCTGAACCAGTATCCAATTCAATGCGCCGGACGTTCTGAATTTCGGATAGAGAAGGCCCTCATATGAACGTAAAGTCGTATTATGTACAACATTCAGTTCCAGACCAGTCCTATGAGCAAGCTCTTCAATTAACCAAGGTTGAGCCAGACGATCAATATCCCGGTTCCAAACTTGCCTCTCGGATCCGAAAATCTGACTGCAAAAGGTTTGCGCCTTCAATCCGTGTCCATGTGCAAGTCGTACCAACCAACAAGACAAAAGTTCATCGGGCAGCGGTCTATATCGAATTGGCCATAGCGGAGAGGTAAATCCTTTCATATTGGCTAAACGCGCTTGTAGTTCTTCCTTTTGGAAGGAGGCGCCCATCGCAATGAATTTACGCGATCAATAGTAATATATTCAACTTTGCTGCGGATTGCGTCAACGCCTAGCGCCTTCACCAGGTCGCACATGTCACCCAAAGTTCCTTCACTTCGAAAATGGATTGCCTGCATCATCTCCGTCGATTTAAGGTTGGACGGCAATTTCAATGGCATGCGAAATTCCAGAGTGGCCAATAATTGTCCGAATCCCGAATCTGCCTTCCATAGTGGCAGCGTTTCAGGAGGAAACCGGCTCGACATTTGCGGGTCTGTATTAATAGCGTTGAAGGCATCTTCCGTTCCAGCCGCAACAATTGTGATTTTCGTTTCGTTACTCATTCCTTTAATTGCGTTTCGAAATTCAGACTGCCGCTTGGTGCTTCCTGAAATCAGATTATGAAATTCATCGATAATTAACATGCGGACTCCCATTTGGCGGAAAAGTTTTTTGATTTGAGAATACTTTTCAGGCGCTGACGCCGATGGCTTATACGGCGCCATTAACTTATCGAGTATGCGCGTATAAAAATCACCTATGTCAGGTTTAGGAGGCGATTCCACCATGATGACAGGACATAGTGTGACTTCATTGGCAGCATCAATCTCCGGTAGATGTTGCGAAACGAAGTGTTCTAATATTGAAGTCTTGCCATTATGGGAAGGGGCAACCAGAAGCATGTTCGGCATCCTGGTAATAATAGGGTAATCCAGCAGCTCTTCCATTTTTGCAAGAATGGCCTTTGCTTCATCATAGGCTAACCAAGCGCCTTTCCGAATGTGGGAAATTCGCTTATCGTCGCTCTCGGCTAATAGCAATTGAGCCGAATCGTTTAAATGTGACTGTGGATTTGGTTTTTTCATCAGTCATCATCCAGAGGCCGGATTTCGTCCGGATTGTAACCGGGCAAACTTGGTGCCGGCATCGATGCGGTTGGTGTGCTGACAGTCGGCAAATCATCCTTCTTTTGCTTCCTGGCGATTTCGTGTTGCTTTCGTCGTTGCTGTTCACGCCTTGCCACTTTTGTTTTTTCAGCTGAGTCGGCCTCCAATTCACGCTGCAATGTCAGCAATCTAAATACTTCCTTTTCATTACCTACCGGAATTCCCAATTTCTCAGCCTGTTTCTGTGCCTCCTTCAATTCCCAGATACTTGCAGGAGGAAGGCTGGTATCTCGATAAGGAATAGCAAAATAGCGCTCTGCAATTTCGTCATAGAAATATAACTGGCTGATGTCTCTCGGGTCTCGATGGAAACGAAATGTACGTTTGAGCTTTTTTTTCGATTCAGGGTTCTGTTCACCAATATACGGTCTAAGCACATCGTGATAATAATGAACATTATCGATTAACACGCCGTAGTTATGAATACTCCGGATCGTGAACGGCATGAAATGAATCCGCAACAATTCTTCGTCCAACCTTCTGGCGGGTATTCCACGCCCTGGCTTTTTGGAAGTCCCCATCAATCCTGATTGCCACTTGGTCAACGGGTAGGTATTGATGCCATGATGCTTTCGACGATGATAGCGCGCAAAAAATAGAATCAGCCATCTTTCCAATTCAGAAAACGTGACGCAGGCATTTCCTTCGGCATCGTAAGTCCCCTTCTCTGTCGGCCCTGAAAAGGTTGCTCCTTTTAAAGATTTCAACTCTTCCGACACGGTCCCCATCATTCGTTCGATATGAGCACCGTAACGTGGTTTTTTGACTGGGCGAAGATGCAAATCGATATCATATTCTTTGCAAGCAAATTTCAACATCTCACCACGGAATTCACGCGCATTATCCATATGCAATATGCCCATTGTTCCCCAAAACGGCCATTCAACATCCGTTATCCCTAACTGCGCCAACCAACGTTCTTTCCCGAGAATAGCATGCGAGATACACATGCCGGCAGACATAGCAGACGGCGCATCCAAGGATAAATGCATCCCTAAACATACGCGGGTATCGACATCGATGGCCAGGGTAAGCCAGACACGTTTAATCGATTTTCGGTAAACATCATCAACGATGATGACAGGTAGTGGAGTGTGATCGATCTGAACCATGGCCAAAGGCCACGCAGCATCGGGAATTTTTCCTTTGATCTGGTCATGATGATCATGCGCCTTTGCTTCTCCATGCCGTTGCAGTGTACGGTCACGCCCATTCGTTTTTTCTAACCGTAGTCTGATGGTATTCCCGGCAGGTAGCTTTAGTTTTGCGTTGAAGCATCTGCGCCGAATTTCCTCAATTGTCGCCGCGATCGAAGTTTTCTGATCAGTGTCATGAAAATTTTCAAACGTATCCTTAATAATAGTCTCAACTTCTGCCGGCAATCTCGATTGCCCTTTTCCGCCTCTTAAACTAGGCGGATTGGGAAGCAATGACGACAGCATTCCGGTATGTCTGAATGCCGCCACCCATCGGTAAACGGTCGCGCGACTTACATCGGCTTCTTTGGCAATTTTATTGGCAACTGCATCGGCGTGTCGATAGTAATCATCAAGTAAAGGTTCAATCAATTTTTTCCGGTATTCTGCAATTAACCAGTCCTCTTCGGTCACGTTGAGTAATGACCGCGACGCAGGCAATTCCATATCAGGTTTTTGAACAATCTTGGGTGGACCGACATCTCCAATTTTTAGTAAGACCTTTTCACCGGTTTCAGTATCCTTTGCCAAAACCACATTAATATCGGCTATCTCAATGATGACATATTCACGATCATTATTAGTGATTGACGCACCTTTTTCTATCCTCAATAATGGGCGGTTCATTTTTTCCATAAATGACATTGGGCCAATTGGATAGACGTGTCATTGTGAAGTTGTTGATTCCAATCTATCAGCAAATCTTCATGAAGGACGGCGTGCCAAATAAGTGGAAGCCAGTGCAGTTGATCGTTTTCATTTTTTGCCAAATGATCTAGTAATATTTTTGGTGAACATTCATCGCCAATTTTTTTGACCATATTGAACAATACTAATTGATCCTGCTCACTAGGGGAAATATTACGATACGCTCTCAAGAATTTTAAATTCTCCAACCGTGGAGTTCGAATATCATGTTGGGTTGTAATGCGGAATTCCCAGCCACGTTCATTTGCAAATCTCTCTGCTTCGTCAAATTTTTTTTGATATTTTTCTTTATTTCTTGCTAGTTCGTCAGTGTGTTTGACATCGGTCAGTAGTGGCTTTGGAATTTCGCCAGAATTTGGATCCGGAAAATAATGAATTAATACATCCGGCGTGTATCCCGCTCGAACGCCAGGGACGGGAATTATGATCGGTTGAGTATCGAATTTTTCTACTCTTTTATCGAACTCCAAAAGAAGCATGAACTCCTTTTCCAGTGGAGATTCAAATTCATTCATTTGATCGTTTTTTTGGCTCGCAAAACTGCCTGTAACGAATAAATAATTTTTAGGAATCTTACGTACAGCCATAACTCTCCCTTGAAATTACTTACTGATTAAATCCGATAGTCGAACAAGAATTTGTGAACCTAAAGCCAACTTGAGCTTCCCCTGTCTTGTTACGCAATTCACCTGTCAATAGTGGCGTTTCATTGTTTGCCGCATCCTTTATCATTTTATGCGTCTTTTAGCTCATATGGAATTAGGGTTCGGGCGAGTTCTGCATCTTCCAAGTGGTCATTGCCTTTCATTGCTTAAATGACAACTTTTCTGAAACTAAGCAGGCTTTGGTCGATTCTTTAAATTCCCAATTGCTTCTTAATCGCAATTACATATTTACTTTCTCGACCAGCAAAATAATCTTCCAAACGCTCCTCGACATGGTGTGGGAACCAAGTTGCCATAATTTCCAAGCCCCGGCAGTCCTCTTTACTTGCAAGTTTCTCTTCGCCAGCGCTATATATGAAGAAATCGTCAGAGCCCACAGGTTTATGTAAATATTTTGCAGGGACGGTGTATGCGCTTTTCAATTCAACTCTGCCTACCAACTCCCATCCACCTGTAGAAGGCGCATCTTTAGAAACAGCCAACCGAAAAGCCAAATGATAATCTTGCAAATTATCAGGAAGAAGTGGGGCTTCTGAACGAAAATTAAAAAAAGCAAAATCATTTTTTTCACAAACCAAATGCATATCCGCCTAATTTCAAAGGAATTGCAAAAACGCCCCCAAGTTCCAATTTCTTTTGTCTTTTCATATTTACTTTCACGGCGGCCCCAATCTAAATCTAGGAGGCGAATTATCTGGCAGTGGTCCAAATGTACTAATCGATCCGCCGACATATAAAATTCTATTGGGGTTTAAATCCGCAACGCCATTAATCATGTTTCGAGCGGTGCACCCACGCTTTGTGCTCCACCGTAATAATCAATTAGCTGCTGCTCCCATCCACGTATCGGAATGATACTTTTAGACCATCGATCAACAACGGACGGCGCAAAGCCTTCTTTATTCAAAATCTCTTGCTGCGCTCCCCTCGCAAGAGCAATTATCTCCTGATCTCCAATCCCACTAGTCCGGCCAGAATAAACTTCACCTGTTGCCGGATTCACCGTTGCATACATTATGTATTTCGTATTCGGCATGTCTGATTCGCTACCGGATATCGACATGGTAGTAAGTATGCTGCACCACCAGCAGCCGTTGCCTCTGCAGCAAGTCCCACGGCACTTCCTGTGCCGGGCAACGTCGCGGCGCCGGAAGAAACCATTCTTGCCATGAATGCTGCAGCCCCAAATGGACTAGTACCGATTCCACTATATGCTCAAGCCCCAATGTTTGTCGCGTCTCACTTAAAATCAAACGTGTAGCAACAAGAAAAAATGTCACCAATTTCCGCACTTAGGGTAGGATGCATGGCAGTGAAGTGTCTTTTTGCTAGCCAAGCCATATCCTACAAGTTAGCAGCAATGTGATGGACGTAACGTTCGGATTTGCTTTCAACGCCGCAAATTCGTTACGCCAAATGGCATCAGACGGCGACACTACAACGACCACCACTTGACTTCAGGGTTCAGCTCAGCGGCTAGTGCGCCGAAGGAGAGGTCGTTCATCTCAATATACCCGTTTGAATCAACAAAGAAAATGCCTCGTTCAAACGCAGCAGCTAGCGTCATCAGCATTGCGTCGAGCGAAGTGAACTCAACTGGATGATCCGATTCCTCGATACGAAAGTGGCGCACGGGTCGCGTTGGTGGTGAACTCAAGTCGAGGATGTAAAAGTCACCGCCACCGTTGGCGAAGATCGGTAGCCACCCTGATCTCCACCGAGAGTCCGTGACGAAGGCACAGTAGTTCTCAATAGCATCTCCGATTGATAGCAGATAGAACCCCGGAAAAAGGTGAATTTCGTCGAGTATCACTCCACCAGTTACCGACGTTCCATTTCTCCAAGAATAGAGCAATTCCAACGCTGGCGCTGAAGCGAGTCCAACTTTTCCGAGGGAGGCTCTCAAGAATTCAGCAGAGACCCCATCCTGCAGGGATTTTAGGACGGTCTGTCGCCCGAAATGATGTAGGGCCGCCTCGATGCAAGTGAGGCTCGTAGGAATATCATTTGTCATCATGGTCCAAATTGCACATAAAAGGGATCTCCAGGCTGAACGCCATTGTTTTGAAAGAAACGGCTCAGAACGCCACCCTGGTAACTCTGCTCACCGATTGGCACCGGGCGAACAAACGAGCCACACCCTCCCTGAGCAGAACACGCGAATGGGTATTCATCTAACGACTGCCCAGCTGGCGCCGAAGGCTGTCCACGTAATGCAGCTCGCCGATTGGCGTCACGAGCCGCTGCAGAAACGCGATTTAGCTTCGTCGGCGCTCCATTTTCTACCGCATTTAGGAAGTTTTGTTCCAGCCATGGCGCACGACTACGGCTGAATATGACTGTTGGCACTTCTGCAACATCTAATGCAGCGCTAGGAGCCTTGAGAAGTATACTTGAAGCCCCGCCCACTGCCAAATCCAAGGTATTGGCCGCTAGAACAAGTTCTTCATTTTCTAAAGGTGTGGTATATCGACGATCTGAGGTATACGCAACCCCATGACAACTACCGCTCAAGCATTCCGGCGAGTATCGATTCGCAAATGGATTTGGAGTAAAAACGCCTTGCTCACCATTATAATAACGAATTGGTGCACCACTATTTGCCGCAGGTTTTCCAACGCTAATAACGGTCCCGCCTGGTGGATGTCCAACTGGTTGGGGCCCAAATTGTCCATTGCTTGGACTACCTTGCGTTGGCGAATAGGGAACCCCATTTCCACCAGAAAGATTCCACTGTCCCGTTGGCTGTGAGTTGACTGAAGTTGTCGAATTACAATAGCAACTTAGAGTATCGCCATTTGAGTATGATCCACCTGAATTAAAAGAACTACCCGAAGTGTCTTGACCGGATGAATCGTATCCAACGGAGCCTCCTCCCGAAAACAATTTTTCGAAGAAATGTACTATGCCGGAGTACCATGCGAATCCCGAGGGGTCGGTAAAATTGGTTGGGTTATTTAGTACATAACTGTAACGATTATAACTCTGACTATTCGTTGGAGATTGAAGCAATGGATCACTACTGACAAACCGCCCCAGCAGTGGATCATACACACGACCATTCATATGAATCAGATCTAACTGATCCAACATTTCGTGCCCTGTAAATCCTTTGTTGTCGAGCGTATCGGCTGAGGCTATCGCTGAACCGCTAAGAATTGCTGTGCCATTCAAATTACGCCGTGCACCCCAGGCATCGTATGCCATGGATTCCTGTACAGCCCCACTTTGATTAGTAATTCCGATCACACTTCCCAAACGATCCGTGTGCGTCCAATATAGTACCGTAGAGGTGGAGGCTCCCGTGTTATCGAGCGTGTCAATATCAAAGCCGACACCTAATGGCCAATAGCTTTTCACCGTAACAGCAGCACCGACTCCAGCAGGTGTGTCTACTTCCATACCCCCAGCATACACAATCGTCATGCCTGTTCTTCGTTGAATAATGCGCTGGTGTTCCGGCCCGTACACAAAACTGCTCGAATTACTTCCTGCAGTTATGGCGAGTGGCATATCAAAACTGGTCCAGGTAATGGAACGCCCATTTCCTGATAACAGGTTGCCATCAAAATCATAATTGAAGCTTCCTACTCCGGGAATGCTGCTGACCGCGTGTGGATGCACCGATGTAACACCACTTGTCGGGTAAACATAATTGCCTGTGCCCACACCGGTTTTACTGATAATGTCACCACCTGCATCGTAACTAAACACCTGTAAAGTTTGACCAAGCACGGTGCTATTTGTAAGACGGTTTAAATTATCGTAAGCAAAACTTTCATTAACGCCATTCTGCATCGGCTGGCCCGGATTCCAGTATTGGTTGCGATCTGTTACGTTACCCAAGTTATCAAAGACGTACCCTTCCTGCAGAATTTCTAAATTGGAAGTCACGCATCCAATATTATTTCCGACACTTAAACAACCGGTGGTCATACGACCTGTATTTGGGTTGTATGAACGGTTCATTACTAAACCGTTCCCCAATCCGGCTTGCGTTACATTGCTTGAAGCATCTTGCTGTTGGGCTTGCCACACCACCTGCGCACTACTACCAGTTCCGCGCACAACTTCTACCAAATATCCGAACTGGTTGTATATCTGGCCAAATGTTTTGGATAGTGCTCCCCGCTGTTGGACGGTATTGAATGGTCGACCGTAGACGTCATAATTAACGGTAGTCAGGTAGGTTGTATCTAGTGACGTTGTTGTCGTTTTTGGACGGCCAAAATTATCATAGGTCTGGAGTCGGTCATAGTCTTTCGAGCCACCATACATTGAAAAGGCTTCAATCAACTTCCCACAACTTAATGTAGCCACACACCCGCTAACAGCACTACCTGTCGGAACATCATAAACCCAATTACTGATCAGATCTGGTTCCGTCCGTTGAACCAATCGATCCAATCCATCGTAACTGAATGTCGACGTCTGACCTGCTGCCGTCTCGTTCGCGGTTCGCATCATGTACTGCAATCCTCGCGGATCAATGCCATAGGTCGTCAACCCCAGATCAGGATCCTGCAAACTAATCTTTCGACCTAAGTTATCGTAGGTTACAGTCACCACGTTGCCCATCACATCGGTAGTGCGAATCAGCGCGCCAAATGCATCACGCGCCAACTGGGTGATTCCACCTAGATTGTCTGTCGTTTGTATAAGCTGGCCCAGCGGATTTTTTGTTAAAATTTTGGATTGACTCAGCCCATTCATCAAGGTCGTAGTAAGCCCATTGTAATTGGCAGAATTAGTTATAGTTACGCCAGTCTCATTCGAATTAGTAACGGACAGCGGTCGATTCAATGCATCAAATGAAGTAATTTTCCAGGCCGGTACAGCCGTTATTCCGACAAATGCTGGTTGAAATTGTTCAACCGTGCGGCCGTTGGTGTCATAGGCGCTATCAGCATCAATTTCCGTTCCTGTCATGCTGTAAGTTTGTGAGCGCAACTTGTGCCCAGCCGAATCCAGGTAATTTAATTCTGGCACAGAAATTCGCACACCCCCCAGCGTCCCATCGGTCACATGGTCCACAAAACCAACTGTCTTAGGCGTCGCCCCTTGTATTGTTGAACAACCGGCACATTGCTTAAAGTAATAATTATCTTGGGTATGATCCGCACGTGTTTCAGTAAGAACTTGTCCAAAACCATTTGCGGTCCACGATGTAAGGATGCCGTTGATGTCAGTCGTAGCCGTCTTTACTCCTGTAGTATCGTCGTACGAAAATGTTGTAGTTTGACCCAGCGCATTGGCAACTGTATTGGGATATCGACCTTGGCCTTGTGCGCTATAGGTTGCAGAGATTAATGTTCGGTTGGCAGGCGCATTGGCAACCGGGTCCCGCCAACTTTGGGTTACGCAGTTAACTAGACCAAATACATTGCCACCCGAACTGCACGTACTTGTCGGATTTCGGTCGTAGAACTGGGTGACACTCAATGACGTGGACGACGGCTCTTGCGTAACACTTTGTAAGAGACCATTGTTGTAATATGTCATCGCCTTGGTACGGGTGATCGACGTTGAATTTACGGTCTCTGATTTAATGATGACAGATTGAGTAACTAAACCAAGTGCCCAAGTTTGGCCTGGCTGAATATTATTTGTTACGGTATTCGTGACTGTTGTGCTGTATGTTGGAACGCTATTTACAGTTTGCCGAACTGTAGAATTGGCAATTTGCAGATTACAGTAACCATCCACACCAGTAATATTATTTGTTGTATAGGACAGCGGTGCGCCATTCAAATCATTTAACTGCTGTGTGCTGGTTTGAATGTAGGAACAATAGCTCACACCACCCACTGGCAACGGCGCTGCAACAGTTTTTGTTGAAGTGGAAATTGTTCCATTTGTGTTTATAGTTGAAACGACACTGGAAAATGGGGAATTAGACGTTTGCTCCAATGTCGTGCTGGTGGCTGGATTCACAGTGGTATGGGCTACCACCATGCCGGAGTAGGGGAAATTTTGTGCTGTTTGTGTGGAACTTACTATACCCTGTGAATTCGTTACATTAACAACGAGAAAACCCAGCTCACCTCTTCCTGCCTGATCCGCTACCAGTCCCTGATACTGATAGGTATTGGAAACAATATTGCCACTCCCAGCATCCTGATTGTAGGTATTAACCAGCAAGCGACCATTGTCAACAACGGGCGTGAGAGGATAAGCGATCGGTATCGCGGTTTTCAAAATAATGTCGGTAGCCTGCGGGGTATACACAGTTGGATCCGACATCGGTTTATAGGTAACTGTCGATGTATTTCCGATTCCATTGACGACTTGAATCAATCTATCGACCGGTCCAGCCACATTAGGTTCGAATAACTGCCAACCTGGGGAAGCAATGCCACCGGTTGAAGGATTTGCATCAGCAGCATTAGTACAATGACTGTCGCAATACCATAGAATTTGGGTACGACCTTGGCCAGTAAAGTCGCCAATGTTGGTCCCTGCTGTTGGTCCATATATGTTGTACGAAGCATCTACAAAGGTAACGCCAGGAATCGGAAAATCGTCAAAATCCGCACCCATAATGTAGGGGCGAATACTTGGTCCGGTCCATGCCGTGCACAACTTTTTCCCGTCATGGAGGGTACAAACATAATACTGATCACCGCCGACCCCACCGACGCCATTATTATAATAACCGCCATCTCCACGCCGATAGATTACTTCCTGCACGTTTGAATCAGATGCATGGCCAACCGACAAAACGCTGAAGACACCAAAACCACCAGATGGGTCTGGTATCACGCCATTTACCGGCGCGATAGTTAGTCCTTCTGGTACGAAATCGGTGGTGTGCACCACGGTGCTGGGATAACTTGTATAGTTAAACGTTGGTGCAGAGTAGGCAGCAGGCGTCTGATCATCAATTAACCTACAGTCAAAACCTGTTGCTCCCATCGAATAGCAGATTTCATCGTGGCCTTCAAAGGTAAACAGATAATCCGTATTTCCGTCGCCATTGATATCACCCAGCGAGGTGCCGGTTAATTCTGTTCCTCGCGATTCTCTTTCCAAATAGCGTTTAAAAACTTGCTGAACAGAGCCTGAATTACTACTCCACACCAGTTGATTGGTGGCCGCCTGTGTGTAGTTTGGTATAGCATTGACGCCAACGACACTGCTAAAACTTGTCGTACTTGGGATTCCTACAAACAGATCAAAATTTGTAATCTGCGTGTTTGATGTCAATTCCAGATGTTGTGCCATGAACCCCTGCTGGCCTGATGCCGCAAAATCACCCAGATCAACCATTGCATATGAGTCAGTAATCGCATTGATTGAAGATGCGCTATCCGCGGGCCACGGCCAGGGCGTCGTACGTAAAACAGGCAGTGCAGATTCACCAGCGGCCGCGTGTAGCGCACTCTGTACGCCGGGATATCCGCCGCAACTCCAAGTCCATCCGGAGGTGCCTGGTGTATAGGTGCAACGCAAATCAGACACGGAGGAGGGATCAGAGGTGTTATATAGGAACAAATCCGATCTTCCGTTACCCTGAGTCCTCAAAAACAGACCCCTATAAAAGGCCGGCGGCGGAGTTCCGCCATATTGACTATTGTAGGCGGTCTGTGCAGCGTTGTAGGCTTGTTGCTGGGCTGTCGTCAGTACCGGGGGAACGATCGGCAGCTTCTCGCAGTTGAAATTGCCGGCCGTAGAAAGTCGGGACAGACAAATAGTCAGACCAGGCGTCACGGGAGCATATAAAGATCCAGGGGTAGCTGCATCTATTTGATCAACAAAAGCGATATCCATAGCACCATCACCATCAAAGTCGCCAACAATGACTGATGAACTATTCAGATATTTCAATTGATTTACTGACGAACCCGATGGCTTTGGCACACCGAAATCTAACCGATCCCATATGCCAGGATTACCGCTGCTGTACGGCAAATTGGTTACAGTAAAGCCGTTTCCAGCTGCGTTCACTGTGTAAATATGCCACCCTGCAGTAGCGGTTGATCCACTTTCTCCTTGGTCCGCGGTTAAAATTCGCTTCTTTCCGTCTCCATAAAAATCACCTGTAATTAATGAACCAATCCGCTTTTGATAATCAATTGCCGGATTCGCATAATCATTGTTATATTCAGCGGTTCGGTTTTCATAAGCGACAGACGTACCGATTACATTAGAAAGAGCTGAAATTGCATTATTTTCGATTTCAGTTCCTGATACATTTGGTGCATTCGTCATCAGACCTTTTGAAACAAAACTTGTCGCCGGATAAGAAGTATTTGCAGCAGCTGCTGTTCCCCACGTAAAAGTGGTAACCGGTAAACAGGTATTCAGCCCTTGGGCACACGCACTGATGGTCGAAAGTAGACTGCGCCGACTGGTTGCACTGATTACGTATTTCAATGTGGTGGTTTGTGCCACGGTACCGTTTGTTGGTGACGATGTCGTATTGGTGTAGGTCGTAATTGTAGTAAGTCTGTGTCGTAGATCGACTCGTGCGCCGGCAAGATACTCAATGTCTGCGTCGCCGACCGGTGTAACGCCTGTTGCAGCGCATGCCGTATACTGTGCTGCTTCTGCTACACCATTACGGCACTCGTAACTAAAAACCACACTGTTGTATAACACTGCGGCATTTCCATATTGAATACTGGTCAGCAAGTGCTCACCGGTTGTGGCGTTATTGGTGTAGTTGTAGACGATTTGATTATTGGGCGTATTGACGTTTACATTACTGTCAGTAACCGTTGCCAAATCCCAATACAATGGTGCGGTCGGATTATATGCAGAATGATCCGCATTTAATTTACCAATTACGGGAACCGCGCTGTCCGCAGTACTTCCGTACGTCATTGTTTTTCCATCTCGTGTTTCCACAATAAATGCAGAGAATCCGTTAATCGTAGTGCCCATGGTAATGCGGGCACCGATATCGATTTCTGTTCGATAGGTCGAAGGAACGGTTCCATAGGTTCCAGTGACTAACAATAACCGGTTCCCGTCCAAGCATAGTGCATCACTTGATGTCAATGTGATGGGGGCTGGTGCGCCATCTTGTGCCAAGGTCTTAACACAGCGACGTATGCTGGAACCGCCCGACAAGGTCCAGCCATATCCGGGAATTCCATTTCCAGCCAGACTACTGTAATTCAACGACAGATTCGGTGCCATGCCAGCCGTACCTGGCGGGACTGCGATAGGGATCGAATATGTTGCTGCGCCACTATTACTGACCGCTAAATTTCCGGGCAATGTGCCAGCATCATTGTTCGCGATATAGGGAGGTGCTATCGAGTCGATCGCTGCTACTGTGGCCACGTCTGTAACATTGAAGGTCCTGGCAACATTGGCCGCAGCTAGATAACCGAAATTCCCCGATTGACTTCCTGTGACACTGCAGATACCCACTCCGATTAGTGACACAGTAGTCCCAGAGGCGGAACATACCGTTGGTGAACCGCTGGTCAGAGTAACGATCAAACCAGAGGTGGATGTTGCCGGCAAATTGAATGATGCAGTACCGAATGGCACATCGGCCGGTTGCGCAAATGTGATTGTTTGACTTCCCTGCACAACAGTACCGGTCATCGGCTTCGTTGGTGCAGCAGCGTAGTTGGCAGTGCCAGCCTGAGTTGCGTTAATCGTACATGTTCCCACACCGACGATATTAACCGTCGATTGGTTGGCGATCTGATTCGTTGTGGTACACACGGCTGGCGTTGTTGATGTCAGTGTCACAGCTAAACTGGAACTCGCGGTCGCCGTTACATTGAATGGTGCCGTTCCAAATGTAATTGTCGTCGACAATCCAGCGTTGAGGCTAATTGACTGGCTGGCTGGATTAACGGTACTTGTTAATGTGGACGACAACGGCGCATAGTTCGTGTTACCAGATTGAGATGCGGTCACATTACAAGTGCCCGTTCCAACCACGTTAAACGTCGCCTGATTGGCTGATTGATTCGTGGTTGTACAGACTAAAGGCGTCGTTGAGGAAAAGCTCACCGCTAAACCCGAGCTAGCAGTCGCAGAAATGGTGTAGGACGACGCCCCATAGATTAGGGGGGCACGCAATCCTGACGTGACGTTTAAGGTCTGAGGTGCGAGAGCAATTGGAACTGACAAAGATTGTGATGCAGAACTGTAAGTGGCATTGCCGGATTGCGTCGCTGAAATCGTGCACATTCCTGCCGTCACGATCGTGACCGTATTTCCACCAACTGTACATACCAAGGGCGTCGTCGAGCTGTACGAGGTGATCGCTAATCCGGAACTGGCCGTCGCTGTAATCGAAAACGGCGAATTGCCGTAGGTCTGGTTGGCAGGCTGAGTAAATGCAATGGTCTGCGCCGCCTTCAGATAATTGAAATTTTGGGTAACTTGCGGTGCCGCGTTGTAATTGGTGTTGCCTGGTTGATTACCAATGACGACGCAGTTTCCAGGGGTCACCATGGACACCACCGACCCGGCAATGGAACAGACCGCACCAGTCGATGTCGTGTACACGACCGCCAAGCCAGAACTGGCATTACCCGGCAAATTCACCGTTGCTCCATAAGCCTGATCGGCAATCGCTCCCAACGGAATGGATTGATCGGCTTTGATTACACCAAACGATTGGCTTGCCTGCGCCGAGTTGTAGTTAGCGGTGCCACTTTGGCTTGCCGTGAGCGTGCAACTTCCTCCGGCCAAAATCATCAGTGCAGAATTACCGCTTACAGTACACGTCGATGGTGATCCGGACGCAAATGTGACAGCACCAAGGGAAGTTGCGGTTGCTGACAAGGCAACGGAGGTATTGTATGTCTGTGCTGAAATTGGCGTAAATGCCACCGTCTGATTCGCTTTTCCGATCGCGATGGACTTGGCGACTTGCGGTGCCGCCGCGAAGTTGGTCGTTGCCGGTACATTAGCGTTGATCGTACAAGGTTGTCCTGCTACAGTCGGAGTGACCGTCGGTGCGGACAACGTGCAGTTACCTGGCGTGGCATTTGTAAATTGAACGACCTGGCCAGAAGTACTTGTTGCAGAAATCGTAAATGGAACTAGATATGTTCCTGTTGCTGGCGGAGTAAAAGTAATTGTCTGTGGGTTAGGCGAGATGGCAAATAATTGCGTAGAGGTCGCCGCTTGCCAACCCATGGAAGCATTAACTGAGGCGGTGACCGTACAATTACCTACACTCGACAACGTCATCACGTATCCCGAGAAGGAACACACCGAGGCAGGAGCGGCAGACAGATAGACGTGCGACCCACTTGAAGACGTTGCCGTGAACGTAACCGGGCTGTCTTGCAACCTCATATAAACGGAGTTGTAGTTGACGACAATGTTCTGGGGTTGTTGGGTCTGTGCCAGGACAGATTGTGGGGTACCAAATAGCAGTCCAAGAACCAATATAGCACGCAGCTTCAAACTGAGATTCGTGGATTCACTCCGCTTCAACACTTTAACTACACGGAGAATTGTTATCGCCAGCACGTTATTAAGTTGCATGTTCATCCCTGCCCCCAGTTATTTTTATGTGCAGTACAACATCACAAACTATTTACGCAAAATGCAATGTTTTACCTTGTATTTTCCATAGAACCAATTGGCTTTCTTTGAAACGACGTTCAGCAAGTTCGTTGACCTCGGTGGCAGCGCAGAAATTTATTACGATATTTAAGATTGAAGAAAAACTTGCTTTTATGCAAAAATAGCGATTGATGCTACAGAAGTAACTTCAAATTGGCTATGACCGAAATTAGGTATTTGATGGTAGTGTTGTTTTTCTGAGAGTCGCTGCATACATTTATGCCGGGCAATTTAAAACGAATTAGAATCACGACCACTTTGACCACAGCGAGGCGATGTACCCGATTTAATCAAAGTGAGCACCGCACAGGCTGATGCAGTCACTTCCAACGACACCAGATTGTCCAACAAGAATATCCGTTCGTTTTGATCGCGACGAAATGTCAGAACTTGCAAATGTTGGCTGATGGGGGTGGAACAAGGCCTTTTGAATTCGATGGTACTGAATCTCGTCTCAACAGCCTTGAACTAAGAATTAATTTACTTTAATCAACTCTGATGCGCATTGCTAATATCGATTTCCCTCGACCGTTCGTGATTCACCTTCACTGGCCGTGGCTAGTGAGCCTTGCTCTGCTTTGCTTAGTAGTGGAAATGATGGCCGTGGAATTGCCGGCCATGCAAACTAAGCGCGAAGCAATCCGGACACATGAAATCAATTTAAAAGAACAGCTTACCCAAGTGAGCCAGGTCTCGGCATTACAGCAAAGTGATCACCTCTCATCACAACTTCCAACATTTGAACGATTGTCGATAGTTACGCACGATTTACATACATTGGCCCAAGAAAACGGTCTAATTCTATCCGACGCCACCTATACAACCGTCGGTGGACCTGAGACATTTGACATCCGAAAAATTGACATTGACGTGCGGCTGAAAGGCACTTATTTGCCGCTCAATAAAATGCTGGGTACTTTATTAGCTTCCCACGATGGGTTGTCACTGGAATCCATTTCTATTCGACGCACCCGTGCTATTGATACCGTGAGTGAAATTGAAGTGCAGCTTGCTTTATATTTTCGGACGCAGGCATGAAAATGAATCGACGATATGCACTCACAGTGGCGTTGATTGTAACTATCACTCTGGTGGGTTGGACAGCATTTCATGATAACGAAGATGATATTAACCTCGTGGCCAGAAAAAGCACATCTGAAACATTTGCCACAAAAGCGAAATCTGCAGAGATTGCCGGTAGAAATGCACTGCCAACCAACCAACTTTCACTTAATCGCGATCCATTGATGGAAGCATCCGCGGACCCTTTTGCCGCGGTAAATTTTGTGCCCCCTCCACCGGTATTTGTCGCCCCTCCTCCTCCGCCACCACCAAAACCAACAGCACCACCTTTTCCGTATCATTACTTCGGACGCATGATGAATATTGACGGAATTAATACCACCTATTTACAGCGCGGTGAGACCTTGGTCGCTATTCAAGACAAGCAAATACTAGAAAACACCTACCGAATCGAGGCAATTGAAGAAACGCAAATTGTATTCACATATTTGCCGCTGGAAGAAAAAGCCATACTAACCATACAAACCGCTGAAAACAACTCGCCATGACATTGCACCACATCCCGTCAATCACGAATTCAACTCTCCTTCGCGCACGTTCTCCAGTACGCACTAAAGTCGCCACACTATTACCCTTGTTCACATTGATTTTGTTTTTGAGTGCTTGCGGCGTTGAGGGTATACGGGACGACGCACAGATTCAACTACGCAAAGGCAATTACGAAAACGCGCTTTCCATCTATGAAGAAGGTTTAGTGCGTTATCCGGACGATGTGGTCTTGAAGTCCGGTCTGGTCAGCAGTCGTGAAACGATCTTTGCCAAACTCATGGCGTCGGCTGCAGCCGCACGCGCCAATGGCAATTCTGTGCTGGCCTGGCAAATTGGTGAGCGTGCCCTGAATATTAACCCTATGGATGATCGTGCCAAATCCCTGTTACTCGATATCGAGCGAGATCGCCGTCAGAGTGACGCCGTCAACCAGGCGCATCAACTATTGGCGCAAGGACTAAGGGAGCGTGCATCAATCATTATTGAAAGCGCGTTGAAAGATAATCCGAAAAACGCCGAACTCATCGCTTTGCAACGTCAATTGGAACTGGAAGATAAGCAATCTGAATTGCTGACGGTACGGCTGACCGAAACGCACCCGATTTCATTGGATTTTAAAGAGGCCAATTTGCGCATGGTCATGGATCTGATAACACGCAGCAGTGGAATTAATTTTGTGATTGATAAAGATGTGCGTGCGGATTTGCGCACGACTGTCTATTTAAAAAACACGCCGTTAGAAGATGCACTGGAGCTAATCACTACCACCAATCAGTTAACCTATAAAGTGTTAAATTCCACCGCAGTACTGATTTATCCTAAAACGCCCGATAAAATGAAGGACTACCAAGATCTGGTGATTCGCGCGTTTTATCTCTCTAACGTCGACGCCAAACAAACGGCGGCATTACTGAAATCCATGCTAAAAATGCGGGATCCGTATGTTGATGAAAAGCTCAATATGATCATAGTGCGAGAGACGCCACAAACCATTCGCTTGGCGGAGCGGCTGATTGCCCTTCAGGATTTATCGGAACCAGAAGTGATGTTGGAAATGGAAGTTTTAGAAGTACAACGCAGTAGTCTCACACAGTTAGGCATCAATTATCCCGACACACTGACATTAACTCCAATCGTTCCTGGTGTAACCAATTTGGTTTCAGGCTCGACATCAAGCCCCAGCTCGACCACCAATTCAGGACTAACCTTAAACGGATTACGTAACCTCAACGGCGATAACATAGGCGTTAATACGCCATCGGTGACCATTAATTTCCACAAAAATGTGGGGGATATCAATTTACTGGCAAATCCAAAGGTCCGGGCACGTAACCACGAAAAGGCCAAAGTGATGGTTGGAGACAAATTGCCGGTAGTCACAGCCACCGGCAGTGCCAACAACACCGGCTTCATTTCTGAATCAGTATCGTATGTTGATGTGGGCTTAAAACTGAATGTTGAACCCACTATTTATCTGGACGATGAGGTAGGAATTAAACTGGGGCTGGAAGTGAGTTCATTAGTGAACACCATTAAAACTGCGGCAGGATCCACGGTTTATCAAATTGGCACCCGCAATGTAGACACCGTACTGAAGTTACATGACGGGGAAACCCAATTGCTGGCCGGACTTATCAATAACTCCGAACAGATGTCGGCTAACCGGGTGCCTGGACTTGGCGATCTACCGGTATTGGGCCGGTTATTTTCATCACAGAGTGACAATGGTCAGCGCAGTGAAATAGTTCTGTCGATCACACCACATATAATTCGAAATATTAGAAGACCCGATATTAACCAGACCGAATTCTGGTCCGGCACCGAAAACGATATCCGTAGCAAACCGCTCACGTTGCCTGGCATGAATAAGCCAGCAAACGATAGCATCGGTAAACTACCTGCTCCGTCAACCGCAAATTCGATGCCTGCCGCACCTGTCGCCCTCACATCTCCTTTAGAAGGGGCAAATCCGTCATCCGCAACCCAAGAACCTGATTATGTTTTGACCATCCAGGCACCAAAGGAAATCGTGATCGGACAATTTATGACGGTCAATGTACAGATCAAAGCGAATAAACCATTGCGAGGCATGCCGATAATCGTGCAATTCAATAAGTCCAATTTAGAAATTATAAATGCTGAAGACGGTACATTCTTCAAGAGTGACGGATCGGTGGTAAGTAAAACAAAAAGCCTCGAACAAAGCGAAGGTCGGGTTGCCATGTCAATTCTGCGCAACGCGCCTAACGACCTCAGCGGTGAAGGTACGCTCATCTCGATAACATTTAAAGCAATAGCAGCTGGCGCGGCCGACATTCATATTACCGCGGCCAAGCCGATAGCATCCCAACCAATCGTTCCTGCGGATTTGCCGGCAGCGATTACTGTTATGGTGAAATAACCTATGGCGGTACATTCCAATAAAATGGGTTATACCATTATTGAAGTCATGGTGGTAATGGTTGTATTGAGCGTATTAGCCATGGCTGCCATGCCGTTGATGGAACTGACGGCAAAACGTACCAAGGAACGCGAATTAAGACAATCCCTAATGGATATTCGTCACGCGCTTGATATGTATAAAAATTACTCAGACACGGGGCACGTCGCAAAGGGCGCCAATATGAGCGGTTATCCATCGACACTGGTAATGTTGGCGAATGGCGTTCCAGACTTAATGCAAGGTGGACAAATGATTTATTTTTTACGGCGAATACCAAAGGATCCATTTGCGCCAGACAATATTAAACCAGAAGATTCTTGGGGATTACGTAGCTATCACTCTCCACCTGAGAATCCGCAGTCGGGATCGGATGTATTTGATGTTTATTCCCTGTCAAAGCAAGTCGGGATGAACGGCATTGCATATCATGATTGGTGAATCGAATGAAAAAACGTGGATTTACACTAATTGAATTAATGGTTGTTATGGCAGTTATCGGTCTACTGCTGGCTCTGGCCGTACCGCGCTACTTCCATAGTGTTGATCGAGCCAAGGACTCTGCATTGCGCCAAGATCTGGCGGTGATGCGCGACGCAATCGACAAATATATGAGCGATAGCGGGCAATATCCGAGCTCGCTTCTAGATATAGTCACCAAAAATTATTTACGAAAAATTCCGGTTGATCCAATCACAGAACGAGCCGACACCTGGATTGTAGTTCCGCCAGCCAGAGAAGGGATTGGAAACGTTTTTGATGTCAGAAGTGGAGCAAAAGGACGCGCGCCTGACGGGAGTGATTATGGTAGCTGGTAAATATGTTCACTATCGCAATGCATACGGTTTTACCTACGTGGTCATGTTGTGCTCTCTAGTGATATTTGGTCTGGGCTTGGCCGCGCTAGGGCAATCCTGGAGCATGGCATCGCAGCGCATGAAAGAAAATGAACTTATCCAAATTGGCAATGAAGTGGTCTGGGCGATTGGCGATTATTATCAACATCCGCCTGGCACGGTTAAGACATTTCCAACCAGCTTACAGGACTTAGTTGAAGACAAACGGTTTGTCGGAACACGCCGCCATTTGAGAAAAATTTATCGAGACCCGTTCACGCTGAAGACCAACTGGGGACTGATCACCAATCCCCAAGGTGGCATTAGTGGCATATACAGTATTAATGAGGCCAGCACGTTGCGGCAGAATGGTGTCGTACTTTATGAGGGTTCAATCGTGACTGGGAAGCGATATATGAATTGGAAGTTTACTTATACGAGTAAATTATGATGATACGCTTACCGAAAAAGAATTCGGCCGGATTCACACTGCTGGAGTTGCTGGTAGTGGTGGTAATTATCGGCATGCTGGCGGGCTATGTTGGCCCCAAATATTTTGCTCAACTGGGCAAGTCGCAAATTACTGTCGCAAAAGCGCAAATTGACGGACTTGAAAAAGCGCTTGATCAATATCGACTAGACACGGGGCACTATCCAACAACAGAACAAGGTCTGGCAGCATTAGTTCATCAGCCAGGTGGAGAGACTCGCTGGGCCGGACCTTATTTAAAAAAGGATGTTCCGATGGATCCATGGGGTAACCCGTACCATTATGGGGCGCCAGGATCTGACGGGAGGGATATCGATATTATCAGTTACGGCAAAGATGGTGCGCCTGGTGGTACGGGTGAGAGCGCCGATATCACTAACTAAACTAGACCCTAACTAACCGGATAAACAATGCAATTCCAACTGCGCACGTATAACCCCGGTACAGGATCGGTACTGAAGCGCACCGTCGAAGGTGAAAATGAAAGCGAAGTTCAGCGACAGCTCGAACGAGAAGGACTGACTTTACTATCGATAGCAGCCGCAAATCCAAAATTTACTTTGAGCAGATCCGCACCGTTTAACGTTACGCTATTTTGTGAAGAATTGCGCACTCTCCTCTCGTCCGGTATGTCGTTAGTGGAAACAATCGAAACACTGTCCGGAAAGGACAGCGGCAACGGAAGCCATACCGTACTTCTGGAACTAAAGCAGAATCTTCTGGAAGGAAAGTCATTGTCAGGCGCGCTTACGATGAGCTCATTTCAGTTTCCACCATTATTGATCGCTTCCATTAAGGCCAGCGAACGAACCAGTCTGATCGACCAGGCCCTGGATGAATACATAGCTTATGAAAAAATAGGACGGGATTTATCAAAGAAAATTATCAGTGCCGCAATTTACCCATCATTAGTTGTCAGTTTTGGACTATTGGTCTGTCTGTTTATGATTACCTATGTTGTGCCACGCTTCGCCAAGGTGTACGAGGACTTTACACCTTCCTTAAGTTTTTCAACCATTGCTTTGATGAAGTTGGGGCAATTCATGGGTGATCATCTGGCACTTGTAATTCTCAGTTTCATCGGTTTGGTCACTGGGACACTTCTGGCGTATCGTCAGGGGCACTTGAAACGCTTATTTTTTTTATTGTTAAATCAATTCGCATTTGCGCGTCACTATCTGCGCATTTACCAATTAACCCGTATTTATCAAACCTTGTCCATGCTGTTGAAGGGTGGATATACGATATCTGATGCTATTCCTTTAGCGCAAAATCTGGCGTCCGAACCTGTTCTGTACAACCAAATAAGCGCAATGCGCCAGAGTGTAACGGAAGGCAAACGTATTAGTTCCGCTTTTGCCGACAATAATTTAACGGACAATGTCACCGAACGCCTGTTGCAGGTGGGAGAACGATCAGGAGATCTACCCAAAGTGTTGGACATTATCGCGTTAGACTATCGGCAGGAATTTACCCGATTCGTAGAGAACGCAACGCGACTCGCTGAACCGATATTGCTGATGATCGTCGGCGTTATGATCGGGACGATTATCATTTTGATGTATATGCCGGTGTTTGACTTGGCAGGAGGTATGTAACAATGGAAAAACCGGTCGCTCAAGTTGCAGAAATCACCCTCAGGTTGCAACAGTTTTTGCCACTTGCTCGCGCACGCGCGATAAAAGAGGGTCTCGATATCGTGACGGCATTGGCGACCCTGGGCCAATGTAGTATTGACGACGTTGCCAGTGTGTCGCAATTTGAATTTGGAATGCCATTTTATGATCAACCGGCACTAACTATACGCACGCCAGACTTTGGGCAGATCAGTTTTACCGAATGCGTCAATCGCGGTATATACCCACTGTCTCTGGGAGAAGAATTTTGTTTTGTCGTCTCCGATCCTTGGGATGATCAACTCCTGCAATGGTTATCGAACCGCATTGGTCGCTACCCCAACTTTGGCTGGAGCACGAAGATAGATATACATGCTGCACTGGCGCGTGCCCAGAACCGAATCAAGGCGTCGAGCGAACTGACCACTACGGGAACGATTCCAACCTCTTTAGAAGGTAATTTATTCACTAACGAGATCTCAATCGAAAGCATCGAACGAAGTACCAGTCCGATTGTGCGCTTTGTGGATTCGGCGATTTACGATGCATGGAATGCTGGCGCGAGTGATATTCACTTTGAATGTGATCGTGAATGCGTGAAAGTCAAACTTCGACTGGACGGCGTGCTGGTCGCGACTTCCGAACTGGCGGATCGACTTCGCGCCGAAGAAGTGATTTCACGGATTAAAGTGCTGGCCCAACTGGACATCGCCGAAAGACGAGTTCCCCAGGATGGTCGATTTCGACTCGCTTTGGGGGGCCGCGAGCTCGATTTTCGTGTCTCTATTATGCCCAGCATTTTTGGAGAGGATGCAGTTATTCGGCTTTTGGATAAAAGCCAGTTGCGCGGCGATGCTCAACAAATTTCCCTTTCGAGTCTAGGGTTGGACCATGACGCCATTATTCGCATTCGCCGACTGGCAAAAAAGCCCCATGGCATGCTGTTGGTTACCGGACCAACCGGTAGTGGTAAAACAACGACGCTGTATGCAGCCATCTCGGAGATTCAAACCGGTCAGGAGAAAATGATCACGATTGAAGATCCGGTTGAATATGAACTCGCAGGTGTCTTGCAAATTCCCGTTAATGAAAAGAAGGGATTGACCTTCTCGCAAGGACTGCGATCCATTTTGCGCCACGATCCAGACAAAATTCTTGTTGGCGAAATTCGAGATCCGGAAACGGCCGAAATTGCAGTACAGGCGGCGTTAACCGGGCATCTGGTGTTTACGACAGTCCATGCAAACAGTGTGTTCGATGTAATTAACCGCTTTGTTCATATGAACATTGATTTATATAGCCTAATATCCGCGTTAAATGGGGTGGTTGCCCAACGACTGATCCGAAGTAACTGCCCTAATTGCTCAGAATCTGAGACTGCCACACCTGATTTACTGCAACGTCTGAAGAAAGCTCATATTAATATCGAGAATCTACAATTGAAACGGGGACATGGGTGCGATTATTGTCGTCAGACTGGCTTTAAAGGTCGTCATGCTATCGCAGAGGTACTACCAATTGACGATGAATTGCGAACTATGATTTTAAAACGATCCGACGTTCGCGAAATCAAACACCATGCACTGGAAATGGGAATACGACCACTAAGTGATCGAGCGATGGATTTAGTCGCTGCAGGAGCGACAACCATCGAAGAAATTGATCGTGTGGTGGCCCATGATTGATTCATTTCATATTTATCTGAACGGTACCCATGCCATGGTGCGACGTCAGTCTGGCTTGGGTTGGAGAAAAAAAATTGAATCAGTTGGCGAGTTTGAATGGAATGCCAACGATCCATCGACCTTGGCGATTGACACACCCACGCGCTGCTCCAAATGGTTGAGGCGTTGGTCGACCATGTCATTTTATGTCGGCTCGGCTTGCTGCAAATTCATGGCCATGGATTTACCACCGGAGGTCAAGGATGAACACGAATTACGCGCTATTGCTGCAGCGCAAGTGCAATATCAACTCGGTCTTTCCGTATCGGACTGGTGCATTACCCTGGATATTACTCAGCCCCCCGGAAAATCCGTCGCGTGTGCGATTCGACGTGATTTGATAGATCAAATTAAGCAGCTTGTCGCTAAAAAGAAATTCCGACTAATTTCATGTCAAGCCTACATAAGTTCAATATGGAACGAATTCGAAGAGCAAAGCAACGATAACCAACCACTGGCTTTATTCGCCTTGGAAAGTGATGCACTGACTGTCGTAACGGCACAAGGAAACAATATCACGTTGATTAACACGTTTTTACATGGGCGCAGCACAACCTTGATTGAACGCGAGTTAAAGAGATTGAGAGTGGCTTTAAACACCGAGGCCGGGCAACATATTTATATCGCTCAATCGGTAAAACCGTCCGACAATGTATTTTTGCATGGAGTAATTGGTGTCCAACCAAGGGTATCAACGTCACTGCAATTACAAGCTAATTTCAGTGACCTTTTGATACTTCCAAATGCGGAATCTGCATCATGAGACTGAGGCTTCAATTTGTAAATCGCGATACTATCCCTTGGTGGGGATTGACGGTTCTGGGCTGCATGTTGGTCGTCATAACAGTTGTGGCTAATTCATGGTTCACGCTTCACCTTGGCATTGAAGCAGACACGGAGCAGGTCATTCAAATACAGGAAAAAATTAAAACGCAGAAGCGCATTCAGTTGCAGTCACAAAACACGAAATCTCCTGCCGAGATCCAGCGTATCAAAGAGCATGCCAAAATCACTCATGCATTGAATTATTCCTGGAACCAAGTTTTTGCTGATATTGAACAAACGCAGGAAAATGGAGTCGCAATTTTGGCATTTTCTCATGATCAATCCACCGGTGTAAGCCTGTTGACTCTTGAAGCACTGGAGACGCCGGCTATAATTCGTTACGTTAAAAAATTAAATGGCGACGGCGTGGAAGGTCGCTGGTATATTTCAAACTATCAGGTGCAATTGCAAAATACGCCACAAACGGTGAAGGCCAGTGTAATTAGTAAATAGCTTTGACGTCAGATGGTACGGTGTAAAGTCGATTAGGAACAGAATCGCCGTGCCTCTCAACGGCATGCCCAATGGAATGCAGATCTCGAATTAGGGTCAATCGATCAATTCCGCGCATGCTCATCGATAAGCGCTGGTACTGGCCATGATAAATGGGTAGGTATCGTACCGGTATCGTCCGCCAATTCAACTTCAACCTGGCAATCATGGGCCGGCCGCATCGTTACCGGAATATTTTTTCCAACACAATCCTGTCCAATCGGCTCATGAGGTATCAACTGCATTTTTGAATAGGAAAGTCTCAATTTAGGCGATGGGAAGTAGATTCCTAAGAAATTTAGCGATTCGCCATTCTGAATTTCAAATTGCATAGGACTGCCCTCTTCAGACATTAATTTCTCCAACTCTGCATTTGAGACATTGTTATCGGATAGGGTAAGTTCACAAAATATCGGTTCAATTTGATCCCCACGTAAATTGCGAGATTCGAATAATAAGTGGTAAATTTGTTCGACCCTAATAACATCCTCTTCAGAGACGGAAATAGATTCAACAAACAAAAACTTCTTATTTACCAAGCGCAAAATGGAGCGAACGTTTCGTATATAACGCAAATGGGTATACAAGTCCTTAATACTTTCTTTGTCCAGTAAATCGGCTCCTTTGCCCGACATGACTTCCATACCATCCAATTCAGTTGAGATACGAGCCTTACCACCATTGAATAATGTTTCATAGAACTTAAAAAGTTTATCGAAGTAAGGCAACGTGCGCAGATCCTTCCCCTCCCAAACTGAGTAGTCAACGTCAGAATGTGTGCATACAGTTTGGGTTCCTCCATTGTTGAAAACATAGGTATACTCGAAGGTAATTAGTCCACCGAAATTTTTCCCTGAGAATGTCATAGACTCAGCGCCCCCAACAATTTCACCAACAACGTCGTCTAGAACAAATTGGGGGGTGCCAATTTCGTTTACTACAGATATTTTGACGATTGCAGCTTTTCTTAGATTCGTACTTACCTTGACTTTGCCTGTTTTCCCTCCATGCATTTCAAAAAGTTTTGATCCGTGTAACCTGACAGCCGATGAGTCAATTTCAAAACCTTTACCATGTTTAAAAAAGGCATTGAATTTGTCGGAAAATTCAGGCCCGTGACCTTCAGCAGCGATCGCACTGAGATGAATCGGGCTTTTCGGATTAAGTTTGTAGGTGGTTTGGCCAGATTGATATGCAACATCGATAGAGAAACGTGGATCAATCTCTTCGAGGTACTTTGCAGACATTCTGCACATCGTGTCAACAGCATTGGGAATCTGTTTTTTGGTCAGCGTGCCAAATACATGTGCTCGTAACGCACCATGTTCCTTTGGTGATATAGGAACAATGCCCAGCTGTTCGTCTGCAAATTGTTCCGCGATTTCCTTCCATTGACAAAGAACCTCAACGGTATACTTCGATTGATCTTTGTCGATCAGGGTTGCGCAATTAGTGCAGAGCCATATTGCATTTGATATTCCTGTTCGTTCTTCCTTCGACATTTTGGAATTATAACGAGGACCTCCTGGTGCAGCTGCCTCAATATGGGCTGCTACTCCGATGTTATTGGCCGCATTGGGGTTGGTCGTAGGGCCTGAAGTTGGTACGCGGTGATCTGGATTTGAACACATTCCATTAACGCGTCGCTCCAACGTTTTAATAACTGATTGAGGGAAATTGTCTCTGATCGATTTCATTGGCAAACTCCAAATGCAATTAATATAAATACTTCGATACGTAGTTCTTAAATTAAAATTACCCGAAGCAAACGTTGAGTACTGTCGTGGCCACGCGGTCCATCAAATACATTTAATACGCTGCCGGATTTGGTTTCAGTTATGGACGCGGAATTAAATACATTTGATTCAGACATTTTGAGCTTGCGATCAATTCTATTGCCTCCAAATTTACCGCTTCGCCACACTTAGGTGCTTTTTCGCATGGGCATCAATCGTGTCAACGATATTCGAGAGTATCGGATTGAAACCCTTGAAGTCAATTTTGTCTGCATAGGCCCTCACTACCTTATGGGCAAATATTATCTTGCCGTAGTATTTTGCCGTTTGATCGTCAATTTTGGGTTCGAATGTCTTGCCCGCAATTACGATTGATTTGGTTGCAATATCAAAAAAATCTTCGATCATTGATTCTGTCGCGGCCGACTTCAACGGAGTGGCTGATAAATACAGATTACCCGATACATGGACGAATGGCTCTGTACCTTTTGGCTTTGTCCCGGTAATTTGCTTTACGGTGTTGTAGATCGAAGTAGCGCCGTCGTCATTATCGATCAGAACAATGACGGGCTGTTTCTGTCCGGGAGCCTTGAATTTTGCACTTTCCGTCCGATAGTCCCGTATGAAATTACACAAATCACCGGTCCCTCCTTGCATTTTAAGGATTCGACCTGTGCTTGTTCCAGAATATTTGAATAACCTGACGTTTAATTTTATGGTTCCATCAGCGTTCGTAGTCGCCAGTTGAGGATAAACAGAGGCCAAACTTCGGATGGCATGCAATATGTAAATATTGTCTGTTTTTCCCTCGCAGACAATCACTGGCAGTGGCGTCGCAAAGAACTCTTTGAACAATAGAAAACGACGATACATTGTTTCTTTACTGGTGATACCAAACGAGCCTTTTGCACCTGGTGATATCTTTCTGTTGTACAGATCTACGCCATCGATAAATCCGAGCATTCCATGAAGTTGATTGACCGTGCCTGCTATTTTATTAATAGTGACGCCGTCCTTGCCGTCATTAACCCGTTGAAGAATCTCGTAGCTCCCTTTTGTGAGGAGGTTATGCACCATTGCCCTGACATTGTTCCGATACTCGCTACGGACATTCACCTTTTTGTTGACGACAAGGCCAGTAACTTCCTGCCGTGAATTGCTATACTGCATTCTGGTCTTCGTGGGATTTATTTCAAATCCACATTTCTTGATCAATCTAGTAAGTTCCTTTCCAAGGATCCACAGGTGCTCATTTTCTGGAGAGCGGATCGCGATAGAGGCGGGGAAAATTGCTTTGTTCGTTGAAAATGTCAAATCGTCCGCATAACGCGAGTAGGTTGCCCCCTTCTTCGCCGCTAGTCCGACAAGATGCACATCAAGTACATGGCCGATTAAATTGGATAAAATTGGCGAACACGGACTGCCCTGAGGCAATGCATTGTCATGGCACGCGATTTGGGCAAGTATAGTTGCAACAACAGGATCAAGTGAAAAATTTCTGTCTTTGATAAAGAAACCCCGCACTCTGCCAAAGTTGATAGTTCCGAAGAAGTCCTTCAGGTCAACATTCAACACAAATTTGCGATTACGGTGTTCCTTTGCGTTCGTTATAATTGATCGATTCCTTCTGAATCCATGTGAAATCCGGTCGGCTCGGCTGTTGATTCGATTGCCTATAGTGTCACTTCGCTTGTTTGTTTCGTTGATTTCGTCTAAGCAGTTTTGCAGTAAATCGGACAATCGACTCTGAAGCAATTTCAAGTCTGGTAATGGCGCTGATATGTGACGCGTGCCTCCATAACGTTTTGGAATATCAAATTTTTTGTACTTAGCTGTCCCATCTTTTCTATACAAGATGAATGCGAGCGCAGATGACTTATAGCCGAGCAATGCCGCGACTTGATGGATAGTTTTCGCTGACCTTAGTGCGGCTAGTAGCATAGTTGAGGTAGATAAGGTTGAGCCTACATGCACTCTTACGCGACGCACAGTCCACGCATAAATACGCTATACGGCTATCGATCAGGAGCATAGCTCCTGCCGTTTGTTTCACATGTCACGAATCGTGACAAAAAATCTGCATGTAGGCTCAAACAAATTCTAGCATGACAATTGCAATCGCTTTTATATTCTTAATGTAAATTTCAAACCTAACATGAAAATCGACAAGCGCGGGCCGGTTAGGAATTAAAAATTCGTTGTGCGCCAACAGACCATATTCAAAAATACGTTACTGATGTAACCCGTGGCATTTATACGGAATCTATACAGCCTCGTTTTATATGAAATATGTTTACCGTTGTTTCTGCTGGACGGACTCAAAACCGATAAACTACCCCAATTCCCGCACTACAGATTGGACGAACAAAAGATCGGGCCGAATCATGTAAGTAGGCGACGTAAACTTCAGTTACCTTGGATAAATTGCGAGCGTATCCAATCGACCAAGTACGGTGGCCGATGGGTCCAGTGGTTTGCGCAAATGAAGCAAGCAATTGGCTATGATTGATCGTGGCTGCGGCACCTAGTTGCGCAGTACTCCTAACTACCGCGACAACTCCGGGAATGGTCGTCACTTCACGTTGATAGGACAGGAATGCCTTGACAGGATCGAAGTCGTAGCTGGTGCCGCCTAGCCAGACCTTTTGTATCGTGCCTATCGGATATTTTCCACCCAGAATAAACGTATTGTTTGACGGACCGGTAACCGTAGATCCCTCAATTGCAAACGAGACAGAAAGTCGCTCTTGATTTGCGATTATGTTTCCGCTGAACGATCCGTCGGCGTGGTTTTCTCCGGACAACGAGTACAACAGATTCGCGCTGAGGCCATTTATGGCAGACAAACTGTAACTGATCGCATTCGAATAACCAGTATCTGTGCTCAACACATTGCCTGCGGCGAACGCATAATAGGTTTGCTGGATGATAGGACTGTATCCAAATGATCCGTTAAATGGATCGAACAGGACCATCGCCTGATAAAGAGGACTTTCCTGTACACCGATCGTTAAAGTGCCAAAATCGCTGGTAACATGAAGATTCGCACTGCAGGAGAAAATAGTGTCTCCGACAAACCTGCCAAGTTCACCTGTGCTTGGCTGGAAATAAGAACACAGTGTATATCCGGTACTAATACCTTCAGCGACCGATTCATCGCCGGCAATCTGAAAGTATGAATTTTGCAATCCACTATTCGGTCCATTTGGCGCGCCGTTGAGATTGGTGACACGTTGACCGTTCGACTCAAGAACCTGGGAATTTATTTCGACATCGATAAGACCGGACAACGTAACACTTGATTGTGCAAACGCTGACGAATAAATAGTTAATTCAGTGACTACCAAAAAGAGCGCTACTAATTTGCGCTCGACTGGTCGATGCGTTTCGTTGTGCGGATTCACGCGTTTAATGGCTCTCTACTAATCCAACCATTGTGGCTTCCACTTTACTCGCCACATCTGCCACCTCGCTTCGATACCCAACCATCGCCACACCCAAGGCACAGAAAACTAGGCCTGCAATATTTATTACGTTGAGCTTCTCATGCAAGAAAAAAATACCGATACACATCAGCGCCGCGTTGATAAACACACCAGTCACGACATTGCCTACACTAAGATCCCATCCATATCGGTACATTAGAAGAAAACCTAGTTCCATACCGAAAACCACAAACGCCAGGACCAGCTGCACCCAATTCAATTTTGAGAAACTTTCAACTAAGGTGCCTTTTTCGACAAAAAAGGGAAGAACAACAAGCGAAAGAAGCAGCACCGTTGAGTAAATCCCGATAATGGATACGATCGGATTTATATCTGTCGGAATTTTCTTAACGAAGAAGTGGTAGGCTACCGTTGCGATGATCGCCAGTGCGGCGGATCCGTAATACAGAGTAAAATTTTTATCGTTCATGTCATTCTCTCCAAATTAGTGAAACGTTTGACCGAGCTAAAGTATAGCGGCGGGCTCATTATCTCTGAATGTTGTAGTTTCATAGAAGCGTTTGTTCATATAATCCCCTACCATGACGGACGGATATTTTGCTGGCCGAACGGGCGATGTACACGAACTTAGACATTCGATGTTGACGAAATAGTCCGGATCCATAAAAAACGCAATGGAATGCCTGGCTACGGCGCTTCGATTTATCACGCGGTGGAAAGTTGCGGTGTACGCGTCGTTCGTCCACATTTGCATTAGGTCACCAATGTTCACCACAAGTGTCGATGGCACGACCGGTACACCTACCCAGTTCCCATGTACGTCTTTCACTTCCAGGCCACCAGTGCCGAGTTGCTGGGCAATCATCGTGATCCACCCGAAATCCGTGTGTTCACCAGCTCCGTTCAATTCAACTGTGGTATCTACGTTTACGGGGTAACGTAACGTCCGAAGTTGGGCCATCGGCTTCATGAACTTATCGTCAAAAAAAGTCTCCTGGACGTTAAGGCCGCAAGCGAACATCCGTAGCAACGCGCGACCTAATTCCAAATGCCGGTTATGATACTCAGTCATAACCGTTTTAAATTCTGGCAACGACTGAGGCCATACATTAGGCCCATAAAATGGCAATTTTTTTACAACGTACGGATCGCTGACTGGCAGATCTGTCGCCATGTCAAAACCTTCTTTAATGTCGTCATTGATTCCGTCCGACTTGTCTGCGCCATGGCTGAAATATCCGCGCATGTGGGGTGACAGTTGAATATCCAAATCCTTCTTTTCATGCTGCGGCAGTGCGAATAAAGCTTTGGATACCGCAAATGCTCGTTCATAAAATGCATCTTCGATGCCATGATTCTTGATATAGAAAAATCCGATTTTTTTACATGCGCTGGCGATATCGTCAACCAAGGCTTGCAACCGCTGCTCGTCACCATCGAATAAGGCACCGACATCAATTACGGGTATCAATGAATTTGATGAGCTAAAATCGTGTTTTTGCATTATTTTCTCCTGTTTGATTTGGCGGTTTTAGCCTAGTAATTTATCGGTGAATGCGCCGGTGAAACGATCCAGGCTGAACTGGTTATCCGCGTTGTAGGGGTTTCCTTCGTGTTTGGTGAAGATTCGCTTTACGCGAAATTTGTGATAGGTTCTGATCAAAGCAATTGCTGAGACATTCCATTCGCGCCAACTGGAAGATGAAACGTGACTCAAGGGATGACTATCCAGTAGAACTTGGTTTAACTTCGGCAACAGGTACCAGGGGCAAGTCGGCGCAACATGATGTGCCCCATGAAAGCCAAAATTTAGAATGATGAGATTGAGCCAACGAAATTTTTTAGCAACCGGAACCGAGAAAGTGTTTGCGAACTCATATTCACGGTTTCTAGACGTCGGTTCTTTTGATGACGGATCGATTTGGTTGTAGCTATGCTGAAATGCATCGACGAATCTAACAACGTTAATTCGTATGCAGATCGCGCAGAAAAAGGGGATTAGAGCGAACTTGGAAATCAGTACCAAAACAAAGTAGAAAGTCCAGCTGGCAGCTACGCTTATCAACGCTCTTAGTTTCTTATCTAAATCGTCGTATCGAATTATCTCCCTGATTGACACATATTTGATAACCACGAAAAAGACAGGAACGTAGATCGATTCAAGAAAGACCAATGTTCTGCGCGCGCCTTTCCCGATCCGCCTAAGGTATTCTTTCAGATCGATTCCAAGCAGGTCGATTTTTTCTGAATGGTGCCTGACATGATCATTTCTATAGGCGCGAAATTCGGAATAGGATAGGCCATTAATCAATGAGAGGGCTTCTCCCAGAAAGTCATTCGCCACCTTGTTTTTCGATACAGACAAATGGGCGCAGTCATGGGCCAAATACCAAGCCCACAACAAGGACACAGTCAATAAAACTGTCGATAACGTGAGTGTCCAAAAATGGACGCCCTGAATCGACAGTAAAACGCCAATTCCATAAAACAGAAAAATTGATGGTACCAGCACTGCATTGGGTAATACGCTGCGTGATTGGGCGATCGATAAAATCGTTTTTTTAGTTTCCGACGAGCGTATGCCGGTCGGACCTGGCGAAGGGCGGATAGCGTCCATGATTGAGTAGGCTCTCGTTTATGCGGAAACGAGTTGGCTTACGGCTTCGGGGAATCTCAGGCCGCGCTTAATGAAATTGACCTCGAAATCCTGAATGCCAAAGCACTCACCGAAATATTTCGTAATCTGACTAGGTTCCAGGCCGTTTCGGCAGGTATAGACGTCGATGCTGACAAATCCGATTGCCGGAAATGTATGAACGCTGATATGACTTTCTTCAATGACGACAAAACCAGTCCAACCACCAGGGTCTTTGATTGTGTTGCCTTTTGCGAAATAAATTGCCGTTTTCGAGAGCTTTTTCATACCTAGCAGATCTGGCAGCTTATCTATTGTGTTAAATACATTTACTTCATCGTTGAGTAAGCCGGAATCGCCGAAATAACCGTCGAGAGTAATGTGTTCGCCAAAGTGCTCTTGTGTGGAGGAGATATTTACGTTGCTCATGTTTCAATCCTGAACTTTTATAGTTGTATAAGTCGGGTTGAGGTAGCCCGCCGAAGCCTTGGCGAATTCATGTAATGCCAAGATCAGCAGATCTTATTTCTCTTGAAAAATTTAAAAAATTGAAATAAATTTAGGGTGGGATTAGTTAAACTAACTTGATAAGCGAAAAATGTTTTCAAAAATTCCATTAACAGCATTGCGGGTATTTGAAGCCGCTGCACGATTGGGTTCGTTCAAAGATGCTGCGGAAGAGCTATCGGTGACACCGGCAGCCGTCTCACATCAGATTAAATTCCTAGAGGAATGGCTAGGGCGTCAGCTGTTTGAGCGTGTTGGGAAGGGGGTCGCGTTGGCCGAAGATGGCAGGCGATTGGAAAAAGAAGTCCATGCCGCATTGTTGGGAATGACCCGCAGTCTGCAAATGTTTCGTCCGACCCGAGAAACCGAAACGCTGGTCATTACGACGTTTCACGCATTTGCCACGCTTTGGCTCATTCCTAGACTAGAGGACTTTTACCGTAAACATCCGGAACTGCAAGTTCGGCTGGTGATCGGCAATGATCTGTTGGATTTGCAGCGCAACAATGGTATTGACCTGGCCATACGATGCACGTCAGCTCCTCAATCGAAGCTGTATGAAGTTGATCTGATGGAGGAAACTTTTCAGGCTTACGTATCACCCATTTATCAGGACAGGCTCTCCAGAAAAGAAATTATTCTGATCAGTACAGCATGGGAAACGAAAGCACCTGTGAGAATCGACTGGCACCGGTGGTGCGACCAAGCGGGGATGAAGGATTGGTTGTTCAAAGCGACATTTAGGGAATTCAGCGACGAGCATTTCGCATTGCAAGCAGCACTGTCGGGCGAAGGGGTGGTGCTCGCCAGTTCCGTTTTAGTAGCTGGGCACGTGGAACAAGGTGCGCTGGTGCCCTACCGGTCGGACGTGTCGATTGGCGGCGCTCGATATCGAGTAGTGTGCGTTCCGAGTCGCGAGCGGCACCCTCCTGTCAGTAAGTTTTTGGATTGGCTCAGTGCCGCGGTTCGATGATCACTTGCGCACCTTGGAAAAGTGCTGGCATTGCGAGTTGAGGAATTAAAAGGCATATAGGATCTATCGTCTTAAAATATCAGAGTTACTTTTTTCCACATCATATTAGAATTTCAGATCGAACTTCAATACGAATTGAAGGCGTAACTTCGCACTACGTTAACTTTCAATTTTGGTTTTATTTCAGAGATGGAAAGCAACGGTCGCCTGCCGGACTGGCCACAACTATAAATATTGACGCTGAACCAGCAGCGAACGCCGCTGGAGATTCAACGGACCCTTTTGGCATGCATAGGCAACTGAGTTCGCAGCAGCCTGTATGATTAAAGGCAAAACTCCGAATTTCGGTTTTTGGGCATGTGCGATACGGTAGGGTTTCAATCAACATCATCTTTTCCAAACCAATCAAAAATAGCAGAATAATAGAAATCGTACTTTTACTACTGGATTGAATAGGAAAGTTCCAAATCCGATTTAAATTGAGGGGAACTATAAGCAATCAACTTCACTGGGAAACCGTATGCAAAACTAAAGCGCCCGATGAAGTGAGTTGGTATAGCCCACATATTTACATATCATTGCGGCTTGTAAAACACGCTGCCGTTAATCAAGATGCCCATATTTTTGACCTGAGCGGCGGCGAGTCTACTCTGGTTTGGGTTCATATAAATTCAATTGCTTTAATTTCCATGCAATATCCGATACGAATATCGCGTGTTTGCGCGTAAGGCCTATCGTCAGAGGGACGCTGGCATTTGGATCTGGACTGTGTCGCAAATATTTTTACGGTGACAGATTCTCATGGATTCAAACTGACCTCACGAATTGGATTCCTCCGCATCCATTCGACGTAGTAATCCATTTTTACTTTCATGGCATGCTTGAGCACCTATTATTTTTAAGGTTGCGCGGAGTTGAATATCTCTATACTGGAAAGGCCTCAAATGTGTTAAGGTCGTTTACATAAACTTCAAAATATACGATTTGGATAATTTAGTTCCGTCCATCGGCAAGGTAAGCAGGACCTCTCGACAGGATGGACGAATTTAAATAATAAAAAGGAAATGATGGCCTCCGAGTTGAAACTGAAACCTAAAGCGCAGAGCTCTTTTTTACAGCAATTTCAACTAGAAAAGCGATTCCTCCTTCAAGCTGATAAGCGGCAAGGAAGCGCCGCTCTAAGAGCTGGACTTGATGTTGACGACGTTCCAGTGCTGATAAAGATTTGGTCGCGAGTGGTCGGCAACGATGACTCCGATCTTCGTGAGATTTGGCGGAATGAAATTAGGCAGCTTCATCGCTTAGCGGGTCATCCGACCGCTTCGGACTATATCGTTGAGCTGCGGACGGCACATGAAGATGAACTGGGATTTTATTTGGTATTGAATCCCGGGGAGCGTCGTCCTTTAGATAAGTTCTTCGGTCAGCCCGATGCGAATGGGCGGCGCGAAGTACCGCGCGAGCTCCGTGATCGTAGACTCGTTTGGTTCAATTTGCGACGGATCGCCAATGGACTAGAACTACTCCATTCTCAGGGCCTGCTGCATCGAAACCTGTCAACTTGGTCAGTACTGACTTCGGGTGGGGCAGAGATAGATTTCCAACTAACCGGATTTGAGTGGTCAATGCGATTGGCATCATCTGAAGCTAAATCGGGAAAAAACAAGGTAACGTCCCCACAGTCGAGCGCGGATTCCTTTATTCGTGACTGGAAGGACTTTGGTCAGCTTGCCACACAGCTACTTGGAATTGGACCGAAGATAAGAAATCGCGTGATCGCAAACCATGAAGTAAGTGAGGCATTTAGTGCCGACGAGATTAAGTTAGTCCGGCAGCTTCTCCAAGTTATACAGACAGAACTAGTCGATGGAGGCTTTGTCATCGGACGAATTGACGAAGTACTTATGGCAGTTGATGCTCAAGCGAAGGGGAAGGAACCGAAATTTAATCTAGTCCTAACGCTCGGTCAAAATAGTGATCTTGGAAGAAAAATCCGCGCGGCTTCTAATGAGGAAGTTGAAATCGACGATGTTCAGGCGCAGAAGGCTTTTGTCGAGGCAGATTTGTTTTCTCCAAAACTTATTTCTGAAAGAATTATCAACCAACCCGGAGCATTTAATTTAGTTTTACTCGGACAGCACTTAAGTTACCAACTACAGGATTTTCGATTTGGCCCAGAAAAGACACCGTCTAATTGGAATACCGCGTCGTGCACACGTGCGAGCGAAAGTATCCCACTTTCCCACAATATTATTACGTCAATACCCTTTTCTCGCCAAGCCCTCAATCTCATGACAAGTGCAGAAATGAGAAGCAGCACGTCGCGCGTTCGAGAGCGTTTCACTTCTTGGGAGGAACTCCGCCTGCGTCTAAAGCCGGAGGCCGAAACAGCTAGCAGGGAACGGGAACTGCGAAAGTCGTTTGCGTTAATGCAGTTGCTTGAATATCTGTTTTCTGCCGTCGAACTATTTCCAGTGCAAATTGCAGAGCAACCGCCAACGCTTGACACAGAGAATCCGCAGGCCACGCTTTTGCTACGACCTCGTGTTGATGACAATCGTGAGCAGTTGTCACGCGCGCTAGGGCTGCGAGATCCGCTAGCAGTTCGCTTTGCTCAAGCACTCCAGGAAGACCGGACAGAACATGACGGGAGCAAAGTTCAAAATTGGCGCCTGACAGACTCATCAATTCTGGGAGGACATTCGTCCACAACTACTGAGTGGAAATTTCAGTCCATGATATCGGCCGAAGACGGCGAGGTTCAATTTTCTTTCACCGGTGATCGCCCTGCTCCGAACATTGATGATGCATTTCTTATTTCCGATGACTCAGTAGGAACCCATGAACAATTTAAGCGAAGGATGCGTAGCTTCAAGGCGTTGGCTGAGCATGGAGAGTTGACAAGAATGCTCGTTGATCCACGCTCGAGAATTCTTCACAATAATGAAAAGGTAACAGAGTTTTCGCAATTTTTCGAGTTAGACACTTCAAAGCAAGAAGCCTTTAAAGCCACCGTTGAGACCGTCCCGCTATTCCTGATTCAAGGCCCCCCCGGCGTTGGGAAAACCAGACTAGTTAAAGAATTGGTTCGCTATTCGCTCTCGACCGATAACTCAACTCGCCTTTTGCTTTCAGCGCAAAGTAATCAGGCCGTAGATCATCTCTTGCACGAAATTGAAGAAGTGGGAGTCGCAAGCGCGGGCACGATTCCTTTGATTGTGCGTTGCCAGGCTCGCGAACGAAAAGACGAAAATAGTCCTTTCGACATTGGTCAGCAATCGAAACATTTAATCAAGGATATTATCGACAGCGAACTCTATAAGGATTCTTCACAGCAAATACGCACTCAGATTGACAGTTTGGGGGCGTCATACGGATGGGCCGAAGAGCGATGGAGCGCGGTTGCACAAAGCGCAAAGTCTTCCCGCCGCGCATTGGAAGGGTTAGTGCTGCGCGCAGCCAACCTTGTTTTTGCAACGACAAACTCAGGGGATCTCGGCCGACTGATCGACGAGAAGGCGCAGTTTGACTGGACAATCATCGAGGAGGCAGGTAAGGCGACTGGGGGCGAGCTCATTTCGCCATTATTGCTTTCGCATCGACGGCTGATGATTGGTGATCACAAACAGTTGCCGCCTTTTGGTGCCGAGCGAATTCTCGCTATGCTTGAAAAGCCCAAGGCAGTAATCACCGCGTTGAAAAAGGGCGATTCATTGATTGGGAGAATTTTTCGAGATTCCACTATTGATGAGATTTTTTTGGATATTGAGACAGCGGATTCGGCTCCGGGAGAGCAATCCTTTGCACATTTATGTAGTCAAGCAACAAAGATGTTTTCTTTATTTGAAACTATCATCGAGAACGAATTTGAACGTCAACGTTTGGGAAAATCCGGCAAACCAATTGCGAAACCTTTGACGGCTCAACATCGAATGCATCCATCGATTGCAAAAATTGTTTCGAACGCATTTTACAACCAACAGTTGGTTACCGATCCTGGAAGTGCTGCTAGGTTTTTGTCTTCTATTTCTCCCATCAGCGCGAGCGATCAAATTAAATTGCCGAACTCTCCCATAGTTTGGATCAACATGCCATGGGTGCAGAACACCATGAATATGAAAATTGGGGAAGAGCAACCTCGATATGTTAACGAACTTGAACTCTTAGCTGTTGAATCTATTCTAGAACAGCTTACAGTGCAATTGGATGAAAATGTCAAGCCATCGCTTGCGATCCTCTCGCCATACAGCCGTCAAGTTGCACGATTGAATAGGCTTACCGATGAGGGTGGAAAATTTAAGCCGGCGCTGGACAAATTTTCGCGTGCGGCAAAACAAAAGACTTTTTGCAGTACAGTCGACTCATTTCAAGGCAGTGAAGCTGACTGTATAATTATTTCGCTAGTCCGGAACAATCATCTAGGCACTCTGTCGGCGGCTCTGGGATTCTTGGCCGATGCAAGACGTATGAATGTGCTTTTAAGTCGGGCTCGCTGGAAATTAATTGTGATTGGAAGCCTCGATTTCCTCGAAAGCGTTCTCAAGATTCCCAAGTCTCCGGCAGATACCATCAAAATCGAATTTTTATCGAAACTGTTTAACGACATTAGGCCGCAGATTGAAAACCCGGATATTCGAGTTGTGGAATTTGACGTGTTGCGAGGGATAGAAAAATGAAACACGTTATCCAGGTTGCGATTCCAGTGTTGAAGGGCCGCACGACCGTTGTTGTTGATAAGGGGAGACCCTGGAGCGTGATTGAGCATCTTTTGTTGGAAGCTCTGTCACGTCAGGATTGGACGGCGGCCGAATTATCACGGGCTGCAAAGTTACCAAGGCGGGTTGTCGTCGAAGCTGTTATACGTTTGATGCGGGCAGGTTGGGTAGATCTTTCGGAAGCAAAATCGGTGATCTCTTTTCGGGCGAACTCCTTTGGGGAGGTCGCCGCCGGCAAGTCTGAATTGCCCCAGACCCTTGAACGTGCGCGCCGTCAAATCAATTTTACAGTCGATTTGGTCGACGGCGGGGTTTTCCGAAATCGGGAGTGGTATGTCTACGATGAGTACTCGTTGCGTGAACGTGGACAGAAAGAGCCTTTGGTCTGGATCGAGTCAAGGTCGTTGTCGGACGTCTGGGACAACGATGAATTTTATGAAGTTCTATTGGACTATGACGAGACGCTCGTAAGTGCCGAACCTTCCGGTTACTCGAAGAGGTTTGTTTTGGCAACGGTCAACAATGGAGTAATTCATGGACTTCCGGATCGTGAACTTACGAACCTGCGCTGTGCAATTTTGAAAGCTGCCGCGTCAATTGACCCAATAAATATGGAAAAAACACATGTATTCTCCACGCCAGGTGTTTCCTTCGCCACGCACTTCGTAGCGGCGCCAGAACGATCCATACATTTCGAGACAAGTGATTTCGTTCTAGACGGCATAGCTCATAGAAAAGTGTTGAAACATACATTTGAAAATGCAACCAATAACATATATATTCACTCTACGTTCATTAGCGAAGAGAAGGTATTGGCGTGGCTTCCCGAGATCACGGCCGCAGTTCGGCGCGGGGTTCGGATTCAAATTTTGTGGGGACAGAATGAAGACTCAGCCTATGTCGTATCTAGCCGCGAGAGCATCTCGAATCTGGCAAAAAATAAGGATCTATTAAGTCTAGGGGATGCGTTCCTGATTCATCCATTTACAACTGGGTCCCATGCAAAATTAATTATCGCTGACTCAGGAAAGGGTGGAGCGTTTGTCGCAATTGTCGGTTCATGCAATTGGCTTTCCTCTGGATTTGAAAGCTATGAAGTGTCGGTCGTACTGCGTGACGCGCAGATAGTGCGTGATGTTGTCCGCTATTTTTCGGATCTGTCAAAGAGATATAACGGTGTCTGGTCAAACATAGCGACGGAGCTAATAAAAATAAGTAAAAATCTCAAAAGCGCTCCTGATTCTCCCAAGCCTAATGCCCGAGCGAGTGTTGTAATTGGTGGAGCACAGCATGAAAGTTTTGTTCTACGGGCTAGAGATGAGGCGCGAGAAAGCGTTTTCGCTGCTAGCCACCGGCTTGGTCCAGTCTCGGTTGCGTCAGTTCTAACCCCCCTTATGGAGAGTGCGAAGTCGAACAAAGTGCAGGCTAACGTGTATTATGGCCGAACCACTGGTGCAGTCTGGGGAAGCCGTCAGGACTTGATTGTGGATGAAGCCGCAATAGCAGGTGTGTCTGTTGAGTTAATCGAGACCCCGCGACTACATGCGAAGGTTTTGGCATGGGACGACGATGCAGTCTTAATCACTAGTCTTAACTGGCTTTCGGCTGCCTCCGGTGATGCTTCCCTCAAGGAGATCGGCGTTTTTATTGAAGCGAAGCGCGCGGCGCACGTTGTAACATCTAATTTTCAGGGAGCTAGATGTGAAATTATTTCGAGGGACCGCCCTTCGACAGAGTTAGACCTTGCTACAAAAGGCCCAGGCTAAACACGAACAAATGAGATAGGGGTTTTTTTGATGAATTGCATATTTTTGCAAAATATTTTTTAAAAATGGTCTTTTGGAAAATCGAACAGCTTATAACAAATTTATGGGATTTACAAAACGTCAAATGATGGAAGATGAAGAGCGTGGATGGTCGTCTTCGAATAGTTTTGTCTGCAATAATTGTATTGACACGCCATTCCTGAAATCCCTAGTGACAAAAAATGCAGTTGAAAATTCTTGCGACTTTTGTGGTTCAACATCCTCGAAACCAATCGCTGCGCATCTCGATATATTGATGGAAGCGATATACGGCACGCTAACTTATTACTTCACGGATTCGTCGTCAGCGAATTTTGATTGCGACGATGGTGACTATTTTTCATCGACAACAACCACGGCTGAAGCATTATTTGATTTGGATCTGTCCTGCAGTGCGAACTTAATGGAGCAGATATTAGATTCAATTAATAGTGATTTATGGTTTGAAAGGGGTTCCGGAGAATCATCTTGGTCCCGTCAAAATAAAATATTGTCGTATACCTGGCGAGATTTTGAACGCAAGGTAAAGCATCGTACCAGATATTTTTTTCACCGCCCATCCTCTTCTAGTGACGACGATTTAGATAATTTTGAACCCCAAGATATTTTGGGACAGATCGCAGGAATAATTATCGAAAATGGATTAATCAAAACACTAAAACAGGGGTTGCCTTTATTCCGATGCAGGTTGATATCCAAAAATGATAATTGGGAATGCAATGCCAATCAGTTAGGTGCGCCGCCAAACATTTTAGCGCGTGCTGGGCGTATGAACCCTGCAGGAATTTCCTATTTTTATACGGCGCTTAGACCAAGCACGGCAATCGCGGAAACAGTAGGGCATCCTCCAGTATCGTTTGTTTTATCGAAATTCACTAACGCGCGCCAGATCACAGTGGTTGATCTGTGCAACCTTCCAGAATATCCACCTATTTTTGACGTTGAAGCGCAATCACTAAGGGAAAGAATTATTTTTCTATATGATTTCAGGGACGCGATTTCTCGGCCAATTAGTAAAGACGGAAGTGAACATATTGACTATGTCCCATCGCAAGTTGTGAGTGAATATTTTGCACAACTCTTAAAAATTGATGACGACCAATTTGGTGTTGACGGAGTTATATATCCCAGCACAGTCATGAAAGGCGGAGCCAACTTGGTTTTGTTCCCCAACAACCGACGTCTTACGAAGGAATTTGATTTTGTAGAACTTGTCGATTTTGTTGAGCGCGAATTAAACAATTGGGACGATTTAACAAATAGCCTTTTTCCTGAAAATGGAGAAGAAAATTATGGAATATGAATCAATTATCGCGATTAAAGATTGCATTAATTTTTTAAATTTACATCAGCATCAAAATACATGGAATGCTAACTCGTTAATGGCAAAGCACGTGTGACTCTTACCGCCCAGTCTATTTCCGCGATTTTCACTTGTTAACAACAGAAATGGAAGGTGCTGCGTTGTTTCCTCCTTATAGAACACACAGAGATAAGTTATCCGTGTAAACTCTTTCTATCATCAGCCAGATCGGTATTTCTCCAAAAAAGGAAAATAATTTGAGCAGCGCAAATTTCCAAGTGGTCTATGACGGTCCTGCCCTTCAAGGTAGCACCATCGATGTCCGAGATCTCGCCCCTGCGCTTTTGGCATTCGGCGATGTTATTGAGCAGGCAAATTTCGTTCTTAACGAAGGCCGGGCCAGTGTTTCACTGCGGGTAAACGCATCCTTTAAGAGTGGATGTTTCGGAATCGATTTCTCAGTGGTTCAAAGTCTAATGGATCAAATGACGGGGCTATTCAAAGAACCTTCAGTAGTGACAGCAAAGGAACTCGCATCTGATCTCGGTTTTGTATTCGCCAAGGGAACTGCAACAGTTGTCGGTCTAATAGCCATAATAAAGTGGCTTCGCAATCGAACGATCAATCGAGTCGTATTACTTGACAATGGCAAGGCCCGGATCGAGCTAAATGACGAACATTTGGAGACTGAGCAACGAGTTATAGCGCTATTGAGAAATTTCAAACTTAGGCAGGCGCTCGAAGCCGCCGTTACTAAGCCGCTTGAACGGGAAGGATTCGAGTCAGTTGCTATTTCCATGAACCCTGAATCTGGGTTCTTGACCATCGCTAAAGAAGAGGGCTGCTATTTTGCAACTCCTGCAGCAGAATTTGAGGAGCTTAGTGACCAAACTTCTACGGCAAATCTTCAGCTAATTAATGTCGCGTTTAAAGATGATAACAAATGGCGTTTTTTTGACGGGACAACGCAGTTCCACGCAGTCATTCTGGATGATAAGTTTGTACATCGCGTAAGAATTGGCGAAGCAAATTTCTCGTCTGGAGACATACTCACAGTCAGTTTAAGGAAACGCCAGTGGCTTGAGGCGGACGTCATGAAAGCTGAATATGAGGTCATTGAGGTTTTGAATCATCGTCGAGGAATGGCGCAAATTCCTCTCGTTTTTTCTGATAACACTCATCGCAAAGCAGATGATATTTAGATGATTTTGTAAAATTCAATTTATTAAAAATAAGCACGCCGGTGATTAAATTAAAACTGCGGGGGGCACGGCCCTTGACGCCCACTCGAAAGGCATATCGCACAAGCCTTTCATTTAACAAAAAAGACACTATCGCCGCTAAACAGAGGGCGTAAGAAATTTCATAGAAAATTGCATCGATCTTTTTGTATAGTACATGCAATGGAGTGGATTAGGCCTCTCCTCCCTTAAAATTTTCCATGTTTTTATTTGCACTTGAACTGACCCCAATGACTCACATTTAATTCCATACTCATGTTTCGAGTTCGATCGATCTTATTTTCAACTTTCCCAAAACTAACCACTCAATTCGGCTAGCCCGCGCAATTAACTGCAATTCTTGGTTGGATAAAATCGGTTATAGTCCAGGTAGCTTAGTAGATAGGAGGTAATAACATCGACAGATTTTTGGTGCCTATTTGGGCGGTGACATACCCGGGCGTTCCATCGGGATGAACTTGTTCCACTCATACTTTCTGTCTTCAACACAAAATGCAACTTGCCCAAGCTGCTGCATATCGCCGCCCGGTATGGCAAGAAGATTTTTACCTGACCGAACTCCACGACGGGTGTCATACCATGAACGGTGAATTCCATTCAAAAGGTGTTGAATGTATTGATTCCGTTTTATTCCAGCTCCACCCGTCCATAAATATTTCGATGCCCCCCTTTTTTTTGCGTCATCTGGCTTGAAGTTCGTCCCTTTTACGATAAATTTATCAAACACAATTACCGAATCTAACAGCTCATTCCAAGAGTGAAGAATTTCTCGTGATTTGACGTCAATTCGAGGTTTGTAGTAGTCATTTATCTCTTGAAATACGGCGTCCTTACACTTGATAATATCCTTTTGCTCGCAATCAAAAGCTATCAGGGATAAATAGGGTTTTGGATTGCCCAGTCCACCAGATCTAGAACCAATATTTGTAAGTGCTTCGATCTCGTTTTGAAGTTGTGATTTGTACAATTTTCTTTTTACAGAAAGAGCTCCAATAATTGATTGGACGGGCAAGACAACGGCGTCCCCATACCTCATTATGGGAGAGTAATTGACTTTATCGTAGAGCAGAATATCAATTTGCTTTGAATTCCATCCCGCTTCGATATCGACCACAAATCCACCGCCGATTCCTATGCCGCCAGGCAACCTGTCAATTAGGTACTGAGTCAATGCTAACTCAATAAATCTGCCTTCTTCCCCGGAGTGAATGGACGCTTCCCGTGTATCATGCGGAAGTAATGTGCGAAACAGATCGATGCTTGCCAACAGTGAGTCATGCTCACCGTTGAGAAACTCTTGAAATGTCGATGGATTCATCTGATACCTATCAATTAAAATTTATGCGCTTAATATGTTGAAGGCGAAATCTCAGGTTCTGTAAGAAAAGTACATCATCTATAGCAGGATAACGAAAGCTACAATGTATCAGATGCCAATTTAAAAAAATCGCACGATCCACTAAAAAATTAGGCTATTTTTCACTGGCTTAAATTTCAACATCGATAGGTGGAACTGCGCGAACTGAGCTAACAGTGTGAATTAGTGCGGATTCCCGCTGAACTCAGGCTTTGATAACTGAGCGAACTGAGCCGGGAATGTTTCTACGCAAACAGAAATATCGTCACTTTTCAACGTCGTATTTCCGGAGGTTATCTCCCAATTAAAACTGTCGCACGAAATGCTGGAATTTATCTCATTAACTGCTGAATAAAATAAGCAATTTTTTGTTAGTTGTCTCAAGAACTACTGATCTTTCACACCGATTTTGGTGCAAAACAGCCAAAATTAGAAATGAGAAAATTTCACTAAATATAGAGGAAATCTCATATAATCATGAGAAATAACTTCGGCGTCGATTTTACCCATGGACTACCAGTCATTCAAAAGGCATCTAGGAAAGGGCGGCCTAAAAGTCGGAGATTTTGCACGTCTTGTCGGCGTTAGCGCGAATTCCATTTCCAATTACGCAAAAAAAGAAGTGGTTCCGCAGACACACGCTTTACTGGCAGTGTGCTTCGGAGAGCTTGGGGATTCTGGAATCGATATTCGCAAAATGTTATCTCGCTATGACGCTTTACCCAGCGACTACTTCAACGACCCAAAGAACTCTTCGGTCATCCAGTTCGACATGTTCAAGGAAGTGCGCTCTTCTGCAGACGCCCCTATCAATAAAAAAATGAAAGCACTCCGTGAATTTTAACCGGCAAAATGTGCTACAGAAGCTAGAATCTGTCCTTGGTTATAGCGATTCTCCATGTTACCTTCGAAGCGACAAATTTAACATAGCACATGGTGCTTTATATTTGCTCCATCATGCTTCGCGCGATATGGGAGTTATTGGAGCATTTGGCCGTTGGGAAGCTCGCATTGGGGGGCAGGGGAGGCGATTTATTCCACTAGTCTATGTGGTCGATGCGGAAAATGATGTGGCTGCCAAAGAATTTCATCGTAGGATTTGGTCTCAGGGAGTTGTGCCGCTAGTGCTCTTTGTAGCTGCAGACTTTGTCTACTCCAACATCGGGTTCGATTTTTCCTTTGAAGCTTGGGCGCCATATCAGAACAGGATTACAACCGGCAAATTGCTGCAAGCCGATGATAATGTTCCTGACATGCTTGAACTATTTCAGGCGCATAGACTGATGTCACATATTGGGTTAAGGGACTTAATAGTTCACCCCGAAACACGTGTAGACAGAAGACTGTTGAAGTCACTAAAGGGCCTTCGGGAGTACCTAGTTACCCAAGGCTTAGACGATCCGCAACTTATTAATCTTCTTATTGGACGTTTCCTCTATCTTTATGTACTTTTGGACAGGAATCTGATCCCTGAAGGTTGGCTAAAACAATTTGGCGGTTACGAAGCGTATTGCACGAACTCAATCGAATTAACTGCGGTTGGCTGCTGGTCCTTGTTCGATGCCATTGACGATATGCTTAACGGCACCATTTTTCCAATCGGACAAAAATACCGGCGACGCGTCACCGATGAACATTTGCATGCCTTGAGAAATTGTTTAAAGCTTGGACATAAATTTTCTGCTAAAGGACAGCAGTTCTCGTTCATTGATTTTGATTTGTCAACTATTCAAACCGAAACCCTTTCAGCAATTTATGAGGATTTCATCGACGTTGAAAATAGGAGCAAAGATAGTTCGAAGCGTGAGGATGGGGCGTTTTATACACCACCGTTTTTAGTGGACTTTGTCGTAGATCGTGTTGATGAGATCACGCAATTGAGGCCTGGGATCAGAGTTCTGGACGGAACTGCTGGATCCGGCGCATTCTTGGTCGCAGCATATAGGAGAATCATAGAATATGCCCTCTCGGGAACTGGAAAACGGACAATGTCCGCCAAGAAGCTTTGTGACATTCTGACTGATTCCATTTATGGGATCGAGAAAACGCCATCTGCTTGCGCAGTATCTGCTTTTGGACTTTATCTAACGATGCTGGACTATGCAGATGAAGATGAAATTTCTTCCTACATGCGCGGCCGACATAAGAACAGGTTATTTCCGCCGTTAGATAAAAATCTCATTTGTGATGACCTATTTACGCATGTCTACAGACGGGAATTTAGTTGGGCGAACAAATTTCATGTAATCCTTGGAAACCCTCCATGGAATAAGCTTGGCCTCGTAACCACAAACGAGAAGTTAGTCCTCAAGGACTATGAGTCCGGTATTGATGGGAAAGAAGCCGCCGAAGCGGCTGTCCTGACGTTGATGAACCGATTTTTAGCGCCTGATGGGATCGGTGGGTTCGTAATTCCAACCAAATCCCTGGTTGGGCCAAGTTCAGAGGATTTTCCCCGTTCGATTTTTTCGACGTATTCAATGAGCGGGATTGTGAACCTTTCGCATCTTCGCTACACACTCTTTGCAGACGCACGTCAAGCCGCATCTGCAATTTTCTTAAAAAATAGCGCCCCTAAGCCGACCGATGTATTTTGGACGTATAGTCCGCTTCGTCCTCAATTGGTCACAGACAAGAACTTAAATATATGGTTTTTGTCGCTCGACAAATCGAAAGTTGAATTTGCTCGCCAACATCAGGTGCTTAAAGATGTGGACGCGCTGTTTTCACAACTTATGCTAAAGCCAATTGACCGTCACATCGTGCGGTATTTGCAAACACGAAAAGAATTCGACGGATTGTCTTCTATTGGAAACTGGTTGGATCAGAACGGACTCAGCTTCGGACGTGGTGGCTCGCCCTCGCAGACAGGGCTTCCACCAGCCAAACTTCTCGGTGCTGATAAATTCAAAAACAACGACTATCGATTGGCGAGTGGCGTCAGTCTGTTGTCACCAAAGGCCCAACTAATGGTCGATGATGCGCGCATAGATTATGACTTGACTGGCCAAGATTTGCGCGACGTACCAGATAACTTCAAGGCGATGTTCTCTGGATCAATACTAATCGTGCCTCGTAGCATGCAAGGAATCGCATATTGCGAAAGGCCCTTGGCGTTCGGGTCGGCATTGAATGCAGTTTATTCTATTGGTTCGAAGAAGCGCAAAGAGCTGACACGTGCAAAACTATTGGTCCTAGGCAAATATTTGTGTACAGATATTGCAAAGTATTTCTTCGCGCTGTATGGGAGGCAGTGGATTCTTGACCAGGCTCGATTGGAAAAAGGTGATCTATTGCGGATGCCGTTCCCTTTTGCCCGAGAATCAAACTGGGTGATGCTGTCAAAAATGAATAGTGAACAGTTTGAATCCCAAGTACACGAATCGTTGCAGTTGCAGGGATGGGTGGGCGATGCCGTCTCTGAATACGGACAGTTCCGTGTAGGTTACCACGATGGGAAAGTTCCACCTAGCTTTGCGATGAAGATGCAGAAAGAAGGCGTAATCTATGAGAACGTGATGACATCCATTCTTCAACAATCATTTCCGCGTTCAAAGATTGAGATCAAACAAGAATTTGATTCTGTTCGAGTAAACGTTTTCCTCGACACGGATAGGAAGGTGTTTCCTGAAATCTCCGAACAAATCATCCCAGAAGATGAGACATTTGTTTTCGATCCCCGGAAGTGGGCTGGCTGTATTGTGAAACCAAACGAGCGATTTAGATGGACTGCGGAGAGTGCTTTCGCAGATAGCGCGCACGTCTTGCGCATTTTGGCAAATTAAGGTGACCGATTGACAGAAATTACTATTGGTTGCCTCGACGAGGACACTCCCAAAGCCGTATTGATTAACAATGCATGTCACATGGCCGTAGACGCTTTGCGAGCAGCGCATTTCGATCTTGTCAATCGATGGTCCAATTTTCTGCTGCTAGATGGAACTTTCGGGAAAAAACGTTCGCGCATAGGTAATACTATTAAGCAAGCAGAAACCGACAGTGGGAAACGACGAAAGCAAAACAAGCTTAATGTCCAGGAAAATGCAATTACTAGCGAATTTGAAACGCCAATTCGTTCACATTTGTGTCGCGCACAGTTGAAAGATGCGACTGTAGTTCCCCAGTTATCTTGTCATTTTCAAGCCCAAGTTGCTAGCAACACACGGACAGGCGATAGCTTAAAAAAAGCTGACATACGATTTCAAATGGTTAATTCGGAAAGTTCCGAGTTCGATGTTGTATTTGAGGCTAAGGTTCTTAGGAAAGAGTCGGAAATTGAATCTGAGTATCTCGGAGACGCCGGACTCAAGAGGTTTTGTCGAAAGGATGACCCGTATACAATTGGCAAAGTAGGCGGGTTGTTGGCTTACGTGGACAATGTCAACTATGACACGTACAAGCTAGCCGTTCGCGCATCCGTGGATAGCCATAGTACTCGCCTGGAATTCAAAGAGGCAGCACTCGGTTTATCAGGCACAGAAAAGGAAATCTGTTCGTCTCATAAATGTGAAAATGACCACCGCGATCCGATCTGGATGATTCATCTAATGATGGGATTCCCAACAATGCACGTCGATGGATAATAAATAAATGACAGGCTCCGAGCTTGTCCTGAATTTTGTGTGTGAGGCGTATTATGCTACAGGTGTGACAAACGGCATGCAATACTTACCAGATTAGGGGTGGAAACAGCGTCCAAAAGTTTCCTGGGTATTCTGGTCCAACGTGGCCGGTCACGATACCAGAATGCCGGTGTACTACAGAATAATGGCGTTACGCATTTGATATGAGAACAGGTAAAGGTACTTTTTACGTTGGCGAATTTTCATGGCTGTGTAAATGGATTGGATCGATGTAGTATTTAACTATGCACGAACATTCTCAAGTTAAATTGATTACGGATCTGCCAGATAATGACGCCTTAAATTCCGTTAACGCCTCGCGGAGATCTGGAAGCGGCTCGCCAAGATCGGCTGCAATGGCGTTGGCCACTCGATTAATATCCATGTTGCACAGCCTCACCACTTCCGAAATATTTCGCTTGAGTTCTGATTTACTGGCCGCCTGGGTATGCGCCCCAATTATACCAGGCACGTGCCCTACATACAGACCGGTATCCCTGCACCGCTCAACGACAATACTGGGCCAGCTGACGTACAGGTATTTTTTGCGGGCCCGTATTTTCATTTGCTCATCCACTTATGCAACAAGCGCTTTTTTAAAGATGTACGTTCCGGTAAATTACGCCCCTTTTGGTTGGCGATTCTTTCCGCCACAACGAGCTGTCTGCCAAGTGAGAAAAATTGTTTGCCGTCCTTGCCCATTGTCCATACCTGACAAACTTGATTTTCAAGAACGGGGAGATGATTGGCCAATTCTTCTTTACTTGCACCAGTCAGGGCAACGCGCTCGTGCGTTCGCAAACGTTGGTGCCAGATTTTCTTATCATTTTTTTCGCTCCGACAGAGCGTGTTTCCTCCAATCGGTGACTTGCGGCGACTACGACTCACGATCCCGGCCCTCCTTTTAAAGCAATTAGTGAGGAATCTTCTGGAAGATAAACACTTTCTTCAATTTTTAACCACTGGCCAAGAGTCTCCTTTACACAGTGCTGACAAAGATCCAGCTTAATTTCACAACCATCACCGAAGACAGAGTTATACCCGCCTCGGTATTCAATCGAAGTAAATTCCTGGAATTCCATGTCTTCGTACAGTGCTTCTTTTTTACAGCGATCGCAGGTGATTGATTTGACTACTTGAACGCTTTTTCTTTTGTAGGTTTTCATAGTTTATGGCCAGCGAAATTGAGTATCGGATCCAGGCACTTTCCTACTTTGATATTCTTTCATCGCCCCAATAAATTTGGCATTGCGCGGTGGGGGATTTTCAATTAAATCGAGCAGCATCAAAGAATCTCGCATTGAAAGCACGACCCTGTTGTTTGCTCGTACCTTGGCAAGGTCCGATAAAAACTGTGAAAATAGATTGTACAGAAAGCGTTTCCGCTGGCGGATTTTCATAAGTTGAATAGGAGGTATAAAATCTAAAGGAAGAAACCGTTTTTTCCAGACCTTCCACTCCACACAATGATTAACCTCATCCAAGAGGCCGCGCGTGAGACCGCTTGCAAAGCGGTCACAGAAGATCGGTTTGTGTAGGACTGGAAAGCGGTAAAATAATCGCATACGGTGAGAATTTCACCCCCTCTTTACGTCATAAAAACAGTGGATGAAACTGAAAACTAACAGCTCTGATTTCTTATTTCTTTCATTTTTCTCTTCGCACGCTGATATTTTTTAGCCTGGATTAAACCAACACTACCTAGGCCAAAACTAAAAATTGCATTTATCAACAATCCCCAAAAATCAGCGGCCATCATTTTTTTCCATTCCAGCCGGCTAAAATTCCATTTGCCGACTCAACCAATTTGATGCCTCGTTTAGTAAAATTTTCCTTATAAATAAGCTGCCGTGCCCGAACATAGGCTGACGCTTTCGCGATCTGCTCTGCGTATTTTTCTGCAACTTCGGCGGAAGTTGCTTGAATGACTGGCACATATTGCCTGGTGAATTTAAAATTTTTCATTTTGGATTTGCTTTGAAAAGAACTCTAAATCCACTACGAAACCCTTTGATCCCACCTCTGAGAGGGGCAAGGTAGGCGTACCAAGCATTTCGGACAAATTCTCGAACAGTAAGAGAATTATTATCAAGGTTATCGAAGCCGGCATTACTTTCTGCCCAAGCGCCTGAAAATGTGGCGCGAAGCAGGTGCCAAGTGATCGAGAGAATTTTTTTGATGGTATCCATGAAGAGAAGTATATCTCTTGCGTTTAATTTTTGATGTTGGATTCATGCAAAATATCCTTTAAATCTTTGATGGCCCAACCCTGTAAAACCTCACTATTGACAGCCCCACCAACCCTGCATAGTCTCACCTTTCAATCAATTTTCATGCTGGTTAAAGCCAATTGACCGTCACATCGCGCGGTATTTGCAATCACGGAACGAATTCGACGGATTGTCTAGTATTGGAAACTGTTTGGATCAGAACGGATTAAGCTTCGGACGTGGTGGCTCGCCCTCGCAAACAGGGCTTTCATCAGTCAAACTACTAGGCGCTGATAAATTCAAGGAAAACGACTATCTCTTGTTAACCGATGGTCCGATTTTCTGCTTCTAGACGGAACATTTGGAAAAAAAACGTCAAAGCAAAGGTGGTACTAGTAAGCAAGCCGAAGCCGTTAGTGGGAAGAGGCAAAGGCAAACAAAACTAAATGTCCAGGAAAATGCAATTACTAGCGATTTTGAAATACCAATTCGTTCGCATTTGTGTCGCGCACATTTGAGAGATGCGACTAGAGTCCCGCAGTTAAACCCCTCTGGAAACAGTCGCACCAACTTCTGGTATTTGTCTCATTAACTACTGAAAAAAATCCCCATTTTTTGACCATTTGTCTCACGAACTACTGATCTTTCACAGGGTGGATGTAAAGGAACAGTAAGGCAGCCAGTAACTTTCTGGCGCTTCAGGCTGCCTGTACGAACGGATTAACAATTCGGACCCCGTTCATTATTTCACCGGCATTCATATCCTCACTGAACAGCACACTGCAACCGGCCGTCGACGCACTGGCGATCACAATCGCATCGTAGAAGGCAATGCTGCGGGTCTGATGCAAGTCCATGCCTGATCGAATGATGGCCGGTGTAACATGAATTACTTCAAACTGTTCATAGAAATCAAGTTGAGATCGGATGTATTGTGGAGTAAGTCTGAGCTTCTTTAAAGCGACGTTGCAATACTCTTGAAGTACCTGTGTGGACAGAACCCCGCTGGTTTCTTCATAAAGTTGTTTCAACAGCGTGAATGCGGCTTTCTGTTTCAGTGGATAATCCTTTGCCTCGGCATAGACAAGAACGTTTGTATCAATAAAATGACGGGTAGCCATGGGATTAACGCTCATTTGCTTCGTCGCGGTCAAACTTCCAGTCACCAAGTGTTGCGTCGGACTGGGTGCAGCGCGCCTGAAATTTCTCCCATTCATGTCCACGCAAATCGGCGCCGGCAAGCTGTTCCAGATAGTCGCGTACCGCCTGATTCAAACTTTTACCCATTTTTTTGGCTGCTTCACGGGCGCGCTGGGCAACCTGCTCATCAACAGACAAAGTAATGTTCATGTTCATTTTTAAACTCCTTACAATGCTTACACATAGTATGTGTGCACATTTCACCTGTCAACCATCGCGTACCGGTTGGCAGGTTTTCAAGAAATTTAAAACTCAGGCGACTTATTTCTGATTCGCGTACAACTTAACCAGCTCCACCATATAATCGCGCCCTTCATACAGCGACTTCACCCGGATCTGCTCATTCAGCCCATGAATATGACCGTAGTCCGCATCGTAGAAAATGCCCGGAATACCATAAGTTGGAATCCCGACTGCACCCAAAAACCGACCATCGCTGGCGCCCGTCGACATGGTGGTCACCATCGGTACGCCCGGGAACATTTTTTTGCCCAGCGCCACAGCCGGGTCAAGAATTGCGGCGGTCAGCGGTACCGCGCCAGCGACGGTCGCCACCGGATCGGCGATGGCTATTTTTACGGCCGGATCGGCAACAACACGATTCAATACCTCCTGAACCTGCTGAATCGTTTCACCTGGCGCAATGCGGCAGTTCACGTTGGCATGGGCCCGCTGCGGCAATGCGTTCTTGGCATGGCCGGCTTCCAGCATGGTGGCCACACAGGTGGTGCGGATCATTGCGTTCATGGTCGGATCCTGCGATATCAAATCTGCCGCGGCATTATTGTCAGGATGTGCGACCAGTTCCTTGTACGCAGCGCCCAGCGGATCCGGCGTCTGGGCACTTAACTGGGTGAGCATGGCTCGGGTGGTGTCATTCAGTTGGACCGGGAAGGTATAGTCACCGACGCGTTGCAGCGCGGCCGACATCTGGTAAATCGCATTGGGCTTGAGCGGACGGGAACTGTGACCGCCGGCGTTGGTCACCACAAAATCATAATCCTGGAATATTTTTTCGCCGATATTCATGGCCAGAAACTGCGGCTTGCCGTCAGCATCGAGCGTACCGCCGCCCCCTTCATTGAGGGCAAATTCTGCATCGATCAAATCACGGCGGTTTTTGGCGAGCCAGTCTGCACCAACCCAACGGCCACCTTCTTCACCGCAGGTCAGCGCCATTTTGATGGTGCGCAGCGGTTTGTAACCGGATTTTTTGAAATTGATCATGGCATCGGCCCAGATGGCCGCCTGTGCCTTGTCGTCGGACGAACCTCGTCCGTAAAAATAGCCGTTTTCTTCAATCAGCTTGAACGGATCACGCGTCCAGTCAGCGCGGTTTGCTTCGACTACGTCAATATGCGCCAGCAGCAGAATCGGACGCGCTTTCGGATCGCTGCCAGGCAGAACCGCAACCAGCCCGCCATCTTTAGGGTATTCCGGCACACTGAAAAATGTCAGTTGCGCGTTGCTGAATCCGGCCGCCTTCATGCGTTTGCCAACTCTGGCCGCAGCCAGCGTGCAGGAACCCACCGACTGTGCCGTATTGGTTTCAACCAGTTCTTTGTAGAGTGAACGGAATGCAGCCTGATCAGGTCGGATAGTTTGTGCCGATGCGGTGCCGACCACGCCGGTCAGAAGCAAACTGGTCAGAGTTGAAAAAATCGGTTTCATTGAAACACTCCAGAATAATTAAATGATTCAGATTGGACATGACGACATGCTGTTTAAGCTACACAGCACCATACAGCATTTCAGGCAAATCAAGTCGAGCAGTATTACTCAACAATTTATTGTATGCAAGAAACATCTATCGAACCTTTGGCCATGGAATACACCGCCCTGCTTTCCCGGCTCTGCTTTCACATTTGGCGCTTTTGGAAAAATTTCCCGAAAACAATGTCGAATTCAAGGATGCTCACCTATAATTCCCAATTCATTCATGCAGCGCAGCATTCCCTGCCTTCTCTCTGGAGCACCTCATGTATCCGGTCGTTTTTAAAAAAGTTGTCAAAACTTATCATCTGGACGCAGTTGACGTGCCCGCTCTGACCGACATTGATCTGGAAATCCGCCCGAACTGTTTTACCGTCATTTCCGGACCATCCGGCAGCGGCAAAACCACGCTGCTGAATCTGATCGGTTGCATCGACCGCGCCAATTCCGGCGAAGTGATCGTGGCCGGGCAAAATGTGAATGCCATGTCGGACAACGCCCTTTCCGATTTCCGCGCCCGGCACTTAGGCTACATTTTTCAGAATTTCAATTTGCTGCCGGTCTTGACGACTTATGAAAATGTTGAGTATCCGCTGATCCTGACCAAAGTGCCAGCGGCACAGCGCAAAGAGCGGGTGCTGGCACTGCTCGACGCAGTCGGCCTGTCGGACCGGATTCAGAATCGGCCGGGACAGTTATCCGGCGGGCAGCGGCAACGGGTGGCGATTGCCCGTGCGCTGGCCACTTCCCCCAAACTGGTTCTGGCCGATGAGCCCACGGCCAATCTGGACAGTCAGACTGGCGCCGCCATCATTACCCTGATGCGCAAAATGCAGCGCGAACACCAGGTATCGTTTGTCTTTTCCTCACATGACCCGCAGGTGCAGGCCGAAGCCGATGACACCATCTTTATCCGGGACGGCAAAATTACCGGTATCGAACGCCATGCGCTGGAGGGAACAGTATGAGAACTTTTTCCCTGGCATTGCGCAATCTGCTGAGAAATCGGCGCCGTTCGCTGACCACGCTGTTGGCGATGGTGATCGGACTGACCGCGATTCTGCTGTTTGGCGGCTATCGTTCCAATATTACGTACGGCATTGAGAGCGGTTT